>Ga0209694_1000113_pt1 | contig 151047 bp, 130 predicted proteins | sample GluameincwithD2O_FD_187499 | JGI IMG/M metagenome (GOLD analysis project Ga0209694, IMG submission 187499) | Mouse cecum microbial communities from Vienna, Austria - Glucosamine amended microcosms incubated with D2O (SPAdes) (version 2) | ecosystem: Host-associated > Mammals > Digestive system... | reverse complement strand
CGACAACGAACCAACCAGCCAACCCACCCTCGGCACCGGCATCGACTGGAACGAATTCCACACCAACACCCGCTACCCCAACACCACCGACTAGGAGTCTAAATCAACACAAAATGACCTATATGCCCGATACGTGCAGAACTGAACAGTGAGCAGATATGAAAAACCTCCGCGCACCCACCAGAGGCCACTTACCCTTGCTGCATTCCTGCCCTGGGGGGATTGGGTGACATAGTGCCACGCGGAGGCGTAAGCCAGTGTACACCATCCCTGCCCCAATGCCAACCCAACGCGCGCACCCGTACCCGTCTGCGTAAATCCGTCTGCATAAAAAGGGACAGATAGAGACTTGCAGATGTCCCCGATTACGCAAAGGAGGAATTGCGTAGGAAAAACAAAAGGGTGACGCGTAGGCGTCACCCTTTCCACGGTTGCATAGGCTACGGGAAGCCGAATCAGGCCTTCCATACGTCCTTGCCGGCTGCCTTGGCGGCTGCGACATCGGCGTTGAGCTCCTCCTCGTTGGCTTCGACGTCGCCCTTGATGAAGGCTTCGACGAGCTGGCGGGCCTCGGTGTCTTCATGCTGGACGGCCGGGGACTTCATGAAGTAGGAGGACGGCGCGAGCACCGGGCCGGCCAGACCGCGGTCGAGGGCGATCTTGGCGGCGCGCACGGCGTCGATCACGATGCCGGCGGAGTTCGGCGAATCCCACACCTGCAGCTTGTATTCGAGGCTCAGCGGAACATCGCCGAAGGTCGTACCTTCGAGGCGCACGAATGCGAACTTGCGGTCGTCGAGCCATGCCACATAGTCGGACGGGCCGATGTGCACGTTGTGCGGATCCATCTCGTGAGGCACCACGGAGGTGACGGCGCGCGTCTTCGAGATCTTCTTGGACTCGAGGCGCGAACGCTGCAGCATGTTCATGAAGTCCATGTTGCCGCCCACATTGAGCTGGTAGGTGCGGTCGAGGCGCACACCGCGGTCTTCGAACAGGCGGGCGAGCACGCGGTGCGTGATCGTGGCGCCGACCTGGCTCTTGATGTCGTCGCCGATGATCGGCACGCCGGCATCGCGGAACTTCTGGGCCCACTCAGGGTCGGAGGCGATGAACACGGGCAGGCAGTTGACGAAGGCCACACCGGCATCCATGGCGGCCTGGGCGTAGGCCTTGTCGGCCTCTTCGGAACCCACCGGCAGGTAGGAGACGAGCACGTCGACCTTCTTGTCGCGCAGCACCTGGGCCACGTCCACCGGCTCCTCGTCGCTCTCGGTGATCATCTCGCGGTAGTACTCGCCGAGACCGTCGTGGGTCGGTCCGCGCAGCACCTCGACGCCGAGGTTCGGGACATCCGCGAACTTGATCGTGTTATTCTGCGAGGCGCCGATCGCTTCGGAGAGGTCCTTGCCAACCTTGTCGGCATCAACGTCGAACGCGGTCACGAATTCGATGTCGCGAACGCGGTATCCGCCGAAATTGTTGTGCATGAGGCCGGGAATCTTGTCTTCGTCCTTGGTGTCCTTGTAATACTCGACACCCTGCACCAGTGACGAGGCGCAATTACCCACACCGGCAATAGCCACGCGAATGCTCATTGAAACGACTCCTCTAATCTGTGTTACTCGTGAGCGATTTTCCGCCTTTAAGCATACCTTCTTATCCCCACGAAGCAATTCGAGAGATATATACCGAAGATAGTCGGTATGCTGGAAAACGCCTCCAAAGCTACGCTTTCGTAAGTTCGCGCTCAGATTACAGTTCCTCGCCAGCCAGACACCCGCCATGCAATCTGTTGCCCGGCCGGCATCTCAAAACCGCACACCGCGGGTTGGCTTGTGCAGATTCCTCTTGTATTCTTGAGTTTTTTCAGGGTCTTTGACTACCGTGGAACGCATGGTCTACCAAGCACGTACCGTCAGTTCAAGCTCAAGCTCGCCGCGCGCCGCGCACAAGGCGTCCACGTCGCACCGCGCGCCCAAGCGCGGACAGAACGCGCCGAAAGGGCCGAAGAAGCGCACGAACCGCAAAAAAGGACTGTGGTGGAAGATTCTGCTCGGTGTGCTCGGCGGTCTGCTGGCGATCGGCATCGGCCTGTTCACCTACCTGTATGTGACCACTGACATTCCGCAGCCGGAGAAGGTCGCCATCGCCGAGAAAACCACGGTCTACTACAACGACGGCACCACCGAGATCGGCTCGTTCTCCGAGCAGAACCGCGAGATCATAGATTGCTCCGTGCTGCCGGACTACGTGGGCAACGCGATTGTCGCCTCCGAGGACCGCTCATTCTACCGCAACGGCGGCATTGACATCATGGGCATGGCGCGCGCGCTGTACAACAATCTGACCACGGGATCGCGGCAGGGCGGCTCCACGATCACGCAGCAGTATGCGGAACGGTATTATCTGGGCGACACCACCTCGTATTCGGGCAAGATTCGCGAGGCCATACTCGCCATGAAGATCGCGAATTCGCAGGACAAGCAGCAGGTGCTGTGCAACTACATGAACACGATCTACCTAGGCCGCGGCGCCTACGGCATACAGGCGGCGGCGAAAGCGTACTTCGGCAAGGAGGCAAAGGACCTCACCGTGGACGAGGCGGCGATGATCGCCGGCATCATCCCGGCACCGAGCATGTGGGACCCGGCGGTGAACCCGGAGCAGGCGAAGAGCAGATTCACGCGTGTGATCGGCATCATGCGCGAAGACGGTTACATCACCGGGCAGCAGGCCAGCGAGGCGAAGTTCCCCGAGACGAAGCCGGTGTCGGTGAGCAACGATCTGGCCGGGCCGAACGGCTACCTGCTCACCACCGTGGAGAACGAGCTCGTGGCGAGCAAGGCGTTCACCAAAGACGAGCTCGAGACCGGCGGATACAAGATCGTGAGCACGCTCGACCCGAACATGCAGAAGATCATGCAGACGGTGGGAGATGACCGGCCGGAAGGCATGCCGGAGAGCATTCAGGTGGGCGGCATCGCGCTCGACCAGAAGACCGGCTCGGTGAAGGCGATCTACGGCGGCAGCGACTACCTCAAGCACCAGCTCAACAACGCCACGCAGGCGAACTTCCAGCCGGGCTCCACCATGAAGCCCTTCGGTCTGCTCGGCGCGGCAATGGACGACGTGAACTTCAACACGATGTTCAACGGCAATTCGCCCGAACGCTTCGAGACGACGCCGGGCACGTGGGCGGAGGTGCCGAACGCGCTCAACATGAGCTGGGGCACGATCAACCTCAAGCAGGCGACCGCGAACTCGGTGAACACGGTGTTCATGAACGTGAACCAGCACCTGACGCCGAAGAAGTTCGCGCAGATCGCGCATGACGCGGGCATCACCGGCGACATTCAGGAAGACACGCTCTACAACATCCTCGGCATCAACTCGCTCACCGTGTGGGACCTCGCGCAGGGGCACTCGACCATCGCGAACGACGGCACGAAGAACACGCTGCACATTGTCGACCGCGTGCTCAAGGGCGACAAGGAGATGTACAAGCCGAACCTCGGCACCAAACAGGTGTTCGACGCGAACGACTGCATGCTCGTGCAGAACGCGATGCTCGGCACCACGCAATACGGCACCGCGGCGGGCACGGCGGCCACGCTCGGCCGGCAGGTCGCGGGCAAGTCGGGCACGGCGAACGACGAGACGGCGGCCTCCTTCGTGGGCTACACGCCGTCGCTGATGAACGTGTGGGCGATCTGGAATCCGGGCGAGAACGGCGAATCGCAGATCGTGCCGGAATTCGCGGGCTACGGCGTGAGCTCGACCGGCTACCCGTCGCATCTGTTCACCGAGTTCATGGCGCAGGCGCTCGCCGGGCAGCCGGCGGAGACCTTCGCCACGCCGGTCGACAACGGCAAGATCGGCGGTCCGAACGGCGACTGGGGTCTGGGCGGCCAGCCGTACGTGCCGAGCACGAACAATGGTACGCAGCAACGGCAGCAGAACGAGCAGCAGCAGGATTCGCAGAACAAGCAGGAGTCGAACGATTCCAACACCTCGAACGAATCTTCGAACAACGGCGATGCGAAGCAGAACGAGCAGCAGCAGACCACGCCGGAGAACACGAAGAGCCCCGAGCAGTCGCAGCCCGAGAACGGCAACACCAACGGCGATAGCGGCGGTGGAACCGGCGGCAACAACGGCAGCAACAACAATGGTTCGAATTCCGGCGATTCCGGGAACTCCGGCAACCAGAACGGCAATGGCGGCGGCAACAGCGGCGGCCAGAACAACACCGGAAACGGTGAGCAATCGCAGCGATAGCGGAGCCACCTATGCGAAAGCCGCGGGCACAACACCCGCGGCTTTCGCATAGGCTCACATGCTTTTACTCACATGTCGACGGCCGGCATGGCGCATTCGCCGACCGGCTGTCAGTGCAGCGTCAACACAACGGTAGCGCCGCAACGTCAGCGGTTGGAGCGGTTGATCGCCGAGATGATCGCCTTGAGCGAGCTCGTGATGATCGACGAGTCGATGCCCACGCCCCACACGACGCGCTTCTCCTCGTCTTCCTGACCGACCTCGCACTGCACGTAGGAAGCGGCGCGCGCGTCCGAGCCGACGCCCATCGTATGCTCCGCGTAATCGAGCACGGAAGCCACGACGCCAAAGCTGTTGAGCGCGTCCAGGAACGCGGCAATCGGACCGTTACCGGTGCCTTCGATCTCGCGCGTCACCTCGGGCTCGCGACCCACGTTGATGCCGCGGTCGAGCACGGTGGCGGTCAGGCGAGTGTCGGAACCGTCTTCGCCAGACGACATGCTCACCTTGAGCAGCTTGAGACGGCCCCACTGGTCGAGCGTCTCGTCATGCGTGTCGGCGACCAATTCGCCGGCCTCGATCGCGCCGGATTCCTCGACGGGCAGGTACTCGTCTTTGAACAGATGCCAAATATCGGCATCCTTGACTTCCTTCTTCGTGGTGTCGGCATGCTGCTGCACCACCTTCTCGAACTCCACCTGCAGGTTCTTCGGCAGGTCGAGATTGTGGTTCGCCTTGAGCAGGTAGGCCATGCCGCCCTTGCCGGACTGCGAGTTCACGCGAATGATCGCCTCGTACGAACGGCCGATGTCCTTCGGATCGATCGGCAGGTACGGCACGAGCCACACGAAGTTCTCCACGTCCACGCCGGCCATGTCGGCGGCGATTTCGCGCGCTTCGAGGCCCTTCTTGATCGCGTCCTGGTGCGAGCCGGAGAACGCGGTGAACACGAAGTTGCCGGCGTACGGGTGGCGCTCGGAAATCTTGATCTGATTGCAGTATTCGACGGTCTTGCGAATGCCCGGCATGTCGGAGAGATCGAGCTGCGGGTCAATGCCCTGCGTGAGCAGATTCAGGCCCAGCGTGACGAGATCCACGTTGCCGGTACGCTCGCCGTTGCCGAGTAGGCAGCCTTCGATTCGGTCCGCGCCGGCGAGCATGCCAAGTTCGGCCGCGGCGACGCCCATGCCCTCGTCGTTGTGCGGGTGGAGCGAGAGTACCACGGCATCGCGGTCGCGCAGATTGTTGGAAATATACTCGACCTCGTCTGCGAACACGTTCGGCGTGGTCATCTCCACCGTCGCGGGCAGATTGATGATCATCGGATGCTCGGGCGTGGGCTTGATCACGTCAATCACCGCATTGCACACCTCCACCGCGTACTCCGGCTCGGTTCCGGTGAACGATTCCGGCGAATACTCGTAGTACAGGTCGATGCCCTCGGCGTCGCCCTCGAGTTCCTTGCACAGGTGCGCCGCATCGGTGGCGAGCTTCTTGATGCCCGCGCGGTCCTTGCGGAACACGACCTCGCGCTGCAGCACGGAGACGGAATTGTAGAAGTGCACAATGGCGCGCTTACAGCCGTGCAGACATTCGTATGTCTTACGAATGAGGTGCTCGCGGGCCTGCGTGAGCACGACGATCGTCACATCGTCGGGAATGAGTTCACGCTCGATGAGCATGCGAATGAAGTCGTAATCTGTTTCCGATGCGCTCGGGAAGCCGACTTCGATCTCCTTGAATCCCATGTCGACGAGCATGTTCCAGAAACGCAGCTTGCGCTCGGAGTCCATCGGGTTCACGAGTGCCTGATTGCCGTCGCGCAGATCCACCGAGCACCAGCGCGGCGCCCTGTGCAGCCGCTTGCCCGGCCATGTGCGCTCCGGGTAGTCGAATGGCACCTGCTTGTCGTATGCCACGTACTTGGTGTACGGCATATCGCTCGGCTTCTGCGGGGCGCCAATGTACCGTGCCGGAGGCAGCAGCGGGTCGTTGTTCCCTCCATTGGATGCCGCGGCAACGGCGGCGAGATCAAACACCGAAGATTGACCCTGACCCATCTTCTCCTCCTTCGAGAGTGTAAAATTTTCAGATTTCGTGACGCGCACGCGCGCGTAAACAATAACCATATACACGCTAGCAAGGGAGGGGCTTGCGACAGTCCGTATTTCGGCCATCCCACGCAGGGATTTTACAAACATTGCCTACAATTCGCGCCGCGCGGCACGGGCTGTGGCACCGCTTGCGGCATCGCCTGCGGAAAGCTCCGTAGAATCTGCCGTTTTCAGACTCCGCCGCGGCACATCTCACGGAAGCATCCGAGAATCTGACCGCAGAAGCTACCAAAAACAGCACGGCGCACGGAAGTCTCCGTAAAATATGCCATCCCTGGACCTCTCCGCAACGCAACGCACGGAGACTTCCTCAAAATACGCCGCGCTCAGCCGCGCCCTTCGATGAGACTTACACCGCGACGCGCGATGCAGTATGCATTGCCGAGCCAGGTATGGCGCGAGTTCGGCCAGACGGCGCCGAGTCGAGGGGCGCTCTGGCTCATCCAGATGCTCGGCACGCGCCCGTCGGCACTGCGCGAGCCCAGCAGATTGAATCCGTTCTTCTCAAGCAGCCATTCCGGATGCTGCGTGGCAATGGCGAGGCCCTCCTCAAGCGTGAGCGGCAGACGTTCGTCGGATTCGATGAGCTTGCGCGCCACGTCGGGCTCGCGGTTCGTATAACAGGTGCCGGTGTGCGGTTCGATGACCAGGTAGAACGGGCCTTCCGGCGGTTCGAATCCGTCGGTGGGCAGGAAGCTGACTATGTCGCGCGGCGGCATGGTGGTGAAGCCGGCCATGCGATCTATGCTGGTGCGCGCGATCAGCGATTCCGGAGTGACGAGTTCGCGTGTGGGCACGAGCAGTATATCGGCGCCCAGATCGCTGCGCTCAAGTGCGCGGATGAGCGGGCGTGCCAGTGCGCGGAATGCGTCTTCGCTCATGTCGGCCACGTCCGGGTAGCCGAGCGCCACGAGTCGTTCCAGCTGTTTGTTCGCTTCAATCGATGCCATTGACATGCTTCCCAGCTTAGCCACATCCATGTGCGAAGCCTAGCCCGTAAGAACAATGACATCCCGTAAGGGCCAGTCCAGTATGACCGGCCGTTACGGGATGTCATTGTTTCTCGGGGTGTTGAAACTGTTACGGGATGTCTCAGAGCTGGTCTGCGAAATGCTTGCGCGCGACGATCTCGGCGAGCTCGACGGCGTTGAGCGCGGCTCCCTTGCGCAGATTGTCGTTGGTGACGAAGAACGCGAGACCCTTGTTGTCGTCGACGGCCTGATCCACGCGGATGCGGCCGACGAAGCTCGGCGTCTTGCCGGCGGCGAGCTGCGCGGTGGGGATGTCGGTGAGTTCCACGGCGGGGGCGCTCTCGAGCACCTCCTTGGCTTCCTCGACGCTCACCGGGTTCTCGAACTCGGCGTTGACGCTCATGCCGTGCGCGGTGAACACGCCCACCCGCACGCAGGTGCAGGATGCCTTGAGATCGGGCAGATGCAGGATCTTACGACTTTCGTTGCGCAGCTTCTGCTCCTCGTCGGTCTCCTGGGAGCCGTCGTCCACGATGTCGCCGATGAACGGCACCTCGTTGAACGCGATGGTGCGCGCCACCTTGGTGGGTTCCGGGAAGTCGATGGCGTCGCCGCCGAACACGAGCTTGTCGGCGCCCTGGTCAACGGCCGCCTTGGCTTCATTCATCAGCTGCTCCACACCCGCGCGGCCCGCGCCCGACACCGCCTGGTAGGAGCTCACGATGAGGCGCTTCAGGCCGAACCTGTCGGCGAGCGGCTTGAGCACCGGCATGATGGCCATGGTCGTGCAGTTCGGGTTGGCCACAATGCCGGTCGGGATCTCGTCGAGGTCGTCCGGGTTCACCTCGGCCACGACCAGCGGCACGTCGTCGTGCATGCGCCACTGCGAGGAGTTGTCGATCACGTAGGCGCCCGCTTCGGCGAACTTCGGCGCCCACGCCTTGGAGGTGCCGCCGCCCGCCGAGAAGATCGCGATGTCGATGCCGCTCAGGTCGGCGGTTGCGACATCCTCCACCGTGATGTCGTGCCCACGCCAGTTGAGCACCTTGCCCGCGGAGTGCGCGGAGGCGAGGAATCGCAGGTCTTTCACCGGGAAGTCGCGCTCGTCGAGCACGCGGCGCATCACCATGCCCACCTGGCCGGTTGCACCCAATACCGCCACATTGACGCCACGATCGTTGATCTGTACCATTTCGGCTCCTTTTTCCGGCTGCCGCCGAATACCTTGTTGTGAGTTTGCAGATTCCGCTCAGCGGCCGGTGCCGCCGTAGACGACGGCCTCAACCTTGTCGGCGTCCAGACCGTACGCGCTATGCAGGGCACGCACGGCGTCGTTGAGCTGCGAGAGCGGCACGAGGGCGGCGATGCGGATCTCGGAGGTGGAGATCATGAGCACGTTGATGCCCTCCTCGCTCAGTGCCTGGAAGAAGCGCGCGGCGAGACCGGAGTGGGTTTTCATGCCGACGCCCACGACGGCCACCTTGCCCACGTTCGGATTGACGTCGAACGACTTGTAGCCCAATGTGTCCTGCGCGGCGGTGAGCGCCGTCTCCACTCGGGCGGCGTCGGAGCCGGGGATGGTGAAGGAGATGTCGGCGGTGCCGGTGGAGGCGCCCGCCTGAACGATCATGTCGACGTTCACACCGAGCTCGGCGAGGCGCGTGAACACCCTGCCGGCCATGCCCGGTTCGTCGGTCACGCCGCGCACGGTGACGAGGGACTCGCTGTTGTCGTGCGCCACGCCCGAAATAATCGGCGTTTCCTGACCAAGGTCTGGGAAGAGGTCACCCAAAGACTGATCGGTATTGTCGCTCATTGTCTGTCTCCATACTCCGATTTTTATATAAAAACTCGTATTGTATTGAATAATCTGTTTGCAGATTCCGTATTACCGCGCGTTCGGCAGGCTGTTCGGGTCCACGCCGTCGGGCAGCACGAGCGTGCCCGGACGGTGCGAGAACGAGCTGCGCACATGCAACGGCATCTTGAACCGCTGCGCATACTCCACGCATCGCAGTGCGAGCACCTTGGAGCCGCACGACGACATTTCGAGAATCTCGTCGTAGCCGATCGCCGGGATGCGGCGCGCGGTGGGCACAATGCGCGGGTCTGCGGTGAACACGCCATCGACGTCGGTGTAGATCTCGCACACGTCGGCGCCGAGCGCGACGGCCAGGGCGACGGCGGAGGTGTCGGAACCGCCGCGGCCGAGCGTGGTGGCGTCGCCGCGTTCGCTCTGTCCTTGGAATCCGGCCACAATCGCGACACTGCCCTTGTTCAGCGCGCGACGCACACGGTCGGGGTTCACGGCGCGAATATGGGCAGCGCCGAACCGGGCGTCGGTCATGAAACCGGCCTGCGAACCGGTGAATGAGTAGGCGTGCGAACCGGCGGCGTGAATCGCCATGGCGAGCAGACTCATCGAGATGCGTTCGCCTGCGGTCATGAGCATGTCCATCTCGCGGGCAGGCGGGTTCGAGTCGATGCTCATGGCCTGGTCGATCAGGTCGTCGGTGGTGTCTCCCATCGCCGAGACCACGACGGCGACGTCATTGCCGGCGTTCTTCGTCTCGATGATGCGGCGTGCCACTCGTTTGATCGAGTCGGCGTCGGCCACCGACGAGCCGCCGTATTTCTGTACGATAAGAGCCACAACCCATTCCCTCTGTGAGATTGCCGATTTGTTTTCAGTGTACGCACGAAGCACGATTATTATATGAATGCACCTGTGGGTGTCTCATTCTCGGCTCACGATGCGAAACCCGCACGCCCGCTCACACCTCACGACGCCCTTCGAGCGCGCGAGACAACGTGATTTCGTCGGCGTATTCGAGGTCGCCGCCCACCGGCAGACCGCTCGCCAGACGCGTCACCTTGATGTCGAGCGGCGCGAGCAGGCGGCTCAGGTAGGTGGTGGTCGCCTCGCCCTCGATGTTCGGGTTGAGCGCCACGATAATCTCCTTGACCTCGCCGTCGTGGAGTCTGTTGAGCAGCTGCGCGATGTTGAGGTCGCTCGGGCCAACGTTGGCCATCGGGTTGATGGCGCCGCCCAGCACCTGGTAGAGCCCGCGGTATTCGCGCGTGCGTTCGATGCTCATGACGTCCTTCGGCTCCTCCACCACGCAGATCGTGCTGTGATCACGACGCGGATCCGAGCAGATTGTACACGGGCTGCTTTCGCACACATTCCCGCAGACCTCGCAGAACCGCACTTTCTCCTTCACCTCGTTGATCGCATCGACGAGACGCTGCGACTCCACATCTGGTGCCTGCAGCAGATAGAAGGCGATGCGTTGCGCGCCCTTGGGCCCTATGCCCGGCAGACTCGCGAACGAGTCAATGAGCCGCTGAATGGCGCCGTCGTATGCCAATGCCATGTACCCTCCTCAAGCGTATGCCACGCGGCGTCACGAGTCGCCGTGTTCCATTCGGCGCGGCTTCTGGTTGAGCGGGTTGTTCGCATCGTCGGCCGCAAAGTGCTCAACCTTGCTCACGTCGAAAAATTCCTCGACGGCCTTCAGGTCCATCACATCATGCGTTTGCACATGGGCGTCGTCCATCGAATACACGTCGTCGTCGGCATCGACCTGCGGTGCGGGCGGCTGGGATTCACCGCCCGCCACACCCGTGGATCCTGCATCCGTCGCGTGCATGCCCTGGGGTGACATGCCGTAGGCATCCTCGATGCTCATGGTCTGACCGCCCATCACAGGGGCCGCTGCGCCGAAGCCCTGAGGCCCATTCGGCATGGCACTCCATGGGTCGTCGCCATGGACGGGCGCGAGTGTGGGCCGCTCGTGCTGCTGTTCGATGGACTGCACCTTGCCAAAGTCGATGTGCGGGTGCTCGTCGACCGGCATGCTCCACGGGTCTATGCCATCGGAGACGTCCGGCACCGCCACATGCTTGTGCTGGTGCTCCGGCGCTGGCTGCTGCCGGTTCAGCTCCTCGTGGGCCTGCCCCTCGGGGTCCGATGCCTGAGGGCGCAGGCCCACGGGCCTCACCGGTTGGGCCCAGGGGTCGTCGTCCGGCAACATCTGCGGACCATCGCCGTTGGCTTGTCCCGACGGCTCGGTGGGCACCGGGGCTGGGACGGCGGCTTGATGCGCCTCCGCATCGTTGGAGGAATCCGACGTGGTGGCCTGCTGCGCGGAATCGGATGATTCGCGCGGGTGTGCGACGATACCCTGCAACGACTGCTGCAGCAGCTTCGCCTTGATCCGTTGCGCCTCCTCCGGCGGCAGCTTGCTCAGCGGAGGGGCGGATTCACCATTGGCCATCTTCTCGGTGGGCGCCAAGGCGACGTCGGGGCCGAACACGTTGTGCACCTGCGTGCGCACTATCGAGACGACGCTGGTGGTGCCCCCGATCGGTTCCTTGCTCACCGCCAGTGCGAAGGCGTACTTGTCGAGCGGGGTCTCGAACTTGATCCACAAGCGTTGCTTGCCGGATTTCCTGTCCATGGCGAGCATCACGCGTGGCACGCGCTCGCGGTTGATGTAGGCGCGCACGTCCAGCGGCAGTGCCGCCACAATGGCGTCCCAGCGCTCATCCACGGTGCCATTGTGCTGAATGTCCTCCGGGATCGAGGGCACGTTCGAGGCTGCCTTCGGCTGCGAATCGGCATCATGCTCCGCGGCGGCGGCCTGGGTGGCTTGCGACGCGGCAGTGGGAGCGGCAGCTTGGGTGGGGGTGCCATGCCCGGACTGCGCTGCCGTGGTGCCATCGTTGAAACCGGAGGGTTGCTGCGCGTCGACGAACCCGCCGCGGGCAGATGCCTGCGGCGTCGAGGGGGCAGCAGATGAGCCGCGCGCCCCTGCACCGGCGAGTGCCGGAGCCTCCGTGGCGAAGCCCGAGGCCCTGCCAGCCAGCAGCTTGGCGGCGAGCAGCTCCAGTCGCATACGCGGCGAGGCTGCGCCGACCATGTGCCCCAAGGTGTCGTCCATAATCTCGGCCATGACGGTGAGCTGTTGCAGCCCCAGCGCATCGGCCTGCCGGTGAAGGTCGCTCATGTCCTCCACCTCGGCGTCATCGCTGAGCACATGCTCGGCCTCATCGCCACCGAGTGTGAGCACGAGCAGGTCGCGTGTGCGCGCAAGCAGGTCCTCGACGAATCTGCGGGCATCGAACCCGGCCACGATCACCTTCTGAATGATGCCGTACAGCTTGGCGCCATTCTGCTCGATGATCGCATCGATCGCCTCGCCGAGCAGCGCGTCCGGCGTGAAACCAAGCAACGCCACGGTGGAGTCGTAGGTGATGTCGTTGTCCACACAGCCGCCCATGAGCTGGTCGAGCACCGAAAGCGTGTCTCGCACCGAGCCGCCGCCCGCACGCGTGACGAGCCTGAGCACACCGGGCTCGGTCTCGATGTGCTCCTGCTCGCACACATGCTCCAAATACGGGGTCATGATCTCGGGAGGCACCAGACGGAACGGGTAGTGGTGGGTGCGCGAGCGTATGGTGCCGATCACCTTGTCCGGCTCGGTGGTGGCGAAGATGAACATGAGGTGCTCCGGCGGCTCCTCCACGATCTTGAGGAGCGCGTTGAAGCCCTGCGGGGTCACCATGTGCGCCTCGTCGAGAATGAAGATCTTGTAGCGGTCGCGCACCGGCGCGAACCCGGCCCTCTCCCTCAGTTCGCGGGCGTCGTCCACGCTGTTGTGGCTCGCCGCGTCAATCTCCACCACGTCGATCGAGCCGGGTCCCCCGGTCGCCAGGTCCCTGCAGCTGTCGCATTCGCCGCACGGGTGCGAGGTGGGGCCCTTCACACAGTTGATGCACCGTGCCAGAATGCGCGCGGAACTCGTTTTGCCGCATCCTCGCGGCCCGGAGAACAGGTATGCGTGGGTGAGCTTGTTCTCATCCAAGGCGTGCATGAGGGGCACGGTAACCTGGTCCTGCCCGATCACCCCTTCGAAGGTGTCGGGCCTATACCTGCGATACAACGCCAATGCCATGTCAATCCCGTCTGTTCGCAATGCGTATGCCCGAGTGGCCGGCATGCCTGCCGGAGCAGTGCATGGCGGTCTCGTGCCGCATACCGATGTGCTATATAACCTAGCGCGTGAGGGGCATCAAAATCCACTCGGCAATGATGCCCCGGCATCACGGTTGCGATGCGCCGCGTGTTGCGTCGACCTCATCGCATCGCCGTGGTCCGGCACGCGCGCGTGCGCTCACCCGCTCCACGAACGGCACGCCTGTTGCGGCGCTGACCTCCATGGCCACATCCATGTCGATCACCTCGCATGATTCCACGGCTCCCGCATTGTTGCGCGCCACGGCGGAGCCGATGCCACAGGGATCGGCGGCCTCCTCGTTCCAATAGGCGTCCGCGGCGGCCAATGCAGACATATCGGCTGCGGTGCGCGCCTGCGCCTTGGCCACGGCGATTCTGGCTCCGGCCGCGATGGTGCACAGCAATACGGCCACCACGAACACCATGCCGACCGCCCCCATCGAGGCGTTGCCGTCATCGTGCGCCCGCAGGCCGCGCGGGCGTCGACTCGCTATGCTCTTCATGACCCCTCCTGCCATATGCCATGCGCACGCCCCGTCACCGTTCTCGGTACAACGCCCCAAGGGTCGGCCACCACCGCACAGTGGGCGATCACCTCGAATCCGTTTCCGGCGGTGCGCACCTGTATGCGAACGCCATCGCCCGCAGCGGTCTGGGCCACGGCCTGCGAGCCCGATTCCAAGGCATTCCCTGCCACCATCAGCGCCCGTGCGGCGTTGGCCGCCGCATCCTGGCAGCCAACCGATACAACGGACGCCCGGCCCAAATAGAGCAGCAAGGCCGCCAGCACCACGATGACCGGGAGCACCACCGCGAATTCCGCGGTGGCCGCCCCCTCGTCATCGCGCTGCAGGTGGCGCAACGCATGCCCGAATGCATGGCCGCTCATGGCATCACACGCTCAGCGCTTTCTTCACGATGTTCGTGAGCAGCGTCTTCACCGTGTCGGATTTCATGAGCGCCACCAGCACGGCGGCGAATCCGGTCGCCGCAACGAGCACCACCGCGTATTCGGCGGTTGCCGCGCCCTCCTCCGGCTGGGCCATGAGTGCCCGCCATCTCGCCTCCAAACCGACCTGCTCCCGCAGCAGCCGGTCCGAAGCCGCATTGATGCGTTCACCCACGCCATACCTCCTGTGTTCGAACAGGATCACCTCATTGTGTTCCATATCTCTCCTTGCCTGTTTCCTTGGCCTGTATGTTGTGTTTCCCATCTGGTCTCCCAGATGATTCCACTATGCGGCGGCCAATATTCGGTGTAAAGCCGGACGGACGCATGTGGATAACTTCACCGTTATCCACATTGCGGGTCGCCGGCAATGTGGATAACCGCCACGCACCCGCCTCACATACGCATGAATGACATGATCGTCGGCACCACCGCGATGAGCAGGAACGCCGGCAGCAGGCACAGTCCCATAGGCAGCAGCAACCGCACCGACAATCGCGACGCCCGTTGCTCAATCCGCGCGCGTTCGCTGCCGTCCATCTGCTCAATGGCCGCATGAATCTGCGGCAGCGGCGAGACGCCATCCTCCCAAGCGGCACGCAATGTGCGGCATGCCAATCCCAATGCCGAGGAAGCCGGGGAGGGACCATCATGCTCCAACACGGCCCACGCCTCATCCCAGCACACGCCGCGCAGCAGTGCGGCGGAGACATGCCCCAGCACCTGCGCGCATGCTCCGCCGCAGCATGCGCCAATGCACTCCAATGCCCGAGGGATCGCGACGCCCTGAGCAATCGCCGCCTCAAGCAGTTGCAACAGCAACGTCGGAGACGGCTCCCAGCCGGGGCATACCTCGAGCAATCGCCGCTGCAAGGCATTGCCACGCCCCGCCAGCGCAATCTGCAGGCGCGCCAGCCCGTCAAGCTCGCGCAACCGACGTGCAGCAGTCCGCTCGCTCCCAACCATATGCAAGGTGGAGGCGAGCGCCGCGCACATCGCGGCACACCACACCCAGAATCCAGCCATAGGGCTACCCGTCCGAGGCAAGCAGGCAATGCATCCACAGCAGTCCGCCCACATAACAAATCGTGCCCAAGCACAGCATGGCGAGCCCCTGTGCCGAGCCGAACAGCATGCCCAACGGATCCGCGCCGAGCAGCTCTCCCAGGAACACCACCACCGCCGGCAGCGCGAGCAGCATGCGCGCCGTGGATTTGGGCATCGCGAAGGCATTCGCGCGCAAATCGTCTTGCAGACGGGCACGCAAATAGCCTGCGCGCACCGCTTCGATGCAGCGCGCGGCCGGGCACCCCAGTTCCAGGCTCACCGCACTGGCCACGGCGACCCCACAGGCCACCTGCGTGCAGTGGGAAGCGCGCTCATGGGGCAGTCTGCAGGCTGCGAACAGGCGTGCCATCTGCGCTGCATCCACATTGCCCTCGCCATCGCAAACGGCATACACGCCTGCGGCATGCCCAGCTCCAGCCACAGTAGGGGCACGCACATGGTGCGCATGGCCACTTCCCACTCGCGGCGCGCACACCGAGTCATACGCGCGTTCAAGTGCGGGCTCCAACGCGGCACCGGCCTGCAGCGACGCGATGATCGACGAGAGCATGACGCTGGTGCCGCATGCCGGCTCACGCACATGACCAGCCACGCCCGATCCCACCGTCTGCAGGCGCCATGAGACCGCCGCAGGAGCGGCCCATATCATCAACAGCACACTCAGCGCCGTCGCGAGCGCAGCCACGAATGCCATTCGTCTCACCTTCGTTCCGGCGCCCGCTTGGTGCCCCAACGTTCGGCGAACGGCCGCCATGCCTCGCCGGCGACAGGCTCGCCACGGCCATCCCACGAGCACACCGTGCGGCCGACGAGTCTGCCTTCCACCGTGCACAGAATGCCGATCTGCGCCAAGTACCGTTTGCCGGGGCGCCTTTCCATGTGAAGCACCACGTCGAAGGCCCCGTCGGCCAGACCCGCCATGGTATTCGGCTCAACATGCGCGAGCAGTCCCAGCGAGATCAGACGCCCGGGCACACGGCTCACCCCGTTGGCGTGCAGTGTGCTCATGCCGCCGCAATGGCCGGAGTTGAGCACGCGCATCAGGTCGATCACCTCCTCGCCACGGCATTCGCCCACCACCACGCGGGTTGGGTACATACGCAGCGTGGAACGCACCAGATCGCCCATCGTCACCTCGCCGGCACCCTCCACGTTCTTGCTGCGCGCGCAGAGTGAAACCGTGTTGAGGTCACCGAGCCCCTGCAGCTCGCGAACCTCCTCGACGAGCACAATGCGTTCGGATGCGCGGCAATTGAGCAACAGCGCCTTGAGCAACGTCGTCTTGCCCGAGCCGGTGCTGCCGGTGATGAGAATGTTGGCGCGGGCCAGCACCAGGCGGTCCAGAATCGGGCGCCATTGCGCAGGCCAGCAACCAGCCTGCTGCAATGCATCCATGGTCGCGCTCATGCGGGAGGGCAGACGAATCGAAATCGACGCGCCATACGGCACCACCGGCGCAATCACCGCATGCACACGCGTGCCGTCGGCGCCGCTCGCATCGGCTATGGGACGGGCATCGTCGAGCCGCTCACCCAATTGCGCACACAGCTGCACGGCCAGACGACGCACCACGGCAGGCGAATCCAGCGGAATGGACGGATGCTCGAGCTCTATGCCAAGCCCACGCTCCACCCACACGGCACCGTCGCAGGTCACCAGAATGTCGGTGACGCGCGGATCCGCAGCCAGCTGTTTCAGCGGGCCGAAGTTCACCGGGCGAACAGCGTCCACAGCCGTCACGGCACGCACAGCATGGTGCGCAGCGGCACCCACAGTGGCACCCACACCGGCATGACGAGGCGCCGTAGCCGGAGGCGCCGGCGCCTCGGGAAGCGGAACCGCCACGCCAGCGGTTGCGTTCGTCACCCCGTTCGGCCCTACAATCTGCCACATCATCTGCCTCCTATGCCGCACGCACGCTCCACCATCTCGGCCACATCGCCGAGCACGCGCGCATTGCGCCGATGCACGCGCCGAATTCCCAAGCCCTCCAGAATGTCGCCACAGAGTCTGGCATCGGAACGAACCGGGCCCATCAGCTCGCACTCCATATGCTCCATCTGCAAGTATTTGCGCGCCTCCTCCAACGACACCGCCCCACGGCCCTTCGCAACCGCAGGCGGCTCCACGCACAGCACGCCGATCACATGCCCCGGCACGCCCACAATCGGCTTCCACTCCTCCCCCGGCCGCGGCGGCTCCTGCGCACGCGCCACATTGCGCTCGCCATTGCGACGCAGCCATTCGATGTGCGCCTTGGCACGCGCCAATCCCAGCACGGTGAGTTCCGCCACCACGATGTGCGAAGCCTCCACCAATGCGGGCACATGCTCGATCTCCAAGCCATGACCGGCATCGACCACCACGGCATCGCTCACCTGTGCCAGCGACTGCAGTGCCGCCTGCATCTCGAACCACGCCGGCTCCTCCTGCACCCAGCAGTTGTATGCGAGCACGCCCACGCCGTCCCAATGCGGCAATCTGCGGCGCAATGCCTCGCCATCGAGCTCGCCGAGTGGCGCATGAATGTCATGCCACCGCGACCCGGACTCATGTTCGATCCCGAGCAGCACGTCGAGCCCGCCGCCTCCCGCGCGCACGTCGGCGTCCACGATTGCGCAGTCGTTCTCCCGCTTCGCCAATTCGCGGGTCAGCATGGCGGCCAACGTGGTCGTTCCTGCACCGCCACTCGCACCGGACAGCGTGATCACGTTCTCGCACGGCGCCTGCGTCGCACACACCGGCATGCGTGCAGGCTGCGCCCCCGCATGGGTTCGGCGCGCGGGCGGCGACAGCTGCGGAGAGCACGCAGGCTCCGCCATCGCGTGCACTGGCTGGTATGCCGGCACCTTGCGTGCAGACTCCGCCTGCCACGGCCTGCATGTGCGCGCGTCACGCATGCGCACATCGCGCGCGCATGCCCCGTTCATTACCTGTGGCCGATGGAACGACCACCCATGGCGCTCGGTATGCGGCGCCCCAACACTGATCTGCATAGTCATAGTTGCATTGAACGTGGGTTCCGCAGCCGGTTCAATCTCGACGGGGCATTGTGGTCGGAGAATGCGTTATCCACATCGCGGGTCGCCGGGCATGTGGATAACGCGGCGCTGCCGAGTCACATACACCGCCGCAGACTACTTGTCAAGAACTATTCCAAAACAAAGGCGTTTTTTCATGAAATAAAAAAGAGACCCACACGAGGTGGGTCTCTTTTCCAAGTCCAACGAAGCAGAATCTCTGCACAACCTCATCGTTGTAACGGTAAGTCTTTCCAATGCCCGCCCAACGTAATAATCTTGCTGATCATCTACTTTTGTGGGTCTGCTCTTCGGTTGTCCTTGTACTTGCAATTATGCTCGGAATTTAGAATTACGCAAATCGAAATCGCCCATGCGTCACAATCTGAACATATGTGCTCTTTTTATCTTTCCGTGTTCATTTCAACGAAGAATCTCACAGAGGAAATCGCATATTCTGTTCGCTTCAGCCGCCTAGATGTTCAATCGCTCAAATACAGCGGCAATACTTCGGCGTGTCGCTCACTGTTCGCCGAAAATCTCACATTTCCACGAACATACGAAGCTCGCGAATGTACCATGGTGTTCTGCTGTGCGAAGGGCAAGCCGCAATATCCAACAATCTCCCGCGCAGACCTCAACGCCCCCTGAACGCCCCTGCGTAAAAGGGGACAACGCAGCTCGTCGACACGTCCCCTTTTACGCAGAGGAAGCAGCTTGCACCCCAGCTTCCTCGGAACCCTCACCCTCCTTCTACGTAAAAGGAGACAATGCAGCTCGTCGATACGTCCCCTTTTACGCAGACGAGGCAGCCTGCACCATCCCACCTTCTCCAGGATTCCCACTCCCCCTCTACCCCTCTACGTAAAAAGGGACAAAACGGACCACCAATCTGTCCCTTTCTACGCAGAGGCGGTTACGCAAAGGAGGCTTACGCAAGGGGGAACTTACACAAAGGGAGTTTACGCAGAGAGGGTTTACGCAGAGGGACGCGCGCACAGGCATGCAGTCCACCAACACAACCCAGCAGCGGCGCCCAACAGCACAAGATCGACACCGGGAAACCGGCAATCTGTAGACATATTCCGAATTCTTTCGTGAGCTCAGTGATTTTTCAGCCCGCTCGTTCTAAAGTAGAACCATGTCACAGATTTTCAACGCACCATCGAAGGCGATTTTGCGCAGCCAGATTGCCGAACATATCGCCGAAACGGACAAAAGCGACAAGCGGGAGAACATGGAGGGCGAGCTCCCGCTGCCACCCGACCGCTTCTTCGACCGCGAGCTCAGCTGGCTCAAATTCAACAAACGCGTGCTCGAACTCGCGCAGGACGAGACGATTCCGATCATCGAACGCGCGAGCTTCGCGGCGATCTTCGCCAGCAATCTCGACGAGTTCTTCATGGTCCGTGTCGCCGGTCTCAAGCGCCGCATCGACACCGGCATCGCCGTGACGAGCGCGAGCGGACTGAGCCCACGCCAGCAGATGCGCGCAATCTCCGAGCAGGCGCACCGCTTGCAGGACGAGCATGCGCATTACGTCGTCGACACGATCCTGCCCGAACTCGCCAAGCAGAACATCCAGCTGCTCGGCTGGGACAAGCTCACGATCGCCGAGCAGGAGCGCCTCTCCCGCTACTTCCGCCAGCAGGTCTTCCCGGTGCTCACACCGCTCGCGGTGGACCCGGCGCACCCCTTCCCCTATATTTCCGGCGGTTCGATCAATCTCGCCGTGCTCGTGGAGAACCCGACCTCCGGCAAGTCCCACTTCGCACGAGTGAAGATTCCCGACAATCTCGACCGTCTCGTTCCCGTCGACGACATGACCGAAGACGAGGCGGAGAACGTCCGCTACGGCTTCATCACAATGGAGAATCTGATCATCGCACATCTGGAGACGCTGTTCCCGGGCATGATCATCAAGGAGGCGCGCTCCTTCCGCGTCACCCGAAACGAAGATATCGAGGTGGAGGAAGACGACGCCGAGAATCTGCTCAACGCGATCGAGAAGGAACTGCTGCGCCGCCGTTTCGGACCGCCGATCCGCCTAGAGATCTCCGATGAGACGTCGCCGTTCCTCTCCCAGCTGCTTGCGGACCAGATGGGCGTGACGCCGGACGAGGTGTACCGTCTGCCGGCGCCGCTCGACGCCACCGTGCTCTTCGAACTCGGCGGCATCGACCGGCCGGACCTGAAATTCCCGCCCTTCGTGCCGACGACGAACCGGCAGATCGCCGAGGTCGAGTCGAGCCGCGCGCAAGACATCTTCGCCGCGATCCGCGAGCGCGACATTCTGCTGCATCACCCGTACGACTCGTTCTCGACGTCGGTGCAGGCGTTCCTCGCGCAGGCGGCCGCCGACCCGAAGGTGCTCGCCATCAAGCAGACGCTCTACCGCACGTCGAGCAACTCGCCGATCATCGACGCGCTCATCGACGCCGCACAGGCCGGCAAGCAGGTGCTCGCGCTCGTCGAGCTCAAGGCGCGCTTCGACGAGGATGCGAACATTGCGTGGGCGCGCAAGCTCGAACGCGCCGGCGTACACGTCGTCTACGGCATTGTCGGGTTGAAGACGCACTGCAAGCTCTCGCTCGTCGTTCGTCAGGAGGCGGACGGCCTCACCCGCTACTGCCATGTGGGCACCGGCAACTACAATCCGAAGACCGCGCGCCAGTACACCGATCTCGGCCTGCTCACCTGCGACCCGGTGGTGGGGCAGGATATGACGAAGCTGTTCAACCAGCTTTCCGGCTACGCGCCGAAGTCGAGCTTCCACCGTCTGCTCGTCGCGCCGCGCACCGTGCGCTCCGGGCTGATCCAGCGCATTCGCCGCGAGGAGGAGGCCGCGCGCGCCGGCAAGGAGGCGTGGATTAAGATCAAGGTGAACTCGATCGTGGACGAGAAGACGATCGACGCCCTCTACCGCGCCAGCCAGGCCGGTGTGAAGATCGACATCGTCGAGCGCGGCATCTGCTCGCTCAAGCCAGGCGTACCCGGGCTTTCCGAGAACATTCGCGTGCGCTCCATTCTCGGCCGCTTCCTCGAACACAGCCGCATCTACGCGTTCGCGAACTCGGACGGTCCACAGATTGGCGAGGGCCCGGTTTCCGGGCCGGAGGTGTGGATCGGTTCCGCCGACCTCATGCACCGCAATCTTGACCGCCGAGTCGAGGCGCTCGTGCGCATCACCGCGCCCGAGCAGGTGCAGGAGCTCATCGACTACGTGGACCTGCAGATGGCCAACACCACGTCGAGCTGGCATATGCAGCCCGACGGCACCTACGTGCGCCATTCGAAGGACGCGGAAGGCAAGCCGCTGCTCGATTGTCAGGAGTACCTGATCAAGAAGCATATGCGCAAGAAGGTCACGAACTGATCTGCCGCCATTCTGCGTAGACCGCCTTCTCTCTGCGTAAAAAGAGACATTACCAGCGCCAATCTGTCCCTTTTTACGCAGAGGAAGTTTACGCAGAGGAAGCCGCATTCTACGCAAAGGAGGCTTTCACGCCAGTGCGTCTCTTGCACAAGGCAGCTTTTTACGCAGAGGAATCTTTTTACGCAGCGAATGGCGTAATCTGAAACCATGAGTGAGAAACGAACTGTGGAGGCTGCGGGCGGCATCGTGTACCGCATTGTGCGCAGCATCGGCTCAATGATGGCTCCGTTGAGCGCGAACGACGTGGAGGTGTGCCTCGTGCACCGCCCGAAATACGATGACTGGAGCTGGCCGAAAGGCAAACTGGAGATCAACGAATCGCACCGGCACGCGGCGGTGCGCGAAATCGGCGAGGAAACAGGCTTCCCCGTCGCGCTCGGCCCGTTCCTGGGCGAAGTGGAGTACCCGCTCTCCTCCGAGGGCAAGAAAACGCGTCACACGGGCCGCGGCGACGGCAAGGACGCCACCAAGCATGTGCTGTACTGGATGGCCACGCAAATCAGCGACGACGACAACTGGCACCGCCGCGAGGCCTTCGGCCCCATTCACGCGGTCGATCTGGGCGAGGTGAGCGAGATCTCGTGGCTCTCGCTCGACAAGGCGCGCAAGAGGCTCACGCATTCCACCGACCGCGATATGCTCGCGCTATTCGTGGACCGCATCGAGGAGGGTGCGCTCACAACGACGCCATTGCTGCTCGTGCGCCATGCCAAGGCGGAGCCGCGCAAGCAGTGGGACGGCACCGAGCCGCACCGCCCGATTACCCCGGAGGGCGCCGCCGCCGCGTATGCGCTCGACCGCGAACTCGCCTGCTATAATCCGGTCGAGCTCGCCACCTCGCCGTGGACCCGCTGTGAACAGACCATAGAAATGCTCTCCTGGCAAACGAAACGCGAGCGCCGCGCACTGCCGCCGCTCACCGAGGAGGCGTTCGAGCGCGACCCGCAGGCGGCCTGGCATTGCTTCGCCGAGCAGATCAAACATGTGCTCGAGACCGGCAACACGATGGCGATCTGCATGCACAGGCCGGTGATCGGTGGTATGTTTGAACATCTGCGCCCATTGTGCGCAACCAAATCGCTGGCTAAGAGACTCGTCGCGAAATCGCCGTACATGGCCACGGCGAACGCGTTCGCGCTGTTCCTCGTGCAGACCGAAGATGGCCCGCGCATCATCGACATACAGAAAGTGACACCTATTGTCTACTAATTCCATGCATTCCGGCTCGATTATCGCGAGCCGTTCCGCATTCACGCACACGGGCTCGCCCCGCCCCGCTCGCCCTGGCCAGCTCGATCAGGCGATTGCCGAGGGACTGGCCAGCGACGTCGATCCCGAACGCCTGCGCGAAGTCGCCCACACCACCGCCTGGGCCCTGCTGAGCAAGGTGCACAAGACCGACGACCCCGCCATTGTGGAGCGCGTGCTCACGCTGGTGGACCGCGAAGGGGTCGACGTGATCGCCGAACTGTGGAGCAAAGCGGATCCGGACTCGCTGCCCGGCGTGCTGTGGCGGCTGTATCTGCTGCGGTCATGGATGCGCAAGCAGCGCGACACCATCGCCCGGCTATGGCGCCTGGGCGAGCCAATCGCCACCTCCGCCTCCGCGATCGCCGGCGTGGATTCCGCCCCCACCGAAGATGACATCGCGCGCACTGCCGACTCGATTCTCACCGGCGCGTTCCGCGGCGATTTCGCGGTCGCGTTGACGCGCGCATCGGTGTTCGTTGGCATCGTCGCACTCGGATTGCGCGTCGAGGCGCGCAATCTCACGCAGCGGGCGAATCTGAATCCGATCGATTTCACCGCCAAGCAGAGCAAGCGGTGGCGCACGCAGGCCGCGCAACTGCTGCACACCGCGGCGAATCTGAACATCACGAGCAAGGATTTCAAGCACGGCGCGGCCCTGTGGCGCCAAGGCAAGCTCGAGTAACCGGCCGGTTTTGCGGGGCGCGCACTTCCCGCGTGACAAACCAGTGCGAATCTGCGCGCATTCGTCGCATTGGCAGGCCCGCAATATGACGAACATATGCGCTCATGCACGCGTTTGTCATGTTTGCAGACCATTCCCGCGACAATGCCGTACACGCATGCACTGCTTTGTCACATCTGCGCATCGCTCCCGCGACGACTCCGTACACCCACGCACTGCTTTGTCGCGTTTGCATGTTCCCAACATGATAAACAGGCACCCTCACACACGGGTTTGTCATATCTGCAGATTGCCAGCGCGACAAACCCGTGTACTCTCGCGCATATTTGTCATATGAGATCGCAGATTCATCGTTCAGAGCACTGCAGGCCGACACACCTTGGCGAAAGGTGTATGCTTGGGTGTTGCGCCGGGCCGTACATAGCCCCGGGCTCCGTTTTTTGCCGCTGCGAGCGGCCTTTGCGCCGACAGGCGCTTTTGCGGTCCGGCGTTTTCCTAATATTTCTGCCGTCTGTTCACCGCGAGCTCATCGACAACGGCAGCGTGCGCAATCTGAACGCATAATTCGGCACTGAATTTCGTGTTTTGTCACCCGCGAACACAAACAAGGCTTACTCTAGTAACTATGGAATTGCATGTACTCAATCACCCGCTCATCGAGCACAAGCTCACGGTGCTCCGCGACAGGAACACCCCCTCCTCCACGTTCCGCGAACTCGTCTCCGAGCTCGTCTCGCTGGAGGCCTACGAAGCGACCCGCAATCTCGAGGTCGTAGACAAGCCGATCGAAACCCCGGTCGCGCCCATGGTCGGCAAGCAGATTGCCAAGCCGCGCCCAATCATCGTGCCGGTGCTGCGCGCCGGTCTGGGCATGCTCGACGGCATGACGCGCATGATGCCGAGCGCCGAGGTCGGCTTCCTGGGAATGAAGCGCGACGAGGAGCACCCGACCCAGCAGATCACGTACGCGAACCGCCTGCCTGACGATCTCTCCGGCCGCCAGTGCTTCCTCATCGACCCGATGCTCGCGACCGGCGGCACGCTCGTCACCGCGACACACTATCTGATGGACAAGGGTGCCAAGGATGTCACGGCGATCTGCATCATCGCCGCTCCGGAGGGCATCAAGTTCGTCGAGGAGAACATTCGCGAAGATATTAACTTCCGCGTAGTCGTGTGCGGCGTCGACGAAGGCCTCAATGACAAGAGCTACATCGTCCCCGGCCTGGGCGACGCCGGCGATCGCCTCTACGGCGTCATCGACTGACCTACCGGCAAACTGTACCCCCGAACAGATCTACTCATGTTCGGGGGTACAGTCTTTTGTTGAGGGGTACGGGTCAGAAAACGCTCAGATTCACTGCTTCGGTACGAATGCCTCGAAAATGAAGCGGTCGAAGTACGGCTGCGCGCCCGCGAGCTCGTCGGAGGTGCGCACGGTCCACGCCACGGCCATCGCGCCCATTCTGCGCACGAAGCGCAGCATAGCGCCGTCGCCGTTCTTGAAATCGTATGCCACGAAGTCCGGGCGCGAGATCTCGTTGAACATGAGCTTGCCGCCCATCCACAGCATCGGGTTCGCAGTGAACGCCGTGTCTTCGGCGAGCTGGCCGCGGCATACATCGGGGTGCTCGCGCTTGTACCAGTTCATTGCGGCCGGGTTGAACGACTCCACCACATACAGTCCCTGGTAGGCGTCGAGCAGATCGGCCGCGGTCTGCATGAGCTCCTCGTCGCGGTCGTCCCACGTACGGTAGTTCTCGAATTTGAATTCGACGATGATCGGCACGCGGCCGTCCACCACACGCAGCACATCCTCGAGCAACGGCACATGCTGGTAATACCCGGCCTGTGCCTGCGATGGCGTGGTCACAAGCGGCGGATTCTCGGTGGCGCCGGGCAGCAGCGGGGAGACCTCGGCACCGGGAGCCGCCGTGGGGAACAGCGGGATGCGCACGAGCTCGTCGTAGGTGAGATCGCGAATATTGCGCGGATCTCCCGCCACACGCAGCAGATCGGGGTCATGGGCCACGACCACCTTGTTGTCGAGCGTCAGCTGCACGTCAAGCTCGATGCCGTACCCCGCCTCGGCCGCCGCTGCAAACGCGGCCAGTGAGTTCTCAGGTGCCAGCGGTCCGGGCTCGTCGATGGAGCCGTACCCGGCGCGCAATGCCATGCGGCGCGCGAGTGCGATGTACTCGCCGCTTTCGCCAGCATGCTGTTGCGAGAGACCGGAGCCGGCGTCGTGCAGACCGCGGTGCGCATACAGCACATCCGGCAGCGTGGGCACGTAGTTCTTCCGCTTGTTATTGAAAGTGCGCGGGGCCACCGCCCACACGCCCAACCCCGCGGCCACTGCGCCGCCAATCAGCGCTTTCTTCAATGCATTGGCCATATTTGCCCTCCCTAAACTCGAAAGCACGTCACTATGCACGAGACTACCCGAATCCGCGCACGCGCGCAGCCTACGCGCTCAGCTATGCGGCGCGCGCCACCGTCTGTGCTGCTACTTGCGCGTCTTGTGTTTCGCCGCGTGCCGTTTGATCAGAATGTCGATCACAATCCATGCCGACAGCACGAACGCCGCCACGTACCCGAGGAACCCGACCACCGGTATGCCGAAGATGATCGGCTTCATGCCAGCGAAATACACGATCGAGGATCCAATGAACAGACCGACCACAATGAGCGCCATCGTCAGCCGGTTCACCATGTCGCTCATCTGGCTGAGCGGCTCCTCGGATCCCACGAGCTCGAGATTCATCTTAAGTTCGCCGCGCGTGAGCATGTGCAGGGCGGTCTGCGCGTCCACGATGCCCTTGAGCCCGCTGTGCAGCGCCTGCTCGCTCTCTATGCCGAGTCTCTTCACCTCGGATTTCACCATCTCCACCGGCGATTTCGACGATTCGATGTGCTGGGAGATGATCTCAATCATGTTGACGTTCGGAATGAACTCGTCGAGCAGACCCTCCAACGTCACGAGCGCGCGGCCCACCGTGGTCACCGAGCTGGGGATCTCTATGCCGTGCCGGCGTGCCATCTGCGTGAGCGAGGTGATGAACGCCGCCAGATCGAGGTCGGCGAGGTCCACGGTGCCGAACTCCTCCACAATGCCATCGAGATCGCCGAGCAGCGACGGGTAGTCCGCCCGCTCCACATCGGTGCCGGCGAAGCGGAGCAGCGCGTCGGCGAGGTCCGCCGAGTTCTGCTTGGCCACGGCGAACAGCATCTGTTTGAAGGCCATGCGGGTGCGCGCGTCGAGTCTGCCAGTCATGCCGAGGTCGAGCAGAATGATCTTGCCGTCGCGAATCTCGATGTTGCCGGGGTGGGGGTCGGCGTGGAAGAAGCCGGCGTCAAGAATCTGCGCGGCGTAGTTGTCGACGAGCTTGGTGCCGATCTCGTTGAGCGAGTAGCCGTCGTCGATCAGTTCGCGCGTATGCGAGATCGGTATGCCGTCGATGTATTGCATGACGAGCACGTGCTCAGTGCACAGGTCGGTGAACGGCGTCGGGCAGTCCATGTACGCATAGTGCGAGCAAAACCGTTTGAATTCAGCCAGATTACGCGCCTCGTTCAGGAAGTTCGTCTCCTCGTCGAAGGTCTCCCACAGCTCCTCCACCACGCCGCGGAAATCGACCACCTGCGAGTTGTGCATGATCTTCGTGGCGCCCTTGGCGAGCGAGCGCATGATCGAGACATCCTGCGCCATTGTTTCGCGCACGCCCGGCCGCTGCACCTTCACGGCCACGTCCTCGCCGGTCTTCAGCGTCGCACGGTGCACCTGCGCGAGCGATGCGGAGCCGAGCGGCGTGGTGTCGATGTGCTCGAAGATCTCGTCGATGGGCCGCTGGTATTCGTTCTCCAGTGTTTCGAGCACGATCGCGTACGGCATCGGGTCGGCGTCCGCACGCAGTTTGGAAAGCTCGGCGCAGAACGACTCGGGCAGAATCTCCGACCGCATCGACAGAATCTGACCGACCTTCACGAAGGTGGGCCCGAGCGCTTCGAACATAAGGCGCATCTTGACCGGCGTGAGTCCGCGCAGCGCGTCGTATTCGAGCGCGATCTTGCCAATCTGCTTGAGACGTTTCGCCTTGCTCATGCGCGTCAGGTGGTATTCGCTCGAGAAATTGCGCTTGTGCGCGCCGAACAGACCGATCGTCTCCTCGACCTGCGGCTGCTGCCTGCGCGCGATGCTCACCGGGATGTCGTGGGTGTGCGCGTCCGCCGGGCGTTCGGACTGCGCAGATTGCGGCGCTGGCGTTTCCGGCTGTGCCGCGGTTTCACTCGTCTCGCCGCCGGACTGCTCGGCTTCCTCACGCTGCAGATTGTGTTCGATGATGGCGCCTTGTTCGTCCACCTCATCGCCAAGATGCAGGATCTTCTCGGATTCGGCGGTCTCCACCGTCGCCCGCAATGCGTCGTCGGTCGGATTGTCGAAGGCCGGGCCGTCGCTGTGGGCCTCCTGGTTCTCCAAACGGTTGCTCAGGTCGATGAGCTCGGAGGTCTCGTGCTTCTCCTCGTGTTCGAGATGGCGTGCCTCGCGGGCGTCCTTGCGCTGCTGCCGGCGCTGCCCGGCCTCCTCGCGTCGCACGTCACGCCTGAGCTCATGCGCCTCAGTTTCTCGCTTGGACTTGTCGCTGTTCTTGTCGCTCATATAAGAATCCTACCCAGTCGGGAGGCCGGCGTCGCCGGCGCATACGGGTGAACATACACGCGTGCGCCGCCTGAATCCAGACGGCGCACGCGTAGGGGAATCACAGGATCACTGCTCGTCGGACTTCTTCTCGGTGGCCTTCTTGATCGTCTGCTCGGCCTGGTCGCTCAGACCGGCGGCCGCATCGCGAACGGTGTTGGAGGCGTCTGCGAGCTTCTCCTTGAGCGAGTCGGACTTCTCGCCGGCCTTGTGGGCGAGTTCGGAGTTGAGCTTCTTGCCCTGCTCCACGGTGAGCTCACCGCGCTTGACGAGGTCGTTCACGAGCTCCTGACCCTTCTCGGCAGTAGCTGCAATGGCGCCCACGCCGGCAAGGAACACCTTGCGCAGGCCCTCACCGAAGTCCGGCATTGCGGAGTTGGTCTTGTTCTCGGTTTCGTTCTTGGTTTCGTCAGTCATAGTGCCCTCCTGGGTGTGTGTTGAAGCTGGTACGCTCAACTCTACACGCCCGCAAACGCAGACGATCACGCCGTGGGTTTTTTACCCGAGAGCACAGATTCCCACACTCACCGGGGTCGTGTGGCCGCCGCCTCGCGGGCGTGTGCCGCATATTCGTCGATGCGCGCGAGCTCGGCGCGCTGGGCGTCCGTCTGCTCGGGGTCGAATGCACCGTAGCGGCGTTCGGCCGCCGTGCGGATCATGAAATCAGTGATCTTCGGGTTCTTCGGCAGCAGCGAGCCGTGCATGTAGGTGCCGATCACATTGTGCACACGCGCGCCCTCGGTGTGGTCCTCGCCGTTGTTGCCCGTGCCGTCGCCGTCCACCGTGCCGAGCGGCTGCACGCCCTCGCGCAGGAAGGTCTGCCCGGAGTGGTTCTCATAGCCGATCACATCGCCGAACTGTGCGCTGTGCTCGACGAGATTGCCTATCATGCGCACGTCACGGCCCACCGTGTAGGCGCGAATAATCGAGATGCCCTCGAGCTTCGTGCCGTCGATCGTTTCGAAATACTCGCCGAACAGCTGGTAGAGCCCGCAGATCATGAGCATCGGCACGCCGCTCTGAGCGAGGTCGCGCAGCTGGTCGGCACGGCGGAAGAGGTCTTCGATGATCTTCTTCTGACCGGTGTCCTGGCCGCCGCCGCCCAGAATGATGTCGGCATGCTCGGGCCACGGGTCATTCTGGTTCACGGCATGCACATACGGCTCGTACCCGTACAGTGCGAGCCTGCGCTCCACGGCGAGCACATTGCCGCTGTCGCCGTATATGTTCATATCTTTCGGGTAGAGCGACACCACGTCGATTGCCTTACTCATTCCGGCTCCTCCCCTGCTCCTGTCGTATTGCCCAATCGGAAAACTGCTGTGTTGCATCGCCGATTACTTGCCCACGCCGGCGTCGGCCACATCGGCCACGGCGGCGAGCTCGGCGCGAATGGCGAGCATGGCCGTGTACGTGCAGTAGATGTGTTTCGGCGTGCCCGGATTCGCGTCGACGAACTCGCGCACGGCGGCGTGCAGATCAGGTTCGACCTTCGCCACCGGCACCTGGTCGTATTCCAAACGCAATGCCATGTCCCACGCGCGCACGCTGGACACCATCGCGACGCCTGTGGGCCGCAGACTCGTGAAATCGACGTCCCACAGCCAGCTCATGTCACGGCCGTCGGCGTACTGGTCGTTGATCGCGATCATCGTGTCGGCGCCTTCAGGCGGGAACGAGGCGAGCGCCAGGCGGAAGCCCATCGGGTTCTTGACGAGCAGCAGCTCCACCGGTGAACCGTTCACGTCGATCACCTCACCGCGGCCGAATGCCGGCGTCACGTCGGCGAGCGCGGCGAACAGCGCGTCGGTGTCGGCGTCGGCGAATGTGTGAGCGCGCGCGGTGAATGCGCGGGCGGAATCTGCTCGATCCAATTGGGCGGCCGCATATCCCACCGCGTTCGGCCTGCGCAGGTCGGCCTGCACGGCGCGCACCACGGCGAGCGCGGCAGCCGCATTGAACAGATTGTAGACGCCTTCCAGCTTGACGTCTGACTCGTATTCACGCCCGTCGACGATCATCTGCGCATGGTGGTCGCCCACCTTGGTGAGCATGACGTCGGCGTGCAGCTCGTGCGCGCTGCCGACATCATGCGCGACGTCGACGATCTGCGCATCCGCGGCTTCGGGAGCCTGCGCCGAGTCTGCGGACTGCACCTGGAACGTGGTGGTCATATCGTCGTCGGCGGGGAAATAGTGGCGCAGGCCTTCGGCCAAGCCGAAGTAGCGGGTGCGCACGCCGTCCTTCACCACGTCGCGCAGGCGTGCGATGCGCGGGTCCTCCCGGTTGAGCACCACGGTGCCGCGCGTCGCCGCGGCAACATGCCCAAGAAGCCGAGCGGTGCTGTCGATCTCGCCGAAACGGTCGAGCTGGTCGCGCATCACATTGAGCAGCAGCGCATAGCGTGGCTGCACCTGCTCCACGAAGTGCACGGCGTAGGCCTCGTCGAGTTCGAGCACGGCGATGTCGGCGTCCAAGCGGCCGTTCAACGGCACTTCGGTGAGGATCGACGAGACGACGCCACGCGTGAAGTTGGAGCCGGTCGGGTTCGTGAACACCTTGAGACCCAGCGATTCGAGCATCGTGGCGACCATGCGGGTGGTGGTGGTCTTGCCGTTCGTACCGGAGACGAGCACCACACCGAGCGGCAATGTGCTCAGCGTGCGGCTCAGGAACGTGGGGTCGAACCGTTCCACCACCTTGCCGGGGAACGCGCTGCCGCCGTGGTGGAGCAGGCGCGAGGCCCAGCGCACGGATTTGCCCACGAACGGGGTCGCAAAGCCATACCAGGGTGCGTGCGCGCGCACCGGGTTCGCATTGGAGGTGCCGGAATCTGCCATATGCCTGCCTCTTATCAATCGTGTCGTCAATCGTGTTCGCTGTTGTTATGCCAATTCATACTCGCATGCCGCGCCCACCCGTGAGATGCCTTCGCGTCACACCTCGCGGTTCATGTCGCTGAAGCGTGAGTACTGGCCTTGGAACACCAAGCCGAAGGTGCGCGTCGGGCCGTTGCGGTGCTTGGCCATGATGATGTCGGCCTCGCCCGGGCGGTCCTCCTCGTCGTAGAAGTCCGGGCGGTGCACGAGGAACACCACGTCGGCGTCCTGCTCGATGGAGCCGGATTCGCGCAGGTCGGAAAGCTGCGGTTTCTTGTCGTTGCGCATTTCCGGGCCACGGTTGAGCTGGCTCAACGCCACCACCGGCACCTCGAGCTCCTTGGCGAGCAGCTTGAGTGCTCGCGAGAACTCGGAGACCTCCTGCTGTCGGCTCTCCACCGCCTTGCCCGAGGTCATGAGCTGCAGGTAGTCGATCACGACGAGCTTCAGGTCGTTCGTCTGCTTGAGCCGGCGGCATTTCGCACGGATCTCCATGAGGCTCATGTTCGGCGAATCGTCTATGAACAGCGGGGCGTCCTGAAGCCTCGCATAGAAGTTGTTGAGCGTGTTCCAGCGGTTCGGGTCAATGTCGTCGGCATTGCGCAAGGCGGCCAGCGGCACGCCCGTCTCCGCCGAGATGATGCGCTGCGCAAGTTCGACCTTGCTCATTTCCAAGCTGAACAGGATGGTCGTGTCGTGGTGGTGAATGGCGGCGGAACGCGCGAAATCCACACCGAGCGTGGACTTGCCCATGGCCGGGCGACCGGCGACCACCACCATCTGGCCCGGTTGCAGGCCCTTGGTCACCCCGTCGATCTCCTGGAAGCCGGTGGGCACGCCCGCCTGGAGCTCGCCCTTCTGAATGCTGTCGATCTGGTCGAGCGCATCGTGCACGGCGGCCTGCACGGGGGCGTAGTCCTGGCGCACGCGGCCGGTGCTCATCTCATACACCTCGGCCTGCGCCATGTTGATCACATCCTGCGCCTGCGAGCCTTCGGCGTCATAGCCGAGCTGCGCGATCTTCGTACCCGAGGCGATCACGCGGCGCAACAGCGCGCGCTGGTGCACAATCTCCGCATAATACGAGGCGTTCGCAGCCGTGGGCACGGAGGCGATGAGCGAATGCAGGTAGTCGATGCCACCGACCTTGTCGAGGTCTCCGGAGTCGCTCAGCCTGTTGGCCACGGTGACGGCGTCCGCGGGCTCGGATGCGGAGAACTTGCCAATGATCGCCTCGTAGATCGTCTGGTGTTTCGGCTCATAGAAGTCATCCACCGAAATGATCTGCGAAACCTCGCCAATGGCGTCCTTGCTCATGAGCATGCCGCCGAGCGTCGCCATCTCGGCGTTGTCGTCGTGCGGGGGGACGCGGTCGAAGAGACCAGCAGCATTGGCGCTGGTGTCGGTGCGAGTGTTGTTGTGGAATCCGTCAGCCATAGCTCTCGATTATATGGGGTCAGTACGTCGCAGCCAAGGGACTCGGAGGAACGGTGCCTGTGGATAACTGTGGGAGAATCCTCGAGTTATCCACATGATGGGGATAACCCTGTGGATAACCTATGCAGTTATCCACAAACCGCATTCCCGTTGTGGATAATCACAGTGGCGAAACACTCACATGGTGTTTCGCGCCAGCGTGGCCATCTGCGTCACCAGACGCGCGCGCCATTTGCTCCACCCCACCGTGTTCGAGATCGTCTCGCCGGCGGTGGCGCCCAACGACGACATGTCGGCCTTCGTCAGCGCGAACAGCATGTCGAGCAGCTGGGGGTCGCCGCCCACACGCGACGCCAGTTCGGCGCCCACCTCCGGGTCGTTTGGGTTGCGCGAGCTGGCGAAATCCGAGAGTGTCAGGTGTTCGCGCACGAGCAGGCGCACCCAATCCACCATCTGATTGTCGAATCCCATGCGCCGCACGATCACCGCAGCGTGGCGCGCGCCCTCCGCCGCATGATCGGCCACGCCCGGCCGCTTGCCTATGTCGTGCAGAATCCCCGCGAGCAGCAGCGCCGTGTAGTGGGCGTCATCGAAGGCGCCGCAGCTGACTGGCCGCTCACGCCCCAGTTGCGCGGTCACCGCGAGCATATGCCGGTCGATCGTGTAGCGATGCGCCGCGGAGGCGCTCGGCCGGTTGCGAATCGCGTCCCATTCGGGCATCAGTCTGCCCGGAATGCCCACGAAATCGAGCTCCTCCCACACCTGTGGCAACCGCTCGCCGCTCGCCAGTAATTCCACGAACAGCCAGCGCATCTCGTCGCTCCACACGTTGTCGTGAATCGGCGCACGTTTGAGATTCACCAACGTGGACGTATTGATCGGCAGACCCTCACGCCCGGCGGCCGCGGCCACGCGCAGCGGCAGCGCGGGGTCGGCGAGCGGATCCGCCTGTGGGGCGAGCACGATCTCCTGCTCGTGTTTGGCGACGCCCGGCGCGAGCGTCTCGAATTTCGGCGCCTCACGTTTGCCGCCGGCGCGCGGTGAGAGAATCTGGAAGAACGAGAACCGCGGCTTGTCATGCACGAGCGTGCGCTGCGCGCGCGAGGCGGTCGAATCGAGCGCGAACGCGATCGTGCGGCTCAGGCTCGCGAGCAGCGTCTGCAGGTCGTCAATCGACTTCGCCCCGCGCTCCCCCTCCGGCAGCGTGGGATCGGCGAGACCGAGCATCGCGGCGACCTCGGCCTGGTATTGCGTGAGCAATCTGTTCGTGTCTTTGCGCGTAATCAAATGGATTGCATCGCGCACGTCGAGCAGACGTTCCACCGCGTCGTCATAGCGGCCGTGCGGGCGGTCGGCGAGCCAGGAGGCGGCGAGCGCGGAGAGGAGCACCGTGTCGCGCAGACCGCCGCGCGATTCCTTGATGTCGGGCTGGTTCACATACGACATTCTGTCGAAGCGTTCGTTGCGCACGTTTGCAGATTCCAGCAGTTCGGGCAACCGCTTGCGTGCCGCCTTGCGCCACCGTTCGAGGATCGCCGTGGCCGTGGTCTCGATCAGGTGCCGGTCGCCGGCGATCGGGTTCACGTTGAGCCAGCCCATCGCAGCGGGCAGATCGTGGTCGGTCACCGATTCGCATTGGCTCACCGTGCGCACCGAATGGTCGAGGTCGAGCCCGCTGTCCCAGATCGGGTACCACAGCTTGTTTGCGAATTCGTTGAGCTGCGTGGTGGAGAGCGCCACATGGTCGGCGGTGATCAGTACGAGGTCGAGGTCGGAGGCGGGGCCGATCTGCCCGCGTGCGAGCGAGCCAACCGCAGCCAGGCCAATGCCGGAGTCGGGAATCTGGAACGGCACGGAGTGCACGGCTTCGTTCCACAATGACTCAAGCTCGCGCATCGCCAGATTCGTGCGGGCCATGCGCTTGGCACTGCCATTGCGGTAGACTCCATCGTCGTCCGGCTCGCTCAGCTCGAGGAACTGCTGTTTCAATGTGCTCATCGTCATGTTCTCATTTCTCCTCATTTCGTTGCGCTTGCCGTGCCCTTTGCATGCACACCCCTTTTTACGTAAAAAGTAAAGATACCTTGCGTAAAAAGAGACAGATAGCGCTCCAAAAATGTCCCAAATTACGCAAAGAAAAAAGGTAATGATCTGCGTACAAGCCCCTGCGTAAAAAGGGACAGATTGCAGTCTGAAACTGTCCCCAATTACGCAGGAGGAGGGGAAGCCACATAATTTACGCAGGGAGAACACGCGCGAATATGACAATCCCCGCCGTACACGGGCCGTGCGTGGCGGGGATGTCACTTAGGGTTATCTGGAGAAATCCGTAAAGGCGTCAGATCGCGGCGGAACCGGTCTCGCCGGTGCGCACGCGCACCACCATGTCGAGCGGGGCGACCCAGACCTTGCCGTCGCCGATCGTGCCGGAGCCGGCGGACTTGACGATCACATCGACCAACGTCTCGGCATCGGCATCGTCGGAGAGCACTTCCACGCGCACCTTCGGAATGAGGTCCACAGTGTACTCGGCGCCGCGGTAGATCTCGGTGTGTCCACGCTGGCGGCCGTAGCCGTTCGCCTCGGAGACGGTGAGACCGTGCACGCCGGCGGAGGCGAGCGCCTCCTTCACATTGTCGAGCTTATGTGGCTGAATGATTGCGGTAATGAGCTTCATCTCACTTCATCTCCCTAATAACAGAGCTGGCGGTACCAGCGAAATCGTAGGCACGTTCGCCCTGATCGGCCAAGTCGATGCCGGCCACTTCCTGGGCCTGCGTGACGCGCCAGCCAATGGTCTTCTCGAGTGCGAAGGCGATGATCGTGGTGATCACCGCGGAGAACGCGATGGCGATGATGGCGATGATCAACTGCACACCGAGCTGGTTCCACTTGCCGCTGTAGAAGAGGCCAGTGCCTTCCATGAAGAAGCCGAGGAGCACGGTGCCGACGAGACCGCCGACGCCATGGACGCCAACCACGTCGAGCGAATCGTCGTAGCCAAGCTTGAACTTGAGCGAGCAGGCCAGGCAGGTGACCACACCGGCGATGGCGCCGAGCACGATGGCCCAGATCGGCGAGACCACGTCAGCGGCTGGCGTGATGGCGACGAGACCGGCGACGATGCCCGAAGCGGCACCCATTGCGGTGTAGTGGCCGGTGCGAATCTTCTCGGTGAAGCCCCAGGTGAGCATTGCGGCGGCCGCGGCGAGCGAGGTGGAGACCCAGGCGTAGCCGGCGACACCGTTGGCGGCGAATGCGGAGCCGGCGTTGAAACCGAACCAGCCGAACCACAGCAGGAAGGCGCCGAGCATGACGAACGGCACGTTGTGCGGGCGCATCGGCTCAACACCGAAGCCCTTGCGCTTGCCAATGATGAGCACGATGATGAGGGCTGCGACTGCGGCGTTGATGTGCACGACGGTGCCGCCTGCGAAGTCGTGGGCCTGGGCGCCGAGCGCCTGGGAGATCGGGCCGTCAGCCGAAAGCAGACCGCCATTCCACACCATGTGGGCCATCGGAGCGTAGTCGAAGGTGATCCACAGCGCCACGAAGATCATCCACGTGCTGTACTTGACGCGTTCGGCGATGGCACCGCAGATGAGCGCGACGGTGATCATGGCGAACGCAGCCTGGAAGGCGACGTCAACGCTGGCCGGGTAGGCATTGCTGTTGAGGCTGGCGGAGGTGAACACGCCATCCTGTGCAACCATGGTGTCACGAAGCAGGAAGCCGGTGGCCGGGTCGCCGAACACACCGCCGATCGAATTGCCGGCGTAGGCGATGGACCAGCCCCATAGGCCCCAGATGATCATGGTGACCGACAGTGCCGCCGCCTCCATGATGAGCATGTTGAGCACGGCCTTGGCACGGACCATGCCACCATAGAACAGCGCCACACCAGGCGTCATAAGAAACACCAGGCAGGCGCTCGTCAATATCCACGCGGCGTTGCCGGAATCAAGCTGACTCATGCGAACACCCCTCTCTTTTCTATACTTTCCATCCGCCTCTACAACGGATAACTCTCTTTCGCGGCTCCGCTCGGCGAGGGGCCTACGAAACCCACATGTGCTATGGAACCCCCGCCGAGTTTTGAAAACGTTACGACGCGTTACGAGAGTGTAACCATATGCGCTGCATATGCCCTTTGCGGTTGCATTGCATAATGGAAACCGCCGCCGGTATTGCCAGAATGCCAGCGGCGGTTGAACGAAAGGCGCGCAAACGCAGATCACTCGCCCAGAATGCCGTCCACGAACGACTCAGGGTCGAAGGGCGCCAGATCGTCGGGCCCCTCGCCCACGCCAACAAGCTTGACCGGCACGCCGAGCTCCTTCTGCACCGAGATGACAATGCCGCCCTTCGCCGAACCGTCGAGCTTCGTGAGCACGACGCCGGTGATGCCGATCGCCTCGGCGAACACCTTCGCCTGCGCCATGCCGTTCTGCCCGGTGGTCGCGTCGAGCACGAGCAACACCTCGTCCACCGGCAGGTTCTTCTCGGTCACGCGGCGGATCTTGCCCAGCTCGTCCATCAGGTTGGCCTTGTTCTGCAAACGGCCTGCGGTGTCGATGATGAGCACGTCGGTGCCAAGTTCCTTCGCCTTCGCGCTCGCCTCGAAGGCCACTGACGCCGGGTCGGCGCCCTCGCGATCGGAACGCACGACCGGCACGTCCACCTTCGCACCCCACGTCTCGAGCTGGTCGGCGGCGGCGGCGCGGAACGTGTCGGCGGCGCCGAGCAGCACGGTCTTGTCTTCGGAGACGAACAGACGCGCGAGTTTGCCCGCTGTGGTCGTCTTGCCGGTGCCGTTGACGCCCACCATGATGATGACGCTCGGCTTCTTCGCATCCGGCTTCTCGGCCTCCAGCGTGCGGTCCATGTCGGGCCCCACCAGCGCGAGCAGCTCGGAGCGCAGTGCGTCGCGCAGCTGTTGCGGATCGCTCTCACCGGTCACGCGCGCGTCGGTGCGCAGCTTGTCCACGAGCTCCTCGCTTGCCTCGGCGCCCACGTCGGCGAGCAACAACGTGTCTTCGACGTCCTCCCAGTCCGCCTCCGACAGCTGGTCTTTCGCGAGAATGTTGAACAGGGCCTTGCCGAACGGGTTGCTCGACTTGCTCAGCCGTTCACGCAGCCGCTGCAGTCGGCTCTTCTTGCCGGCCGGCTTCTCGATCTGCTCGGCCGGGGGCGTCGGCACCTCCTCGACCACGGCCAGGTCTTCGACCACAGATTCCGCCTGTGCAGACTCCTCGCCCGGCACCTCCTCCGCCGCGGCGAGCTTCGGCGGCGTCTGGGACAGCCGCTCACGCTCCTGCGCCTCGAGTTCGGCGTGCGAGATCGCCGGCTCCTCGGCCTCGATCTTCTCTTCGTTGGTCGGCTCCGCCGGTTTTCCGCCGGAAGATTGCCCGCCCCCGCTTTCGGCGGGCTTCTTCGCCCGTTCATGTGCCTCGCGCTCCTCCTGCTCGGCCTGCGCGCGTTCTGCGGCCAGGCGCGCGTCGGCGGCCGCCTTCGCGTGCTCGGTCGATTTGTTGATCGCATTCCGGCGCGAGCGGCCGATGAGCCAGCTGCCGATGATCAGCACGGCGGCGATGACCGCGAAGATCACAATGGCGTAAATCGTGTTTGTATCCATAACCCCAGCGTAAAAAGCGCAACGGACAGTGCCGCGGATCCGCACGAATCTGAAATCTGTTGGAAAACCAAGCGTGTCGCATATGCATATGCTTAGGATTTCCAGCGCGCGTGAAAAGATGGGCACATGGCCAGTGCTTCGAGAATGTCTTCATACCAACGTCGTGAACAGCTGCTGCATATAGGGCGTTCGCTGTTCGCCGCCAAGGGGTTCGAAGCGGTGAGCGTGGAGGAGATCGCGGCAACCGCGAAAGTGAGCAAGCCGATTGTCTACGAGCATTTCGGCGGCAAGGAGGGCCTGTACGCGGTGGTGGTCGACCGCGAGATGCGCGCGCTCAACGACACATTGGTGGCCGCGCTGTCGGCACAGGACGTGCATCCGCGGCAGATCGTGGAACGCACGGCGCTCGCATTGCTCACCTATATAGAGGAGAACGCCGAGGGATTCCAGGTGCTTGTGCGCGATTCGCCAAGCACCGACCCGTCGAGCTCGTTCTCGTCGCTGCTGGGCGATGTATCGATGCGCGTCGGCGAGATCCTGAGCGAATGGTTCAAGAAGCAGAAGCTCCCCACGAAAGGCGTGCCGTATTACGCACAGATGCTCGTGGGCATGACGGTGTTCACCGGGCAGTATTGGGCCGACCAACGCAAGGTGAGCAAGGAGCAGCTCGCCGCGCTCATTGTGAACCTCGCATGGAACGGCCTGTCACGCATGAAGGCGAAGCCGGAACTGCGCTTCGAGGGCGAGAAGGCGAAAAAGGCGGCGCAGCGGGCGGCGGAGAATGACGGCACGGAGGAAACGCGCACCGAATCCCCTTCTGCGTAAAAAGAGACAGAAAAACACCGTGCAAATGTCCCAAATTACGCAGAGGACTGCACTAAGAGGACTGCACTCATGCAGAGGAATTGCGTAGCGGGCCGCGCCCATTACGCAACGGCCTGCGGCCTGCATTTAGCTCATCCAGTGGTCACTCATCTTGAACGCGTTGTGCATGAGATTGCTCGTCGTGGTGAGCACCTGATTGAGCAGCGTCTGCGTGCGCGTCTGCAGCCAATCTGCCATCGCCTCGTTTGCAGTCTGCAACTCCAGACGCACCGCCTTGAGCCCCTCGCGCGCGGAGTCGCTCGCCAACGCGTCGGCATCGGCGCGGATCGAGGCGTCGGTGTCCGCGACAAGCCGGTGGCCATGCGCCTGCACATCTTCGATGTACTGTTCGATCTCGCCGTCCGTGTCATAGTAATGCGCGTCGGCCATCACCGCGAGTATGCGGTTCGTCCAGTACAGCGAGTTCGTCGACGCATTTTCGCCGTCGGTGTCGCGCAGATAGGCCGGCGTATCGGTCACATTCGCGTAGAACGGCGCGGGCGTGGTGAACGCGCCGGAACCGTATGAGATCCACATGATCGAACGGTAGGCGGCGGGCGCATACGGGCGAATTTGCATGCAAACCATCTGCCCGGTGCGGTTCACGCCGATCGGACGGTAGCGGTGCCGGGATTCCGCCGTGCCGGTCGTGCCGTACGGGTCGAACGGCGTGCCCTGGAAATGCGAGCCCATCAGGAACGCGACGTCTTCTATGGTCACTTTGCTCTCCGGCTCGCGCGCCCACGGCATGTCCTGCGAATCCGGGCGGTACTGCGCGGCCGACGAATCCCAGTCGTCGCTCGGGTTGAGATACCGCTGCATGTACCAGGCGCGTGGGGTGTTATAGATCGCGTCCTTCGGCGTCGCCGTGCCGAACACCGTGCGCGGATTGACATGCTGCGCGGTGTGGTCTGCGAACTCGGGGTCGGGCATGGCACGGTCGAGATGGTTCGCCTCGATGAAATCGGCCAGATCGGCGCTGCACATATTGTTGCGGCATTCGCTCATCGCGTCGTCGATGTCGAGCAAATCTATACCGAGCTGGTTCGGAATGGCGGCGTAGCAGTCGTCCGGCACACGGCGCGCAATCCAGTGATGGCCGCCGATCGTCTCCACATACCAGATCTCATCCACATCGCTGGCGATGATCCCGTTCGACTCATAGGTGCCGTAGGTCGCGAGCAGCTCGCCGATGCGCGCGACCGCCTCACGCGCCGTCCTCACATACGGCAGCACGAGCGTGATGATGTCCTCCTCGCCGAAACCGCCGGGCACCTCCTCGCGATAGTCAGCGTCACCGGGTTCGCCGTGCGCCGGCACGAGCTTGACGAGCGGATCGGCGGCGAGCACGCGCGAATTCACGGCGATGGTCTCGGTTGCGCTCATCGCCACATTGTATTCGTTGACGCCCGCTTCGGCGAGCACGCCGCGATTCGGGCGCACGTTCGGCACAATGCTGTACAGGCACGGGTCGTCGGGCAGATCGATCTCCATGTGGCTGATCACACTGCGGTAGTGCCGCGGCTGGTCTTCGGGACGCACCGCCACGAATTTCTTCGGGTCGTAGGTGCCGCTGCCCGAGTCATCGTTGCGCGCGATGATCGTGGAGCCGTCGTAACTCGCTGATTTTCCTACCAATAGCGTTGTGCAAGACATAGTTACAGACTACTCAGCGCACCGCTCACCCGCCACGCCGACCGCGTACACCCGCATTTTGCGTTTTCCCGCACTCGTTGTAATATGTGCGGTGTTGCCCCTCTAGCTCAACGGTTAGAGCAGCGTCCTTTTAAGTCGTGGGTTCAGGGTTCGAATCCCTGGGGGGGCACTTTCAATTTCTTCACACGGCTTCCAGTGATCCCTAAGTAATTCGGCAGTCTGCGCCAATCCGTTGCGAAGTTCGCCCCAAACTTCGGCAGCTGTACTGAATCCATACGCAATTCGGTTTGCGAATTTTCTACAGATATCGACACAGATTGGGGAATGAATATGGCACAGCACGACAACACGAACACCGGGATCATCCGGCCGCAGGACGGTTCACAAACCCAACCGGCGGCCGACACCACGCAGACCGCGCATACCCAAGCGGATGCGCCCACCCAGTCACAAGGCTATGCCTTCGACTTCGCACAACAGCAGGGCGAGCAGATTCCACCGAGCCAGGGCTATGCACCGCAGAACGGCGAGCAGCCCTTCACCACGGCGGCCAACACCGCGCAGCCGAGCATGGGGAACGTGGGCGGCAACGGCGTCCCGAACAATCCGCAGGGCGGCCAGATGCCCATGAATGGCGGCGCACCGGGCAACCGCGGAACGGCGACGTTGCGCGGCAAACTGGGCGGCAAGACCATCGGCATCATCGCGGCGATCAGCCTCGGGTGCGGCCTCGTCGCCGGCATCGCGGGCACGGCGGTCACGAACGCGATCTACCGGTCGAACGAACCGTCGCATTCGAACATGATGATGCGCGGCATAGGCGACCGCGACTTCGGTGAATGCGGCGGGAACGGCGAGTCTATGCCGGACTTCGGCTCGCGGAACCGCCGTTCCTACCGTGCGGACGGTCAGATGCCGGGCATGCAGGATTCGGACGGCGCCAATGGCGAGTCGAACGGCGATGCGCGCAACCGCAGCCAGTCCAACGATTCCGACACGAACGCCGACTCTGGCAGCTTGGATTCCAGCAAGAACTGAGTCGGCGGCGCCATCTGCGTGCCGCCCTCTCAGCCTCACCCTCTGCACCTCACCGTCTGCGTAAGAAGGGACAGAAAACACCACGCAGCCCCCTCCTGCGTAAAAAGAGACAGAAAGCACCGCGCAAATGTCCCAAATTACGCAGAGGCGAATCGCAGAGGGGCAGATCACTCAAGAGAACGATAGAGAACAATCACCAGATTTCGTCGATGTTGTTCACGAGTTTCACCACCAAGGCGCGAATCTCGGGCAACGAGACCGCCTGCGGCGTGCGCAGCCAGAACGTGACGCCCGCGATGAACGCCGTCGCGGCCATGTCGAGCACGAGCGCTCGGTTCACCGTCGCAGGCCCCTGCCGCACCGGCAATTCGTTCCGGTTCGTCGCATCGGCATCCGTCCCAGCCGGCAATCCCTCCTGAAATGTTGCCGAACCGCCATTCGACGTACCTGGCGCGGCACCGTCACCCCATTCCGCAACCGCATCAGCTGTCGCGGCACCGCCGCGCTCGGCTTCGAACAGCCGGTGCCACACATGGTATTCGAGCGATTGCTTCCACAACGCCACGAACCGCGAACTCGGCTGGCGCACCAGCACCAACCGGAACTCGTTCTCATGCGCGTGCAGCACCTTCACGAACGCGTTGAACGAACGCATCGTCTCATCGGTGCCGTCTGCACGCACGCGCATCGGCACTGCGCACTCGAAGAGCTGGCGCAGCAGCCGGTTCTCCACCGATTCATACACCTGCCCCATATGCTGGTAATTCGCGTAGAACGTGCTGCGCGCCACGAATGCCTTCTTGCACAGCGCAGAAACGCTCAGATCACCGGCCGGGCGGCCGGTCTGCGTCATCCATTCCACCAGCGTGCGTTCTATCGACTGGCGCGTCGACGTGAGTGGCAGCACCTCGATGTGCGCCGCAGCCGCATACGGATTCACGTCGTTCATAGGCACCAGCATAGGGAATCTCCCATGGGGACTCACGAAAAAAGCAGACATTTCTCGCGAATTTGTAGCGCGCCCTCCGCCATCGCACCTCATTCATCGATTTCAATGAATACAGATCAATGCATACGATCGAGCGCAATCGAGGTGATGGCGGTGCAGCAGACCACGCAGCCGACACGACCCGCACGCCGCGAGAAGGTGGGCGTCATCGACGTGGGCGGCGGCCTGCGTAGCGCCTACAGCACCGGCGTGCTCGACTACTGCCTCGACAACGGCATCCATTTCGATTACGGTCTGGGCGTCTCAGCCGGCGCCGCGAACATCACCTCGTACCTCGCGGGCCAGCGCGGCCGCGCACTGCGTTTCTACACCAAGTACTGCTCGCGCCCCGAATACATGGGTCTGGGCAATTTCCTGCGCACCGGCTCGTATCTCGGGTTCGACTATATTTACGGCACACTGATGAACGAGGGCGGCGAAGACCCGCTCGACTACGATGCGCTCAAGGCCGGCGGCGTGCCGTACCGCATCACCGTCACCGACGCGCTCAGCGGCATGCCGAAGTACCTCGGCCCCGAGTCCATGAGCCGCAATCACTACGACGCGCTCAAGGCCACCGCCTGCCTGCCGGTGCTCGACAAACCCTACCCGCTGGATGGGCGCCCGTATTTCGACGGCACGATCAGCGACCCGATCCCGTTCCGCCAGGCATTTGCCGATGGCTGCACGAAACTCGTCGTCATTCTGACGCGCCCGCGCGATTTCTACCGCAACCCCGACAAAGACATCCTGAGCTCGATGATGCTCGCCGTCCGCTATCCCGAGGCGGCACGCGCACTGGCGAATCGCGCGCATACCTACAATGTCGAGCTCAACATGTGCAAGAGACTCGAGGCGCAAGGCAAGGTGCGCATCATCGCGCCGAAGAGCATCGACGGCCTAAGCACGCTCACCAAGGATCCCGACAAGATTCAGAACCTCTACAACCGCGCCTATAACGACGCGACCGTGCTGCGGAACTTCCTGTAATCCCGCACACATCGCAGCTGCGTCGCACACTCCGCCTGCCATGCCGTATGGGCGACTCCCACCATCTATCGTCTCATATTTGTGTCCACTATGCAGATTCAATTATTGAGAATCGTTCTCATTTGCTATGCTCGTTATTGAGAACGATTCTCAATAGATGGCATAGAAGACAATGGAGAGGGAACAGAGACGAGCATGACAGAACAATCTACAAACCAACACCCCGCAACGCATGACGAACCGCGACGCCGGCCGATCACCCGTACCGCGATCGCATTCCTCGCCGGCCTTGCGGTGTGCGGACTCGCCGCCGGCACTCTGTCGGGCTGCGGAGGCAACGCCGGAGGAAACAGGACCTCGGCCGCAGCCGCACGGCAGACCACCGACAGCTGCGACACTACGATCAACGTCGTGGCATCGGTGAACCAGTGGGGTTCGCTCGCCCAGCAGCTCGGCGGCTCCTGCGTCAACGTGACCTCGATCATCAACTCCACGGCCACAGACCCACATGACTACGAGACGACGCCGGCGGACCTCACGAAGCTCGCACGCGCCGACGTCGTGGTGCTCAACGGCGCCGGCTACGACGGATGGGCCCAGAAGGCGCAGCTCGACGAAGGTCGCCAGCGCATCGTGAAGGCATCGTCGCTCATGGGCATCGCCGACAGTCAGGATGACCACGACCATGACCACGACCACGAAGAGGGCAAGGGGCACCATCACCATCACGGCACGGTGAATCCGCATCTGTGGTTCAGCCCGGCGGCCGTGCTCAAGATGTCGGAGGCGATCACCTCCGCCTATGTGGCCAAGGCCGGCGAGACGAGCGACACCGCCGCCACAGCACGGCGCCACTCGAATACCTGGAACGCGGAATACGCCGAATACACGGCGCTCGTCAACCGCGCACGGGCAAAGAACCTGCAGCGCCGCTATGTGGCCACCGAATCGATCATCGGACACCTGCTCGACTACATCGGCGCCACCGACAAGACCCCGGACTCCTACACGAACGCGATGAACAACGACGCCGAGCCCTCGGCTTCCGACCTCAAGAACGCGCTTGACACGGTGAGGAGTTCGAATGTGGACACGCTCATCGTCAATCCGCAGGAAATGGGTGGATTCGCCAAGAAGCTCGACGCGGCCGCACGCGAGAGCGGTAAGACGATCATCAGCGTCACCGAGCAGCTGCCCGAGAACCAGAAGACGCTGCTGGGCTGGATCACGACGATCACCAACCAAGCGCTGGCCGACGATTCCCAGCACGGCTGGTTTCTCACGCAGCAGGTGAAGGACCGCACCATAGCCGACTACGCCGGCCAATGGCGTTCCGTCTACCCGCTGCTCAAGAACGGCAAGCTGCGTGGCGTGATGGAGCACAAGGCAGCCACCGGCGACAAGACCGCAGACGAGTACACCGCCTATTACGACGCCGGCTACAAGACCGACACCGAGACCATCACCATAGAGGGCGACCGCATGACGTTCACGACCAACGGGCGCAAGGTGACGGCCACCTACCGCTACGACGGCCACCGCATACTCGACTATGCGAAGGGCAACCGCGGCGTGCACTACCTGTTCACCGCCACCGGCGACGTGTCGCAGGGCGCGCCGAAGGCTGTGCAGTTCTCCGACCACGGCATCGCACCGGGCAAGGCCGCGCACTTCCACATCTTCACCGGCGACTCCCACGACGAGGTGATCAAGCAGATGGAGCACTGGCCCACCTACTACCCGGCGTCGATGAGCGACGACGAGATCGTCAAGGAGATGCTCGCCCACTGACGTTCCTGCGGGGCCCCGACCGCATTCGGCCGGGGCCCCGCATGTGCATTCAGAACCGCACGATGCGGTCGCACACCTCGGCGGCCAGCTCGTCGTCGTGCGTCACGACGAGCACGCACACGCCACGGTCGGCCAGGTCGCGCATGAGCGCCCCGACCTGCAGCATATGGTGGCGGTCGAGCCCGCTTGTCGGCTCGTCGAGCACCACGGCCCGTTTCTCGCCCATGAGCGCCACTGCGATTGTCAACCGCTGTTTCTGACCACCCGACAACGTCATCGGGTGCCGTTCGGCGAAGTCGAGCAGACCGAGCTGTCGCAGAATCCCATCGGCGCGCTCGCGCACCCGTTGCGCATCTTCGGCCGTACGCACATGCTGCATCGCCTCGAGCAGCATCTCCTCACGCACGCTCGGTGCGAACAGCTGGTAGTTCACATCCTGCATCACCATCGCGCACAACGCGGAGAGCCTGCCCGGTTTCGCCGCGCGCCCATCGACGAGGATCTCGCCCGCCACCGGTTCGACCAGCCCGCACACCGTTTTCACGAATGTGCTCTTCCCCGCGCCGTTGCGCCCCATGAGCCCCACGATCTGCCCGGCGAACAGATTCACATCGCCCACCTCGCGCACGAATCCGCGCTTGGTTCGGCCGAACAGGCGTCGCCGCTCATACCCGACCTTCAGACCACGCGTTGCGATCACCGGCTTCTCGCCGGACGGTTCCGCTCGCTGCGCGATCCGCTCGACCTGTTCCCGCGGCCCGCTCAGTTCGAGCACACGCAGACCCCATGCACGCCGCTGGGACTCGGGCAGCGCATGGAATTGTTCCGCGGTGTATTCGCCGACCATGCGACCGGCGTCGAATACGACATACCTGTCGACCAGATCGGTGACCCATGCGAGCCGATGCTCGGCGATCACGATGGCGATGCCGTCGCGTTTGAGTCGCTTGACCATGTTGCGCAACCGTTCCATGGCCTCCGCGTCCAGATTGCTCGTCGGCTCGTCGAGCACGAGCACCCCCGGGTCGAGCATCGTGGCCGCCATGACCGCCAGCTGCTGTTGCTGACCGCCGGAACAGTCAGCAATGTTGCGGTCGCGCAGATGTTCGACGTCGAACGCACGCAACCGTTCGCGAATGCGACGGCGGATCTCGCCGGGCTCCATGCCTGCGTTCTCGCAGGGGAACGCGAGTTCGTCGGTCGAGTTCGCATGGAAATACTGGGTTTTCGGATTCTGGAACACCGACCCCACTTCGGTCGCATAGTCCTCTACCGCCGCCACGCCGGCGTGGAGTCCACCCACGCGGGCCTCACCGTGCAGACTCCCCCGGAAATGCTCGGGCGCGAGCCCGTTGAGCAGTCTGGTCACCGTGGTCTTGCCGCACCCGCTGCGCCCGACAAGCATCACAACCTCGCCCGCACGCGCCTGCAGCGACACATGGTCGATCGCATGCACTCCGCGCTCCACACCGTCAACGGATCCATCCGATGCATATCGGAACGAACAACCATCCAACGCACATCGAGTCCCGTTCATACCCCTCCTTGAATATCACAGCCATCACCGTCATTCGCCCGCCACACCCGTGCTAGGCCTGCCCTGGCATAAGCGGCAGGCAGCACAATGCCAGCATGGCCCAGTCGATTGCCCGCATGTGCAGCATGGCGGAGCTGGATGTGGCACGTCGCCGTCCGAGGCCCTTGGTGAGGGCGGAGACGGTGAGATCGTGCGCCACATTCGCCGCGTTCATCAACAGCGGCACCAGCACGTACTCGAGCGAGCGCATCGGGTGGCACAGCATGGCCCAGCCTCCCACATTGATGCCGCGCAGGCGCATGCTGCAGCGGATCATGCGGTAGTCACGCGCGATCATGGGAAAGAACCGCAACAGCACGATCGCCGGAATCACCACCGCATCGGGCAGATGCAACCGCCTCAGGGCGGCGACGAGCTCGCCGGGAGGCGTGGTTGCGAATGCGCTCATGCCGGCGATGAGGCACGGCAGCATCATTGCGCCACCAGCGGCCAACACCCCCGGCACATGCAGCCAAGGTGCCGCATCTGCCACGGCCACGGCGAGCCAGTCCACGCCCAGGCACATTGCATAGCAGGCCAGCATGCCCACGCCCAGCGCGATCTTGCCCCCGCATAGCAGGGGTAGCGAGAACAGCAGCACTCCCATCATGCCGGCGTACGGCCCCACATGCAGGAACATCATCATATTGGCCACCACGAGCATGGCGAGCTTGACGCGCGGGTCGAGGCGCAGCACACCATGGGTGGCACGAATCGGCACGTGAGTTTCACATGGAACAACCACCTCCATCATGCCACGGCCGCCTTGAGGAAGTGCCTGCGCATCAGGCGCATGCCGAAGAAGCCGCCGACCAGCGCGCCAATCACAATCGCCACCATCGCCACCACGAAGGTCGTGCCGTTCACCGCGCCGAACAGTGCATCAATGTAGGCGGCGTCCTTGCCTTTGCGTTCAAGGCCGGCAATGTAAGCGTCCCTCATCATCCACAACGGCAGAATCGGCCCGGTGCAACCGAAACTGAACACGATGTAGCTCAGCATGAGCGCCCACGGGCGACGCCATGCCCCGAATCTGGCAATGCAATCCGCCGCCAGCGGGAACACGATCGCCGTGACAAGCGAAGTCGCGAAGTGACCCGAAACGAACAGGAACAGGCCGAGCATGAGCCCCATGAGCGTAATCGCACCGAATCTGCGCACCCGAGCCACCATGAGCATGAACACCGGCCCGGCGAGCACGGCCGCGATGGCGGGCAGCAGAATGTTGCCGGCAACACCGAACACCGCCATACTCGCCAATGCGGCGACGCCCACGAGCGCGAAATAGACGGCGCCGAACACACCCACGTTGATCAGATCGGCAACGGTCAGACGTGTGCCGCCAGCCGCCCGCACCTCGTGCCTCCGCACGTCTCGTTCCATGTCGCTCATGCCTTCGCCTCCTCGCCTCGTACTGCAACACCGCGTAGCGCCGGGATAGCCCCGTGGCGTAATCGCCCGCACCGCGGTTCCGAACGATTCACAATGTATTGAGAATGCACCGCGCACACAAGGGTTTCGCGAAATCACCGGAACAATTTCCATAATCCGGACACAAATCCGAGATGGCGAGGAGCTCCGCGCGAACCTCTGGGTATAATAACGCTACTATGTCCGTAGCGCTACGTATACCGTATCGTTGAGAAGTACACGCACCCCAAGCGGAAGGAAGCGAAAGAGGAGTCATGCGCAACATATGGTTCATTCTGCGGCGCGACCTCAAGCGACTCATCATCAATCCGGCCGCTTGGGTAATCATCTTCGGCCTCACCTTCATTCCCGCGCTCTACGCCTGGTTCAACATCATCGGCTTCTGGAACCCATACGGCAACACGAAAGGCATCACCGTGGCCGTGGCGAACGAAGACGCCGGCGCCGACAACGCCATGATGGGCAAGCTCGAGCTCGGCAACCAGATCGAGAGCACGCTCAAAGAGAACCACGAGCTCGGCTGGACCTTCCTAGGCAAGGCGAAGGCCATGGAATGCGTGGAATCCGGGCATTGCTACGCCGCCATCGTAATCCCGCGCAACTTCAGCGAGAACATGACCGCCGTGATCACCGGCAGCGGCCAACGCCCCACGCTCGAATACTACGTGAACGAGAAAGTGAACGCCGTCGCACCGAAAATGACCGACGTCGGCGCGAACACCGTGGACCGCCAAGTGAACAGCGCGTTCGTCTCCACCGTGAGCAAGGTGGTCACCGACACGATCAACACAACGAATGTGCAGATCACGCAGGAGGGCAACGCCACCGTGGCGCAGACCGCGGCGAAGCTCGACGCCACGAAGGCCAATCTGAGCAAATCGCGCACGATGATCGCCGACCTGCGCAAGACGCTCGACGGCGTGGATGAGAAGACCACGGCCGCCAAACAGGCGCTCGCTGGCGTCGACTCGGCTGCCACAAGCGCCTCCCAAGGACTCACCAGCGCATCCAACCTGCTCACGAAAACGCAGGGCGGCATCACCTCGTTCAGCAACGACCTGTCCACCGGACTCGACCAAGGCGGCAATCTGTTCCTGCAGGCGAGCGGCAAGGCGAGCACATCGGCCACCCGTGTCGCCAACGGCGTGCTCACCGCGAGCGGGGCCACCGGCAGCGCACTCAACGAGCTCACCAGCGTGAACAAGACGAACGCGCAGATTCTCGCCGATCTCAAGGCACTGCCCGCCAATCCGCTGAGCAACCAGATCAACGAGATCGTCACCGACCTGAGCGCTGAGAACGAAAGGGTCGCGCAAACATTGCAGACGCTCACCACCCTCAACGACTCCACCGCCGCAGCCGCGAACAGCGCGCTCGGCACGGTCAACCAGTTCTCCACGACGTCATCGACCACGGTCGACGCGCTTTCCGGCGCACGCAACACGATCAACTCGAGTGCGATACCGCAGCTCAATTCCGGACTCGCCACGCTTTCGGGCACCGCCGGCACGCTCTCCGGCTTCCTCACCGGCACGCAGTCGCTCACCGGGCAAACGAGCCTGATCCTCGACCAGCTCACGCAGATCTGCCAATCCACCTCCAGCTCGCTCAGCAGCACCGACGACCTGCTCGGCAAGTTCATCACACGCATCGACACCGTGAACACCGACCTGAAGACGCTCGAGAACACAAACGTGCTCTCGGACCTGCTCGGCAGCAAAAACGGCACGCTCGACGCCTCGCGGATCGCCTCGTTCATGCTCTCGCCCACCGTGCTCGACACGCATACGCTCTACCCGATAGACACGTACGGCTCCGCCATGGCGCCGCTGTTCACGAGTCTGGCACTGTGGGTGGGCGTGTTCATGCTCATGGTGCTGTTCAAGCTCGAAGTGGACAACGAAGGTCTGGAAGGACGCCATGTGACGACGAACCAGACCTACATGGCCCGCTACCTGCTGCTGGCGATCGTCGGCGGCATGCAGGGCATCGTGTGCGCGGTGGGCGACCTCGTCATAGGCGTGCAATGCGCGAACCGGTTCGTCTTCGTACTCACCGCATGGCTCACCTCGCTCGCTTACCTGGCCATCGCCTACGCGCTGTCCGCCACGTTCATGCATGTGGGCAAGGCCCTCGTCGTCGCGCTCGTCATGCTGCAGATTCCCGGCGCCTCCGGCCTCTACCCCATCGAGATGATGCCGGACTTCTACCGCGCGCTCTACCCGTTCTTCCCGTTCACCTACTCGATCAACGCGTTCCGCGAGACGATCGCCGGATTCTACGACGGCGACTGGCTGCGGAAGATGCTCATGCTCGCCCTGTTCACGGCCATCGCGTTCTTCGTGGGACTCGTGGTGCGCCCCTGGCTCGGCAATTTCAACCACCTGTTCGCCCGCGAGGTGCATGAGGGCGACATGATCGTCGGCGAGCGCGTGTACATGCCCGCCAACCGCTTCGACCTCGCGCAGGCGCTCCACGTGCTCGCCGATCACGGGGAATACCGCAGGCGCATCGAACGCCGCGCCAAGCGTTTCGCCACACTCTACCCGCGGCTGATGCGCGGCGCACTCGTGGCCGGTTTCGTGGTGCCGATCGTCCTGTTCATCGTCTTCTCGTTCGTCGGCGCCTCCGACGGCTCGAAGCTCGTGGCGCTCGCCACATGGATCGCGTGGATTCTGATCATCATCATCTTCCTGATGACGGTCGAGTCGATTCGCGAATCGCTGCGCCGGCAGACCGAGCTTGGCTCGCTGAGCGAGGATTCGCTGCGCGACATGATCATGGCGCAGGGCGTGTTCGGCAACAACCGGCACCACATCACCATGCCGGCGGACGAGCTCAGGTCGGGCGCAGCGAGCAACAGCCGCGAACGCGCCGAGAAGAGGCGCGAGGAGCGCAATCTGAACCATCTGGAAGACACGCTCGACCTCAATCTCAACGAACTGCGCAAACTGGAACGGCAGAGGAAGCACCGCGGGAGCACAAGCCGGCGCAACCACCACGACGGGAGGCACTCGGCATGAGCATGCTCGCGAAGATCTTCGCCGATGACGTGCGGCACCTCACCAGCAACATCGTCTCGATCATCATCACGATCGGCCTGATCGTGATCCCCGGCCTGTTCACCTGGTTCAACGTGGCGGCCTGCTGGGATCCGTTCGCGAACACGAAGAACCTGCAGTTCGCCATCGCGAACGACGACGAGGGGTACAAGGGCGACCTGCTGCCCATGCGCATCAACATCGGCGAGCAGGTGGTGGACACGCTGCGCGCGAACTCGCAGCTCGACTGGACGTTCACGAAATCGAGCGCGGAGGCGATCGACGGCACGAAATCGGGCAAATACTACGCCGCCGTGGTGATTCCGAAGAACTTCTCGAAGAACATGATGACGTTCTTCACCGACGACGCGCACCACGCCACGCTCGACTACTACAACAACGAGAAACTCAACGCGCTCGCCCCGAAGGTGACCGGTCAGGGCGCCGACACCATCGCCGCCACGATCAACCAGACGTTCTCGAAAACGCTCACCGACACCGCATTGAATCTGGCCTCGTCCATGCTCGACATGCTCGGCAAGCCGGAATACCAGCAGCGGCTCAAGTCGTTCAACGGCAACATAGCCGACCTCGCGGGCATGCTGAACGACAGCGCGGCGGCACTGCGCGCATACTCGTCGCTCACCGACTCCGCGAAAACGCTGCTCGCCAGCTCGAACAAGCTCATCGCCGACGCGCGCGCATCCGCGAAAACGGGCGTCGACGACCTCTCCGCCGCCAAAACCGGCGTGAGCGACCTCTCCGGCGCGCTCGGCACGTCGGTGAATGCGCTCGGCACGGCGATCGACACCTCGAAAACGAGTCTGGGCAGTCTGAACGACCGTGTGGACGAGCTGTTCTCGGCGGTCGACAAGCAGGCCGGCGACACGTCTGCGGCAATCAACAACCTCGCCGGCAACGTGCGCACCGAGGCGACGGCGTACGCGACCACGCGCGACAGACTGCAGGAACTGCTCGACAAATCCGACAATCTGGGACCGGTGGCGAAATCCGCCGTGCAGGCGTTCATCAACCGGATTGGCGCGGTGGCCGACGACCTGAACCAGATCGCAGACCGCCTCACCACAGCCGCGAACGACGTCGACTCCAAGGTCGGCTCCAGCAAGGAGAACCGGCAGGAAATCAAGGATCTCGCAGGCAAGGCGCAATCGTCGGTCTCGTCGATCTCCAAGGACTTCGACGAGACGATCAAGCCCGACCTCACTGCGATGACGAACGCGTTCTCCGACGCGGCGAACTCGCTCAACGGCACCATCAGCACGCTCGACTCCTCACTCGACAGCCTGTCGGGCACGGCCAGCGACGCGAACAAACAGCTCGACTCGGTGCACGAGCTCATCGACAACGCGGCCACCCAGCTCACCGACGCCGCGAAGGAGCTCACGAACTTCAACACCCAGTTCGCCCAGGCACTCGACACCGGCAACATGGGCACCATCAAAAAGCTCCTCAGCGGCAACACCGCCACGCTGAGCACCGCACTGAGCACGCCGGTGGAGCTCAAGCGCGTCGCCCTGTTCCCAGTCGACACGTTCGGCGCCGCACTCACGCCGTTCTACACGTTCCTTCCGCTATGGGTGGGTGCGCTGCTGCTGGTGGTCACCTTGAAGATCGGCATCTCACGCAAACGCCAGCGCGAACTCGGCAACCCGAAACCGTGGCAGATCTTCCTCGGCCACTACGGGGTGTTCGCGGCAATCGCGCTGCTGCAGAGCACATTCTCCTGCGCGGGCACCCTGCTCTTTCTACGCGTGCAGGTGGTGCACCCATGGCTCTTCATGCTGGTGGGGTGGTTCAGCTCCATCGTGTACTCGTTCTTCACATACACACTCGTCTCCACGTTCTCGAACGTGGGCAAGGCCATAGGCGTACTGTTCCTCGTCATGCAGATCTCCGGTTCGAACGCGGCCTACCCGCTCTCGATTCTGCCGCACTTCATTGGCGCCATAAGCCCATGGCTGCCGGTGAGCTACTCAGTCACCGCCATGCGCGGGGCCATCGCCGGCATCTACGAAAACGACTACTGGATCGCCATGGGCAAGCTCGCCCTGTTCCTCATACCGTTGCTATTCATAGGCCTGGTGCTGCGCCACGCCCTGCTCGGCTTCAACCATTGGTATGAGGTCAGGGTCGAGCGCACCAAGCTGCTGGGATGAGGTGACGCCATGCATTCCATTTCCTCCGCCTCCGCCGCTTCTGCGTCCGCCGCGCGCGCTGCCTCCTCCGCTCGCGCCCCTCGCCCGGCGCTTGGCATTCCGCGGCATGGGCTGCGCCGCGAACGCACCGACGGCAAGATCATGCACGCCGTGCTCGAACTCATTCTCGCGAAAGGCATTGGCGCGGTCTCCATCGAGGCTGTGGCCAAAAGGTCCGGCGTGGCGAAGACCACGATCTACCGCCGGTATGCGAACACCGACGACCTGCTGCGCCACCTCTCGGTCGCCGTGGGCGAGCCGCTCGATTTCAGCGGATTCGACACCACGTTCGACGGGTTGCGCGGTGTGCTCAAGTGCATTGTCGGCTGTTTCGACGAGGAGCTTGGACTCAAGGCGATCGGCGTCGTGCTGTCGTCGAGCAACGGCTACCTCACGAACCTCGCCGAGCGCGTGGTCACGCCCGCCCAGCAGCGCTTCGCCGATTTCATCGGTCGCGGGGTCTCCTCTGGCACATTCCGCGGAGATGTGGACGTGCCGTTCCTGTTCCAGACGGTCATCGGATCGATGATGGCCGCCAAAGCGCTTTCAGATTCCTCCCACGACACCTGGGCGCACGACATGGCCTCCCTGCTGTGGCCCACGCTCACCGCCCGCTGACCATTGCGCAGTCCATCTCACGGAATCTGCCGAAAGATATGCCGCAGATTGCCATCTCCGCGGTCATCCTCACGGAACCTTCCGCATAACAGACCGCAAAGCAGTCTCCCCGTGGCATATCTCACGGACGCTTCCGTACAACAGACCGCAGATTGCCATCTCTGCGGTCATCCTCACGGAACCTTCCGCATAGCAGACCGCAGAACCGCAGTTTCGCGGCATGTTTCACGGAGTCTTCCGAAAAGGTAACCAAGAAAGCACCCCAGTGAGGTCGCGTGCACGGAAGCGTCCGCGCAACGGGCCGCGGCGGGGTCTGCAAACGACATGGATTACGGAAAAACCCACGCAATATGCCGCGCATCTGCGAAACAGTGCAGGAAATCGAACTGGCTCAATTTCACAGCAAACTCTCAGGATGCTCTATATTAGCCTCAAGCATTACTTGTCTACAATATAGACATCAGCTGAAAAGCTGACCCCTTCTTTCTTCTTCTCTTCTCTCTGGAAGGCCGGCGGCACACGAACCGCCGGCCTTTTCTCTTGCTTGCAGATCATAGGCCATCGCACTGGCAGCACGAGCAGCGAAGACGCAGAGAAAATGGTCTTCCTTGCAATACCAATCTCATCACAGCACACGCAGAACGCGTCATCATGCCACCCTTGCAAGTTCAATCTCACCACAGCACACATGCAGCCCACCAACACGCCACCCTTGCAATACCAATCTCAGAGCAGCACATAACCAGCAGATACACGTGCCGCCTTTGCAGGCATAATCTCAGATTGACTATCTAAGATGCCTGAATATGCTCACGTGAGGCCGGGACTGCAAAGCGAGCCATCCTGGAGCGCACAGACGTGTCCCTTTTGCAACTTCAATCCCGAGCAGGCATTCCAGAACACTGTGACGTGCCCCTTTTGCAACCATGACCTCACAAACACACGAGCCACCAACACGAGCGCTAGCAACAGCAGCAGACACACGCACTACCAAACTCAGGCGCCAACGCCAGCAGCAAACGCACGCTACCAACGCCGGCGTCGACGCCCGCCGAGCGCATACCGGTACACGCAGAACGCGCCGAGCGCGAACAGAATCGCCGGAGCGAGCGACGAAACCGTGGCGACCACACCGTCGAGCGTCGTGGGCATTTGCAGATTCGCCCACTCGTTGCGGAAATATCCCCACAGCATCGGCATGCTGGCGCCGAGCAGCACGGCGACCACATACCAGCGGATTGCGCGCCGCGAACGCTGCCGCCACAGCAGCGCGCCGCCCGCCGCCGGACTCAGCACGAAACTGCTCACGCCGCTCACCGGGGTGAACAGCGAGTCCGCGCCCGGCAGCCAGGTCACATGGCCCACCAATGCCATCGACGCCGCGCATAGCACCGCCCACGTCACCAATGTTCGGTTGCGCCGGTAAAACCGCCTCAGCGCGCGCATGCCAACACCTCACTTCACTTCCGCTTGCCGAATCCGCACACCGCGACGCAATCGGCGACGCGGCGCACATATTCGCCCATATTGTAGCGTCAGTCTGCCATCTCGTCGGCGCGCATCTCATTCCAGTCGATCCGGCGGTCTTTGAAATAGTATTCGCGGTCGCGATCGCCCACTTCGCGCAGCACATGGCACGGGTTGCCCACGGCGACGACGTTCGACGGCAGGTCGCGCGTCACAATGCTGCCCGCACCCACCACCACGTTGTCGCCGATCGTCACGCCCGGCAGCACGACCACGCCCGCGCCAATCCAGCAGTTCTCGCCGATGCGCACCGGCATGTTGTACTGGTAGCCGCGCTCGCGCAGTTCGGGCAGAATCGGGTGCCCGGCGGTCGCGAGCGTCACGTTCGGCCCGATCATCGTGTGCGAGCCGACGTAGATATGCGTATCGTCCACGCAGGTCAGATTGAAGTTCACGTAGATGTCACTGCCGAAGTGCACGTGCGCTCCGCCGAAATTCGCGTGGAACGGCGGTTCGATGTAGCACCCGTCGCCGATCTCGGCGAACATGTCGTGCAGCAGTTCGGCACGGCGGTCGAGCTCGTGCGGGCGCGTCTGGTTGAAATCGTAGAGCCGCTCAAGGCAGTCGAACTGGCGCGCGAGAATCTGCTCATCGTGCGGCAGATACATCTCGCCGGTGTGCATGCGGTCTTTCATGTCGCTCATTTGCTCTCCTGACACGTCTTTCGTACATCGTTGTCGTCGACACCATTGTATTGGGCTGCCCGCTAGTCTGGCACTATGGATTCGCTGTTCGTGAGGAAACATTGTTGGCAGATTATCGGCGCGCTGAGCCTGATCGGCGCGCTGTGGTTCACGATAGCGGTGTGCCGGTTCCATATACTCGGCATGGACACCGCAGTATATGGCTGGATCACCGCGCATGTGATGACCCCCGGCATGACCAGCGTGATGCGCGTGCTCACCCAGCTTTCCGGGTCAATCACCGTGATCGTCGTGGCGGCGGTCGCGCTCGCCGTGCTGGCCGTGGTGAAACGCTGGAAAATCGGTGTGGCTGTGGTCGTCAATCTCGCGGGCATCTATGTGCTCAACGAGATCATCAAACACATTGTGCGCCGCTCGCGCCCCACTTTCCCGCATCTCGTGTTCGAACAGGGGTACAGTTTTCCTTCCGGCCACGCGATGGTGAGCACGGCGTTCTACGGATTCATCGTCTACCTGCTGTACCGCTACTGGCACACCGCGCGCGATTCGGGCGCCCGCGTGGGGAAGATCGCCGCAATCGTGCTACTGTGCCTGATCCCGCCGGTCGTCATGTTCACCAGGGTCTATTTGGGCGTGCATTACGCGAGCGACGTGTGCGCGGGCTTCCTGTTCGCAATCGCCTGGCTCACACTATTCTATGTGCCGGTGATGCAGCGCACGCTGCTCAAACGCACAACGCCGGCGAATCTGCCGCACTGACCTCTCCCACTATTCGCCGGTAGCAAGGCGATACGGCCCGCGCAATGCCGGTTTGCTATATATGGGCACACGGCAAGCGCCAGCCTATGAGGAGGCGAGCATGATCGAATTTCGCAATGTATGCAAATCGTTCGCAGACCACCGCGTGATCGACGGCATCTCGTTCACGGTAGGCACCGGCGAGTTCTTCGTGCTCGTCGGCCCGAGCGGCGGCGGCAAAACGACCACACTCAAGATGATCAACCGGCTCGTCGAACCGGATAGTGGCCAGATTCTCATTGACGGACATGACATCGCTAGCGAGGACGTTCGCGAGCTGCGGCTCGGCATTGGCTATGTGCTCCAGCAGATTGCGCTGTTCCCGAACATGACCGTCGGGCAGAATGTGACACTCATCCCCGAGCTCAAACACTGGCCCGCTGCGAAGCGTACGGCCCGCGCACGCGAACTGCTCGGCGAGGTCGATCTCGACCCGCGCGAGTACATGAACCGCATGCCGAGCGAGCTCTCGGGCGGCGAACAGCAGCGCGTGGGCATCATTCGCGCGCTCGCCGCCCAACCGAAGGTCATGCTCATGGACGAGCCGTTCAGCGCGCTCGACCCGATCACGCGCACGCAGTTGCAGGAGTTGATCAAACGGCTCCAACGGCAGTTGGGCATCACGATCGTGTTCGTCACGCATGACATAGACGAGGCGCTGTATCTCGCCGACCGCATCGCCGTGGTGCATGACGGCCGCATCGCACAGCTCGACTCGCCCGATGCCATCCGGCAATCTCCGGCAGATGATTTCGTCGCAGACTTCTTCGCATCGCCGCGCGAAAGGAGGGACCGATGAACGCGCTGATCTCCACTTGGCACGAACGCTGGGGCGAATGGCTCACCGCGCTGCTGCAGCATCTGCAGATCTCGCTGGTCTCGCTGCTCATCGCAATCGCGGTGGCGGTGCCGCTCGGCATACTGCTGCAACGTCGGCGTCGCGCCGCCGAGATCGCCTTGCAGATCACCGGCATCGTGCAGACCATTCCCTCGCTCGCACTGCTTGGCCTGCTCATTCCGCTCGTCGGCATCGGCACCGTGCCCGCGGTCATCGCGCTCGTCGCCTACGCGTTGTTCCCGATCATGCAATCCACGATTACCGGACTCAACGGCATCGACCCGAATCTGGTGGAGGCGGGCACCGCATTCGGCATGACGCGCGGGCAACGATTGCGCAAGTTCGAACTGCCGATCGCCATGCCGGTCATCGTCTCGGGCGTGCGCACGTCGGCCGTCATGATCATAGGCACGGCCACGCTCGCCGCGCTGATCGGTGCCGGCGGCCTGGGCACCTTCATTCTGCTCGGCATCGACCGCAACAACAATGCGCTCATTCTCATCGGCGCGATCTCGTCGGCATTGCTCGCACTGCTGTTCAGTACGACGATCCACTGGCTCGAACACCGGCGTCTGCGCACGATTCTCGCTGGGTTCCTCGTGCTCGTGGTCGCGCTCATCGGATCGTTCGCACCGCAGATGTGGGCGGCGGCACACCAGCGTGAGACGATTGTCGTGGCCGGCAAGCTCGGCCCCGAACCTGAGATTCTGATGAACATGTACAAGGAGCTCATCGAGAACGGCGACGCGAACGTGAGCGTGGAGGTCAAGCCGAACTTCGGCAAGACGACGTTCGTGTACGAGGCGCTCAAACGCGGCGACATCGACATCTACCCCGAATTCACCGGAACCGTGACGGAAAGTCTGCTGAAGAACGCTCCGGCACCCTCCACCGACGCGCGCACGGTGTATGAGCAGGCGCGCGACGGCATTCGCGAGCAGGACGGGCTCGTGCTGCTCGAACCGATGAAATTCCAAGATACGTACGCGGTGGCGGTGACGCAGCAGTACGCGCGCGAACATGGCTTGCGCACAATCTCAGATCTGCGTGGCGTCGAACATGCGGCGACCGCTGGCTTCACGCTCGAGTTCAACGACCGCGAAGACGGCGGACGTGGTCTCAAATCGAAGTACGGGCTCGACCTGCGCGTGCGCACCATGGAGCCCGCGCTGCGCTACCAGGCGATTGCGAACGGCAATGTGCAGATCGTCGATGCCTATTCCACCGACGCCGAGATCAGCCAGTACAATCTCACGACGCTCGAGGACGACCGGCATCTGTTCCCCGCATACCAGGGCGCGCCGATGATGCGCGAGGATTTCGCAAAAGACCGCCCCAAGGTCGTCGCCGCGTTGAACAAGCTCGCCGGCCGCATCACCGACGAGGAGATGAGCCGCATGAACTACGAGGTGAAGGTCAACGGCAGATCGGCCGCTGCCGTGGCCCGCGACTACCTGCAGTTGTGTCATCTGCTCGGCTAGCGGGCAGATGACGCGAACGAGGTCTTCATTTTGTCAGGTGGTTAGCGGCGCGTGTTGATACCGTCGTAGTGTACGCCGAATGCGGCGGCCACGGCACCCACACCACGGTTGTAATGCATGTATCCAAACGCCCTGCCATGCGCAATGCACCACTGGATCCGCACATCCGCGCCACGCCACACGCCACGCACAATTCCGTTGCCGGAGAATCCTGGGACATGTCGGGCACGACGCTGGAGACCGCATAACTGGGCATCGCATACGTGCGTGCAGCGGACTGCACACTGTCACCCATCCAGTCACGCCGCTCTCCAGTATCCTGTTGAGGGCCGGGTGGCCCCGTAGGCTTTGTTCAGCCACTACCACATTGAGGATAAATGGCTCATTCACCGCAGAACCATTTCAACCCTGTAGGGCAAGCATAATAATAGGTCGTAACTGTTAACGCCGAAATCGTCTCAACAGTGGCTCCCGAAACAGTTTCAGGAACAGCTGATGGCACAAGTAGTTGAGCAAACACTAGCCCAACAAGGAGTCGTTTCATATGACCACCGCCTATCTGTCTGACTTTCCAGTAATCGGATAGCTTTCATGATGGTATATGATATGAATGTTTATATTTAGCCGCCATACCCACTATGGGTATGCCTTCCACATTCAACTATGCGCCACCTTGGGCTCTTCGGGGCCGTCCGCGATCTCGGACTTGTCGCACTACGGTGTTCCTATAGAATAAAGGGGAGGAAGGGACCAGCTTTGCAATCACCAAACCATAATGAAACCAACGATGCTCGCACCCCCGAACGCATTTTGCGTCTAATTTTCATTGAGAATGACCCTCTCGCCTTGAAATTGTTCATGCAACTATTCCATCTGCAAACGCACTCGATGAGAATTGAACATGTTATATCCAGCGGAATTGCCGCATTACAAAATCTCGAAATCTATGATCGGTTTGACGCAGTCGTCATGGATATGCATCTGGGTGACATCGAGGGACCGTCCGTAGCATGGCAAATCCGTCGCGTAAACGATACGACGCCAATCATCGGCGTCACCTCTCTGCCACTCACGCACTACCTTAGTGCAGCCCAACAAGCTGGAATGCAGGATTTGCAAGCAAAGAAAGACATCACAGACATCATCACATCAATCCAACGTATCCGTACTGGTCGCATTCCGGACGGCTTCGAGTCGCCGGAAAATGCTTTCCGACGATTGCAGCTGCAAAGAGACGCACCTATGCCGCTAACCCGTACTCAAACCATGATCATGAACTATATAGCTCAAGGATATACCGATCAGCAGATAGCGGAGCACATGCACTGCACTCGAGAAACCGCGCGCAAGCATCGGCAGAACTGCCTAAAACGACTCGGCGCAAACAACACAGTGGAAGGAGTGATTCAGTGGCAAAACATAAACCGGTTCTTCAAATTCGACTAAGCGTAGGCCGCATTCGCAACCCACTCCATTGCGCCCATCCGGGGTTGCTCATGATTCTTGTCACCGTATCCGCCGTACTATTGTGGCAAACGTTCGTAATTCATCGCCCCACAATACCGTTGGGGATACTGGTACTTGCCCAAATTGTAGCATTCGGATGCACATACCGGTTCCCTATACCCTCATTAATTGCATTCGCCGTACTATCAATGGCCGGGGATGCATTTTCCCCCATGTATAGCTCATATGCCCTATACAGTGTGCTCGTCGCAATCAGTCTATGGTCATATTTCACCAATGACCCAGCATCGGCCGGCGCTGCACTATTATTTTCGGCATATCAACTTGTATGGTCAACGAACACAGACACTGCGGCGGCTCCACTGACGGCACTGCTTTTTTCTAGTATGTTTATACTAGCCGCCCTGCTCGGCGCTGCGTTGCGTCGATTCGTCCATCACCTGCAACGGCAACAACAGGCAATAGCACAGATGAGATTGCAGATGCTGGAATCCGCCGAAGAACTGCATGATGCCGTCTCCGGCACACTCTCTAACGTTGATCTCATGCTGCAATACCGCAGCCATACGCTGCTCAGCGCCCCCACAGCAGCAGATGTCGAACAAATAGTGGAACTTGATGAAGATATTCGAACTCGACTCGACCAAGCGTCTCAAGACGTTGCTCAAATTGTAAACATGCTATTCGAACAGTATGGTGAAACAGCGGACCCCTCCATGCCAACTAACTGACATGAGTATCAACGCCAACAGCCATACCCATATTGGGTACACCGCCTGTACACCGCCCCACTCCACTTCTACCATGTGAACATATACATATATTCAATGTAGATGGAGTGAAGATGAAAATCATAGACAGATTCTAATGGTCGATGCAACATATTGTTGCGGTTATGATGGAACCTCCTGCTTGAGCCTGACGAAGAATCTTTCGGCCGCCGTGTTGTCGAACGAATAACCTTTCGCCCTCACATGGCTCGACCAGTCAGGGACGCGTGAACCGGCCTCTCAGGTTCACACCAATTTGGCAAAATACATTATTAAAAGCTTATCCAGCTTCGATATGCCTTCAATGTCGAAAGTATATCGAAGGGGAAGGTATATTAAAAGAAGGGATACAATCATGCGTCGTATTACTAAGAGGATTGCAGCCGTTGGCACTATCCTCGCGCTATCATTTGGAACAGCGGAAACGGCCTTGGCTAAAACAGTGTATGGCAATAATGCCAACGGCGCCTCCACCGAAGAGGTGGCACAGGTAGTGTATGTAGGCTGGTGCTGGAACCATCCGGGGTCCGGCTACAGATATGCAGAGCACTGGTACTACCGACCAAATAAAGGAAAGATAGGGTATCGTCAAGCAACTAATGGTGCCCGTAGTTCCCGTGTCTGGGATAGTCTGAGTTGGGGCCCTGACGGACGCACCTATTTCCATTGGAACCGTGGGTGATTCAGAGTTCAGGCGCTAAGTCAAAAACCATCAAGGATCCCGTACCTGTTAAACAGCAGGCAAGGCGCCATCTGGTTTTGGGGGGAGTGAACCATGAAATACTTCATCTATAGATTGCCGATGAGGAAGACAAGTTTATTCGAATTGGCTTGCTTGTATTTCAGTTGCTTCTTTTTTCGCAGGATTTCTTCTGCATCTTCAGAGACTCGCTGAAAACGACAATTTCCTGAGAGACCACATGGCGCCCGTTCTCGGGAACCAAACCAAGATCCTATTGTGTTTCTCCGTGATAGCGGTCATGTTCCACTATCAGTTCGTCGTCAATAGCAAGACGAACGTTCGGTGCAGAATCATGGTTGGAGACCTTTTGTGGCGGATTCGCATCCGTTACATCGCGCAATGCGTTGCGGTGCTGGCTTGTTGTTGCACCTGTGCCGTCGCCATTCATGCAGCACTGGGATTCCAAATCACCCATTCCCTGCAATTGGCTGTGGCGTTCATCGTGTACATCCTCGCAAGCTCAATCTGCATTGGAATTCATGGAAATTGATGTATTAGTTACGTATTATGCTGAAACTGTTTCGCTTCTTTTCAACCCGCATTTTTTTGAAGAAACCAATCCTCATCGCGGCAACCGTTCTCCTGATGATCTTGGCAAGCTACATTCCTTTCATGTGTGTGCGCTCAATCGTGTCTTTGGAGCAAGGTATTCAAGAATTCTCAAGATTCGACCGCGAGGGAACGTATGTGATGGATTTGGACGACGCTTCCTTCGACACTTTCCGCCAGTACACGGACGAGTCGGCGCAACGTGTGTTCGACCGTCTGGACGAGCAATATGAATATGCTGTTTTCGTAGATGGATTCCTCGCCGATCTACCGAATAGCAATAATAGAAACGTCACTGTGGCCTATATGAATGAGAACTGGAATGAGTTCAACAGACTCCCGACCAGCACTGGCGGCGATTTGAACTTTGACTACAAGCTCACTGACGACACCACAATCCCGGTGCTCGTTGGCAAAGGGCTCGCCGACGACTATCCATTGGGCTCCACATTCGTCATGCGTGACCCAGCACTGGATCGAGATATGCGCTACGAGGTCAACGGCGTCCTCGCCGACAACGCGGCTCATTCCAACCTCAAGGCGCTTGATTCAAAGACCTACTATAATTTTTCGATCATTGTGCCAGTGAATAGGTCATTCTTGAAAACCGAGAAAAACGCATTGAAAATAAACCTACTCTTTGATTTGGTCCTGTTCAACGCCAAACGATCCGACGTGACTCGACTGGAGGACTATGCAGGGCAGGTGACTCCCGGACCTCTCAGATTCAGCAGCTATCAGGACCTGAAGAATGATCTGAACCAGTATTACATGCCATCAATGAGATCGTTGATTGCAGCCTGCGCAGCATTCATCGTTCTGCTGGTCATCGTGGCGGTCTGGAGCTCGTTGGCCGGCATTCGAATAATGATGAGGGAATGTACGGTCAACATACTAGTTGGACTGAGCTATCAGAAGCTACGGAACCTCCTCTTCGCGCATTATATGGTGTTGGGACTCATCGCGTGGGCCGTCGTAATCGCTCTGACGATAGCGATGAGACAGACCGCATGGACGATGAACGACCCACTCGCCAAGACCCTTGGCTGGGCCGGCGGCCTGATTCCGATGGATTGGATTGGCCTGTACAGCTCGTTCGTTGTCATGGTCGCCATCGCAGCTCTGCTGGCGCAAGTCGTCACCTGGCGGGTGAAACGAATCCCAATCTCCATAGGGGTGCTTCAGTAATGGAACCAATAATCAAGCTCAATATCAGCAATAAGACCTATCAAAATGGGTGGGGGCGCTTCAAGAAAACCACGCCTGTGCCAGCGCTGCAGGGGTTCTCCCTCACGGTGGAGCGTGGTGAGAGCGTCGCGATTGTTGGCGAATCCGGCATTGGCAAAAGTACGCTGCTCAACATCCTTGGCCTAATCGACAGGAAGTACGAGGGCGAGTACTCAATCATGGGCAAGCGCGCATCAGAACTGACCGACACCCAACTTGCCCGGTGGCGCAACGAGAAGATTGGCTTCGTACTGCAGGAATCATCGCTCATCAATACGCTGAGAGTCGAGGAGAACATCAAACTGCCCTTCCTCTACGCCGATCCACGTCCGCAAAACCTCGAGACGCGGTTCGCTCAGGTTGTGGACCAGCTTGGCATTCGCGACCTGCTCAAGAAGAAGCCGCTGGAATGCTCCGGCGGCCAGAAGTCAAGAATCGCCTTCGCACGCGCGATCATGATGGATCCGCCAATCATCCTCGCCGATGAGCCGAGCTCCGCGTTGGATGACGAGAATAAGGAGCGCATGCTCATGCTCTTGCGCGATCTCAATGAGAACCACGGCACCACGGTCATCACGGTCACCCACGATTCTTACGTTGCGAGCCAACACAGCCGAATCATCACACTACACAAGGAGGTATAGCCATGGGATTCATCGTCATGGTGTCCGCTGCGATCATCGGAATACTGCTGCTCGTGGCAGGAATCAAAAACATCAAGAAAAACTGGCTTTGGCTGCTCGCCATCATCGTCGGCGTCTCTTTCATCGGATTCGCCATCTTCCTTGGCTTGCCCCACTAACGCCATCGGACACTCAGAGGCGAGCTCCAGCGATCATCGCAGAGCTCCGAGGTTTCGGGGTTGCGACGACCACCGGGACCCACCCAACTTCCAAGTTTCGTCGTATGCCGGGAGGAGGGGAATCTGCCGGCAGATGGCGCGACAGCTCGCTCTGCGGAAGGCTCATCGGGGTGTGTTGATGCCGTCGTAGTGTACGCCGAATGCGGCGGCCACGTAGCCGGGTACGGCGGTGCAGGTGGCGCATGCCACCGTCAGCCAGACGGGCGCGTCGATCGCGGATGTGGTCACGGTCAGCACATACGCCACCACACCCAATGCCATGCACGCCAGATACACCACCGTGCGCGTGCGCGGACTGAACGTGGGTGTGAAATCATCATCGCCCCCTGCATCCTCATGCATGTCATCCATCGGTTCCTGCATATCGTCCAATAGGCCTCACCTCCTTTTCATCCGAGAGATCCGTGAAGAACAAGATCATGCACCGCGCATCACGTATCTGTCCCATGCGGCGCGGTCGCCGTAGAACACGTCCAGGTCCAGGTCGCCGGCATAGCCGGGCAGGCGCCCATGCGACGAATACTGGCGCATCGCGCACGCATACGCGCCCTCGTTCCAGGGATGGGACTGGTAGCCGGTGGGCGCGTCGTCCGCGTACTGCGCCACCCACAGACCGCAATCATGCCGGCCCGCCACCGGGGCGACGGATGCCATTGCCGACTGCGGCACGTACACCAACGGCCGCACGCCCGTCAACCGAATGTACTCGGACAGGAACCGGTCCAGATACGCACTGTCGCCCCATGCGGCGTTGTCCGCGGCCTCCCAGTCCACCGTCGGCAGGCCCCGATGCAGGTAGCCGATCGTGTTCGCCGCGAAGAAGCGCGCCTCGGCCAAGGCACCCACACCACGGATGTAATGCATGTACCCAAACGCCCTGCCATGCGCGATGCACCACTGGACCTTCGCATCCGCACCACGCCACACGCCACGCACGATCCCGTTGCCGGTGAACTCGCCCGCACCCCATGTGACCTGCACCACCAGGAAATCGAACCCCGCCCGAGCAGGATCGAAATCCGCCTTCCAATTACTGATATCAATACCCTGAATAACCTTGCCCCTTTCATAGCTTTCCCATGATTGGCGTTCTGCACTGGCGACGCCGCTCCGGATACACTCAGACGCATTGCCAGCCGTCCAGACTGATTCCGTTACAATGAGTCAGAAATCTCAAGAATCGAGGGCAGGCAGAGATGGCACAGTCACGAAAGTATAGAAGCCTCATCCGCTCCTGCATCCTGCTCTGCCTGCTCTACTTCACCATGGAAGCTCTATATTTTGCCCCATCCTTGGGCCCAGACACAACATGGTACGGCATGGTTCAGTTCCTAGCTCGCATTTTTTAGGCGTACCAGCAATTTACTTTGCCCTACCGCTTTCCACAGTTCAGGGAATGTATTACGCTCATCAAAATCCTTTGCTCACGCATGATTTTTTAGGACGTTTGATAGCTGTGACGTTCGGCTGTATATTCAATGCGCTCATGGCTATCAGCACCCACCGTCTCATTCACGGATTTTTTTGGCGGCGGCCCTCCTTACTGGATTGCACTTCTACCACCACTCCTTTTTGCACTCGGAGGGATACTCATGCGTACGTGCATGTTCATACGGGTGCATTTCAGAAAATGAATTCCGCCAAGGCAGACGATGCGGAATGCAAATACGTTTCGCCAGCCGATCCACCTAACTGGCCAAAGATGGCCGAATCAATCCATGTGGCATCCCCCGTACCCGAAAGAGTGGCGTAGAATGCCTGTTTGGCTGCAGTCTTAGAAGTTGCGCCCATGCTCCACGCCATCTGCTTGAACCGGCTGGCCAACTCGCTGCGGTTGTTGTAGTAGGCGAGCATGGTGTCGGACAGCAGGTGTGTGGTAGGTGCGGCTGCTTTGAGTTTTCCAGTAAGATAGACGGCGTCACCATCTGAACACATGTCAGAGTAATTGCATTCGTTGAGCACACCATCCAAATGCATGCTTGCAAGTGGTTCGACGGTATACCAGTTGTCTTTGGCTCCAATGAGGGCGCGGGCCACCGTATCCACATTGGCGGATGGATTGAGCTGGCATGTCAACTGCACGTTCTTGGCCCCAGTGGCCAGATCACCGGCCCATCCTGTCCAGCGATCCGGAATGAGGGCACCATTGAAGTAACCCAAGCATGTAGCCGCCAAGTGCGCCAGATCGACACGCCCACCACTGATGTCGGAGAATTCCTTGCGCCCCTCGGTCAAATAGGTGTCGAGTTCGGAGATGATCTGTTTCGCCTGATCATCCTGCTCGAGGACCTTGGCATCACCAGCACGGTAACTCTCGGCAGAGATGGACCATTTCACCACTCCTTTAGAATTGCCGTCACGCAAATAGTATTTTGCCATATAGTTTAGGATTGCCCGATAAGTGGGCACATCCACAAATGTGATTTGCGAGCCAGCTCCTCCTGAAGCAACGATGTCTTTGCCCACTTTGCCTTCTGCACGCAAATCATCGAATCTCTTTTCCAGATGCCAAATCAGCGAAATAAGGTTCATGCCCGAGTAATTCGTGCCCTTGTCAATCGTATTGCCAATCAGGGGACTTTCACTCCCACTTCTGAGTACCGAGGCCGCCGCCGACACTCGCCCCGAATAAGCGACGCGGTCGAGGTCCCATTTGCCATGGTATCCGCTGATCTCAGTGAACTGGTCGTAGTTCCAGTTGTCCGGAATCGGGAAGCCGAGGTTGCCGGAGAATCCCGTGGACATGTCGGATACAAAGCTGGAGACCGCATAACCAGCATCGCATACGCGCGTGCAAATGTTACGTGATGCGTAGATCCCGGCCTTGTATCCTCCAAGAATATTCTCGTGAACCGCCTTAAAGTAAGGAATGATGGCAGCCGTCACTTCCGGGTCCGTGGCATCGTAATCCACTGCGAAGTAAATCACCGTCTGTGGAATACCAAGCCGCTGCGCAGCCTTGACGGCCTCCTGCGCGTGCCGCGCGCCGGTTTCGGGGGTGAAGTGCTCGAGTTTGGTGGAGTATTCCTGAAAGATCGGGAAGTACCTGAGCCCGTGCGTGACGATGCAGCCGAGTTTCGTCATATCGTCGCATTTTCCCGCGCAAATTGCCAAAGTGCCCGTATACGTCGAGCCTCCTCACAAGATATACTGACAAAGTAGAACGAACTACGCGATGCAGGGGCAGGGGGGGCGAACATGGGCGGCAAATCTTCCGACCAGAGCAGCGAGACACCACATGACGCGGCACAGCATGGCACCACACAACACAGCACCGCGCATGCCGACGATTTCGACACCATGCACGCCGAATTCTCAGACACCACAACTGGTTCCGCCGCATACGGACCGCCCGCGCCCCGCAAACGCCGCAACGCCGTCATCGCCATTGCAGTGACTGCGCTCATCATTGTCGGCGTGCTTGCCGCGATCATCATTCCAATCAGCCGCGCCAACCACCGGCATGCCGAGGAGGCGCACGCCGCCGCGCGCGCCGACTGCGAATCCGCGCGACGGGAATTCGCCACGCTCAACACCACATACAGGGCCACGCTTGCCAACGCCGGCAAGCTCGCGAAAGGCGACGGCAAAACGATCAGCGAGGATCACGCGACTGCGCTGGCATCGAAAATCGAGCATATTGACGACACGCATACGGTCTCCTCGCTCGTGAAATCCGAGTGCGGCACCAGGCAAAGCACCGACGACCTCAACGAGCTCACCCGTAAATACGGCACCGCGAGCACGAGCATGGTCAACCGCATGCGCGACGTGCAGACCGACGCCGACACGCTGCGCCGACTCGTGGAGGGCGCGCGCAACTCGAACCGGCGCGGCGAACTGCAGAAGCAGCTCACCATTGCGAAGGCCGCATACGAACGCTCGGCGAACAAGGCGGCCGAGAATCTGCGCGCCGCATTGCAGGCGCAGATCGCCAACGCGGGCGCACTGCTCGAACCGGGTTCCACGGCCACGAATCCGCAGGTCAACGATGCGCTCGGCTCGCTCACCGACGCCACGAACGCGGTGATCAACGCGATGCCGCTCGACTGTGAATTCGCCGCCTGCGTGGCCCTCACCTTCGACGACGGCCCGAACAAGCAGATTACCCCGCAGCTGCTCGCCGCGCTCAAGCAGGCGGATGCGCCGGCCACGTTCTTCGTGCAGGGCCAGTTCGTCTCCGGCAGCAACACACAACTGCTCGCGAATATGGCCGCACAGGGCAACAAAATCGGCTCGATGAGCTGGAGGCACAAGCAGTTGCATACGCTCTCCCCCGCCGAACTCACCAAATGGTTCAACGACACCGATGACGTGATCGAAAGCGCGGGCGTGGGCAAGCCGACGCTGTTCCGACCGCCGGACGGCGCGTGGAGCGAAGATGTCGTTGATGCCGCAAAGCGCAGCGGTCAGTCGGTGATTCTGTGGAACGTCGACTCACGCGACTGGGACGCGCAGGCATCCGCCGCCGACATCGCCAAAACCGTGCTCGATGGCGCGTCATCGGGCGCGATCATTGCACTGCACGACGGCAACGAGCGCACAGTCGAAGCGATCCCGCAGATTGTGAGTGGCCTGCGCGAACGCGGATTTACACCGGTCACCGTCTCCACGCTGCTCGATGGCGAACTCGAACCGGGCACCGTGTTCTATGCGCGAGGCGACACCGCGCAGGACAGCGCACCGGCCGACGGCGTGGAGGCCACCCAGTGAGCCCAAATGCCGTGCACTCTACTGCGCGAGTGTGAACTGCGCGTTGTAGATGTCGGCATAGAAGCCGTTGCGTGCCAGAAGCTCGTCGTGCGTGCCGCGCTCCACGATGTCGCCGTCGCGCATGACGAGGATCATGTCGGCATCGCGGATCGTGGAGAGCCGGTGTGCGATGACGAACGAGGTGCGCCCCTCGGTGAGCTTGTCCATCGCCGCCTGGATGAGCTCCTCAGTGCGCGTATCGACCGAGCTTGTCGCCTCGTCGAGAATGAGGATCGGCGAATCCTGCACCATGGCGCGCGCGATGGTGAGCAGCTGCTTCTGCCCCTGCGACAGCGTGGCCGACTCGTCGAGCACGGTGTCGTAGCCGTTTGGCAGCGAGCGAATGTAACGGTCGAGTCCCACGGCACGGCAGGCGGCGACCACCTGCTCGTCGGTCACGTCTTCCTTCGCATACGCCACATTCTCGCGCACGGTGCCGTTGAACACCCAGGTGTCCTGCAGCACCATCGAGAACTGGTCGTGCACGTTCCACCGCGGCACGCTCTTCGTGTCGATGCCGTCGATCGAGATCTTCCCGCCGGCGATCTCGTAGAATCGCATGAGCAGATTCACCATCGTCGTCTTGCCCGCGCCGGTGGGCCCCACGATCGCCACTTTCTGCCCAGGCTCCACGTCCGCCGAGAAATCATGGATGACGAGCTTGTTCGGCTCATACCCGAATTTCACGTGCTCGAAGCTCACGCGCCCTTCGACGGGCGTGATCTCGCCGTTGCTGCCGTAGCCGAGCAGCGGTTGCTTGTCGGACTCGTCGGCGAGCTCGGGCTCGTTGAGGAAGGTGAACACACGTTCGGAGCCCGCGGCGCAGCGTTGCAGATTCTGGAACGCCTGCGCAAACTGCGAGAGCGGCTGCGTGAACAGGCGAATGTAGAGCATGAACGCCACGATCACACCGAATTCGATGGTGCCGTTCATGGCGAGCGCCGCGCCGACCACGCACACGACCACGTAGCCGAGGTTGCCCACGAGGTTCATCATCGGCATCATGAGCCCCGAGATGAACTGGCTCTTCCAACCCGATTCGTACAGGTCGTTGTTGTAGCGTTCGAATCTGCGGATCGCGTCGGCCTCGCCGCCGAAGGCCTTGACCACGGTGTGCCCGCTGTACATCTCCTCCACATGGCCGTTCACATCGCCGAGTGCCATCTGCTGCTTGACGAAGTGCTTCTGCGAGAACTTCATCACGACGAGCATGAGCACCATGCCGAGCAGGCTCGCGCCCACTGCGCACAATGCCAGGATCCAGTTGTTCGCGAACATCATGACGAGCGAGCCCACGAACAGCGTGATCGACGAGATGAGTGTGCCAAGGGACTGGCCGAGCGTCTGGCCCACCGCGTCCACGTCGTTCGTGATGCGACTCATCACGTCGCCGGTGCTGTGCTCGTCGAAGTATTTGAGCGGCAGCTTGTTCATCTTCACGTCGATGGCCGCGCGCAGGCGTTGCGCCGTGCGCTGCGTGACGGTGGCCATCATCCAGCTCTGCACGTACGAAAGCAGTGCGTAGCCCACGTAGAGCGCCACGAGCGTCCACCCGATGTGCGCCACCGCGGCCATGTCGATCGAACGCAGCACCGGCTTGCCGTGCACGAGCGCGGGCAGTCCCTTGGTGATCTCGTCGGTCATATCGCCGAGGTAGTCCGGCCCTATGATCTGGCAGATCGCACCGCCGACGCCGAGGATCAGCGCGATGACGATCGCCGGAATGTACCGTTTGCTGAAGCGCATCAGCTCCTTGAGCGCGCCGCCGAAATCATCGGCTTTCTCCACGGGCGCGCCTGCACGCCCATGTCCCATTGGTCCTGGCATATCCTCACATCCTATCTATCTCAAACCCATACATGTGCATACGGCATGCGACGCCCCACTCACGCACTGAGCTCCTCCTCGCTCAGCTGCGATTTCGCGATCTCCTGGTACACCTCGCAGGTCTCGAGCAGTTCGCGGTGCGTGCCTTGCCCCACCACCTTGCCGTCCTCGAGCACGAGAATGCAGTCCGCGTCCATGATCGTGCCGACGCGCTGCGCCACGATGAGCTTCGTCGCATCCTTCGCCGTCTCCTTCAACGCGTCGCGCACCTCGCGGTCGGTTTTGAAGTCGAGTGCCGAGAACGAGTCGTCGAAGATCAGAATCTCCGGGTCGCGGTACACGGCGCGCGCAATCGACAGGCGCTGTTTCTGGCCGCCCGACACGTTCGTGCCACCTTGGGCGATCGGCGACTGGAAGCCTTTCGGCATCTTGCTTACGAATTCGGTGGCCTGTGCGACGTCGCTCGCCTCGCGCACGCGGTTCGCCTCCTGCGCGGTGAGCTCGCGCGCCTCGTCGGCCTTGAGGAACTCCCGTTCCGCCTTGCGGCCGCTCATGCGCGAGACGTCGATCATCGGCACGTTTTCGGGTTCGTCGGGCCGGTCGCCATAGCTCACATTCGATTCGACGGTGCCTTTGAACAGGAAGGAGCGCTGCGGCACGTAGCCGATCTTGTCGCGCAATGTCTTCAAGTCGTATTCGCGCACATTCATGCCGTCCACGAGCACCTCGCCGTCCGTCGCATCGTAGAAGCGCGGCACGAGATTGATGAGCGACGACTTGCCCGAACCGGTGGAGCCGATGATCGCCACCGTGTCTCCCCTGTTCGCCGTGAAACTGATGTGTTCGAGCATCGCCTCGCGTGAATCGGGGTAGGTGAAGCTCACGTCGCGGAATTCGATCTCGCCGGCGAGCTCGAGGTCGTCGGCATATCGCGCACGTTCCGCTGGCGTGATGATTCCGCGCTGCTTGGCCTCCTGCACCGTGAGCCCGCGCTCTGCGGTGCCGGACTTGACGAGCGGGTCGGTGTCGAGCACTTCGAGCACGCGGTGTGCGGAGACGTCGGCGCGCGGCCACAGCACGAACACCATGCTCATGAGCAGGAAGCTCATCACCACCTGCATGGCGTAGCTGGAGAACACGACCATGTTCGAGAACAGCGTGAGTTTGTCGGTCAGGCCGGCGTCTTGGATCAGGTAGGCGCCGATCCAGTAGATCGCGAGCGACAGCCCGTTCATGATCGTGCCCATGAGCGGCATCATCACCGACATCGCGCGGTTCGTGAACAGCTGTGTGTTCGTCAGATTGCTGTTCGCCCGCTCGAACTTGCCTTCCTGGTAGTCCTGGGCATTGTAGGCGCGCACGACGCGCATGCCGGTCAGATTCTCGCGCGTCACCAGATTGATGTCGTCGGTGAGCTGCTGCATTGCCTTGAACTTCGGCATGACGAGCACCATGAGCACGGCGATCGAGATGATGAGGATCGCCACGGCGATGCCGGTGGCGAGCGTCCATTCGAAGCCTTCGCCGGCGATCTTGCACACGGCCCACACGGCCATGATCGGCGCCTTGATGAGCATCTGCAAGCCCATCGTGATGAACATCTGAATCTGCGTGATGTCGTTCGTCGAACGCGTGATCAGGCTCGCCGTGGAGAAGCGGTGCATTTCGGACGGCCCGAACGACTCCACCTTGCGGAACTCGAGCGAGCGCAGACGCTGGCCGAACGAGGCGGCCACGCGCGCGGCGAAGTAGCCGGTGATCACCGCGCATGCGAGCGAGCCGAGCGAGACGAGCAGCATCTTGCCGCCGGCGATCCAGATGTCGCGCATCTGGCTGCCCGGCGTCTCCACGAGCCGCGTGATCTGTGACATATAGCTTGGCAGTTCGAGGTCGAAGTACACCTGGCCCACAATGGTGACCAGCGACAACACCAGCTGCCCTATCTCCGTTTTGGAGAGATATTTCATGATTCGTATCATATTTTTCCTTACACCGTAAGCTTTTTTCTCAAACAGATGATGTGCGGATTCTGGAGCTGCGCACGGCGTCCTTATTGCACGGGACGGTCGACGTCGGCGTCGTTCGACGACGGCGCATCATGCGGCCTGCACGAGCCATGCCATTGCTCGCCATTGCGCACCATCTCGCGCATACGTTCGTGGAGTCGGGCGCGACGTTCGAACGCCTCCTCGACCTGTTCGACGGTGGGGTAAGAGCCATCCGGCTCGCAGATCGACAAGTAGGTCATGAATTCGGAGAGCAGGCCCACGAATTCGCGCGTGCGGCGCTCTCCCATCTGCGAGAAGACCCACGACAGGTTCTCAATGAGACGGTCGCTGTGCTGACGCACAGCACGTCTTCCCTCGTCGGACAGCTCGACAACCACGCTCCGGCGGTCCTCCGGATCGCCCGTGCGCACAATCCAGCCCTTCTTCGTGAGACTGGCCAGAATCGACGAGATGCGCCCACTCGTCGCGCCCATCGCCTGGGCGAGCTGCGACGGCGTACGCGCGCCTTGGAACGAGAGCTCGCGGAGCACGAACATCTCGCCCTGCGCACCGCGCTCGAATGAACGCGTCGCCTTCGAGCGTGACGCCCACATCGCGAACATCAGTTCGTGCACCGCCTCCAGTTGGTAATCCATAGCCGCTCCATACGCAAAACACAATTTGTCTTACAGGGTAAGTTACTTACAGTAGAAGACAAATTTCATTCAAGGATCAAGAGGAGCGGTCAGGGAATCGAGGAGAGCGCGGTGACACGCCTCCGGGCTCGGCATGAGGCCACACTCCCACGACAACGAATTGCAGGTAAGCTTTTAGCATGTTTTCACCGTTTGTCAAATTTCGCTGAAATATAACCGCCAATACTGAAAAAATGGGTTCGGTATTCTTCTGTGGCGAGTCTTAAGTCATAACATTCACGTGTTGTTTCAGGGAAGGCTTCTATGGGCACGCAAACTGCATCGAACAGTGAAGGACGGAATCCGATCGTCGCCCGTGCGGTCGATCTGTGCAAACGCTATGGCAAAGGAGACAACAGCGTCATCGCCCTCGACCACGTCAACGTGGAGTTCAGGCGCAAAGCCCTGACGGCGATCATGGGTCCCTCGGGTTCCGGCAAATCGACGCTCATGCACTGCATGGCCGGGCTTGACACCCCACCAGCGGCCAGGTGTTCATTGAAGACCTCGAGGTCTCCTCAATGGGCCAACGCGAGCTCACGCAGCTGCGTCGCAAGGAGATCGGATTCATCTTCCAGTCGTTCAACCTGGTTCCCACGCTCACCGCGAAGGAGAACATACTGCTGCCACTGCAGATTGCCCACCGTCCCATCGATATGGATTGGTTCGACAAAGTGGTGTCGGTAGTCAAGTTGCAGAACCGTCTCGACCATCGCCCGAGCCAGCTGTCCGGCGGCCAACAGCAGCGCGTCGCCTGTGCGCGGGCGATCATGGAGCGGCCGAGCGTGATCTTCGCCGACGAACCGACCGGCAACCTCGATTCGCGGTCGAGCCATGAGGTGCTTGAATTCCTGCGCATGTGCGTGCGCGAATACGGGCAGACGATCGTGATGGTGACGCACGACCCGCGTGCCGCGTCGTTCGCCGACCGCATGCTCGTACTGTCGGACGGCAGCATTGTGCAGGACCTCGACCATCCGTCGTACGACGACATTCTCGCGGTGTTCGCGCAGGACGACGACCCGCAGAACGGTCCGGTGGAGGTGGAGTTTGCAACGGCAAGGAGCGCGGAACAATGATTCGCATTGGTCTACGCGATGCCAAAGCGCATTTTCACCGCCTCGTGATGTCGATCATCGCGATTGCATTGGGAGTCTCGTTCGTGGTCGGTTCGTTCTGCTTCCGTTCCATGCTGAACGACCAGGTGACGCAGCTGATGGGCACCAATTCGGATCACGACGTGTATGTGCGCGGCGCCACCGAAGAACAAAACGACAGCCCCTTCGCCACCAGCGGGCCGATCTCAAGCGGCACGAGCTACAACAAGATCGATACGAGCCTCGTCACCCAGATCGAGCAGGTCAAGGGCATCGACAACGTAAGCCCGCCCGAACGCACGATAGGTGCCACGCTGCTCGACCATGACGGCAATGCAGTGGTCACCACCGGCGCACCAACGCTCATGATCAGCGCATCATCCGAACACCCTTGGCGCGCCGCCAATTTCATCGCCGGCACCTATGCCACCGGCGAGCATGAGATCGCCCTTTCCCAGGACGCCGCGAAGAAGGCGGGACTCCAGGTCGGCGACACCACGCGGCTCATCGTCAACGGAGCGCCGCACACCATGAAGGTGTCGGGCATCTTCACCACACAGACCGCCGAACTCGGCGTGCTGATCATTCTCACACAGCCGGCGCTGGTCAATCAGCTCATGCAGTTGCAGGGCGAAGACACCTCCAAAGTAGACAAGATCGGCGTATACGGCAACCGCACCACCCCACTCACGGTTCAGAAGCAACACCAGCTCGCGGACCGCATCAACAAGGCGCTGCCCAAGGATTCCAAGGCCCATGCGGTCACCGGCCAGTCGGTGCGCGACGAGGCCACGAAAAGCACGCAGGAGTCACTCGGCTTCGTCCAGCCGCTCATTCTCATCTTCGCAGTGATCGCCCTCTTCGTCGGCGCGTTCATCATTGCGAACACGTTCACGATGATCGTGCGTGATTCCATGCGCGGCTATGCACTGCTGCGCTCGGTCGGGGCCTCCCCTGCACAGGTGTTCTTCAGCGTGGTCATTCAGGCGCTCATTCTTGGCGTCATCGGCTCGGTGCTGGGCGTGCTCCTCGGCTGGGGGCTCATAGAGCTCATCGACTGGGGCCTGAGCAAGGGCGGCTTCCCGCTGTCCGGTTCTCCAACACCTTCGCCTACGGCAGTCGCCGTCGGCTTCATAGTGGGCGTGGTGGTCACGGTCATCGGCTCCGCCATTCCCGCGCGCACCGCTGCCACGGCACCACCCATCCAGACGATGAACGAGACGATGAACCCCGAGAAGCCGGTGACGGCACGCGGTTGGATCGGTGCCGGCATGGTGGCGTTCGGAGCACTGTGCTGGTTGTTGTGCTGCCTGCTGGCAGCCAAGAAAGTCTCATGGGCATGGCTCACCACGGTGGGCACGGGTTGGCTGCTCGGCTTGGGCGGCGTATGCACGGCGGGTGGCGTGATCGTGCTCGCCCCGGCTCTGGTGACAGGCGCCGCCAAGGTGCTGGGGTGGCTTCCCTCGCTCGCATTCCCGGTGACCGGCACGCTGGCCACCCGCAACATCGGCCGCACGAAACGTCGCACCGCCAACACGGCCGCCGCCCTGTTCGTGGGCGTGGCAATCGTCAGTTGCCTGAGCGTGCTCGCCTCGTCAATGCGCGCCTCGGTGAGCGATATGATCGACGACAATCTTCATGCCGACTATGTGCTCGTCTCCGCCGCGCTCTCGCAATCCGTCTCGCCGAAGGCCGTCAATGACGTGAAGCACACGGCCGGAGTCGGCGCAACAACGGCGGTGCGCACACTGCCCACCGTCAAGCTCATGCAGGCGAACGAGCAATTCACCGCCATGGCGGTGGACCGCGAACTCCTCAATGCCATGTACCCGGCCACCCATCAGGAAGGCGATGCAGCGCAGGCCATCGAGCATGGCGAGATCGCCGTCGGACGCAAGGTCGCAGACTCCAACGGGTATGCAATCGGCAGCACCGTGGAAATGGAGTCCAAGAACATCGGCATCGACGAAGCGGCCACCAAGCAGGCCATCGCGGCATACGAACAGCAAGTGGGCGAGCAGGTGTCGGCACGTCGAACGGGCAGGTACGTGGCATGATCGCCATAGAATCGGTGATTCTCTCGGTGTTCGGCACCGTGCTCGGCATCCTCGTGGGGCTCGGCGCCGGCGTGGTGGTTCGCCAGGCGTATCGGGACAACGGTCTTTCCACCATGAGCATCCCATGGCTGCAACTGCTCGGCTTCCTCGGTGCGGCCATTCTCGTGGGGTTGATCGCCAGCATCTCGCCGGCAAGCCGCGCACTCAAGAAACCGGTGCTCGAAGCGGTGGCCAGCGACTGATCAGCTGCGTGCTACGCGTGCGCATCGCCCGCGGAATCTATGGACTGCTTGAGATCGCGGTTCTGGAAGCGCTCATGCAGCACGCAGTAGCCACCGAACACCACGAGCCACACCAAGCCGGCGATCGCCGGTCCGCGGGTGTCTGCCCCAATGAACAGCGTGCAGTAGATGAACACGAAGAACGCGGTGGTGAGCGGGTTGAGCACGCGGTACGCCGGCATGCGGAACCCGTTAGCCATGAACTGCGGCGAATTGCGGTAACGGTAGTGCGCGATCATCGTCAATATGTAAATGAAGATGATCACGGCCGACGACGCCGACGAGAACATGACGAAAGCGCCCGAGACGCGCGGGATCATCTCGATGACCGGCGAAAGCAGCACGAGGATCGCCGATGCGATGATCGCGCGCGCCGGCACCTTCGTCTTCGAGACGACGCCGAGTTTCGCAATCGCAGGCGACGGGGAATCCTCGGCGATCTCATACAGATGGCGCCCAGCCGAATACAGCAGCGAGTTGAGTGACGAGGCGGCGGCCGTGACCACCACGAAGAACACGAGGGCGGCCGCCCAGTTCGCGCCTGCGTATTCGAACACCATGATGAACGGCGAGGCGAAGGAGCCGTCTTTGTTCGGGCGGAAGTTGCGCCACGGCACAATCGTCATGATCGCCAGCAACGCGCCCACGTAGAAGATGAGCACGCGCACGATGATGCCGTTGATCGCCTTCGGCAGCACCTTGCGCGGGTTCTTCGTCTCGGAGACGGTGACGCCTATGAATTCGATCATCTCGTAGGCGAAGAAGACCATCTGGAAGCTCATCAGAAACGCCAGCCAGCCATTCGGCGCGAGCGAGAATCCACGGGTCAGATTGTCGAGCGTCACACTGCCGGCCGGCGACACATGGTCCTGCCCGGGCACCTGCACGGCGTTGTATTTGAAACCGCAGACGAGCATGATCACGGCCGTGGCGATCATGGCCACGATCAGCGTGATCTTGATCATCGAAAACCAGAACTCCGCCTCGCCGAACGCCTTGACGGCAATGAGATTGATCATGACGAGCAGCAGCAGGAACCCGAGTTCTATGAGCCCCTTCCACGCGGAGACGTCGTACCCGAGCGTGCGGAAGAACGTGACGCAGTACTGCCCCACGGCGGTGATCTCGGTCATGCCTATGAGAATGAGCACGATCCAGTACGACCACAGCGCGAACTTGCCCCATCCGTCACCCAGATAGAAGCGAATGAAGTTGATGAACGTGTGCTGGCTCGGGTCGCGGTACATCAGTTCGCCGATCGCGCGCATCATGAGGAACATGATGCCGCCCACGAGAATGTAGACGAAAATGATGTTCGGGCCGGCCAGATTGATCGACTTGCCGGAGCCGAGGAACAGGCCCGTGCCTATCGCACCGCCGATCGCGATGAACTGCACGTGGCGATTGCTCAGGCCACGTTCCATCTCGTTGTCTTTGTCGAGCGTCTCGAGCGAGGCGTTCACTTCCTCTTCGTGAGGGGTCTCATGAGGTTCCGCTGGTTGCTGCACATCCGACATAATATTTCCGACTCTAGCAGGCATCCGTTGCACATCGCGTTCGCACACCGCAAACTATTCGACGGACTTAAGCGAGCTGACGGGGTCGATGCGGTCGAGCACCGGATTGACGAACAGCTGCACGAGCCATGCGAATGCGAGCGTGGCCACAACGGTGATGATGTAGCTCCACCACGAGATATGCACCTCGAAGTAGATTCCGGGCATGTTGAGCGCGTTCGTGAGCAGGCCCGACACCCATCTGCCAAGCGGCAGGCCTATAACGATGCCCATCACGGTGAGCACCATCATTTCGCGGTTCACGTAATGGTGCACCTCGCGGTCGTAGAACCCGAGCACCTTGAGTGTGGCCATCTCGCGCAACCGTTCCGAAACGTTGGTGTGCGCGAGCGTGAACAGCACGACGAGCGCGAGGCTGCCCGCGAGCGCGACAATCAACGTCACGACCGCGCCCATGAGGTCGAATTTGAAATCCTCGGCCTGCTGTGCGCACGAGGTGGCGCTCATGACGGTCGCCTCGTTCTTGAGGTGCTGCACGTATTCACTTTGCTCGCCGTCGCTGCCTTTGAGCTTGGCGTAGACGGCGTTCCAAGTGAGTGCTGGTTCCGTGCCGCCATCGCCAGCCTGTTGCGCCGGGAACAGCTGATGGTAGAGGTCTTCGGAGATGAACGCCTCCGCGCCGATCAAGCTGCGGGTGACCTGCGCCACCTTGACCTTGTGCGGCTGGGTGCCGTCGCCACGCAACGTGACCTCGCTGGCCGCCTTGACGCCGAGCGACTGTGCCGCGGACTGGGCGACGATGATGCCGCTGTTGTCGAGGCGCACCGGCTGGTTTCGGTTGCCGCCATGCACCCAGCCGAGCAGGGAATCACCCTGCTCCGGCTGCAGATCGAACATCGTGTTGAGCTCGCCCAGCTGGCGTTGCGGCACCACGGTCAGCTGAACATTCGTGCCGCGACCGTTGGCATTGGTGATCTCGCCGTTCTCGATGCGCGTCTCCATGATGGCCGTCGTTGTACCGTCGGAGACGAGTTTCTTTCTCAATGCCTGTTCGTCGCCGTCGTTGGCCACGGCGAGCATGTCGTATTGGTCCACGCCACGGTACTGGTTGGGCCCGAGTGCGGCCACCGTGTCGTTGATGGCCAGGCCGCATAGGATCAACGCGGTGCAGCCGGCCACACCACCCACCGTCATGATGAGCCGCGCCTTGAACCGGAAGATGTTGCGTGCCGTCACTTTGTTCAGGAAGCTCATGCGGCTCCAGAGCGGGCGTACACGTTCGAGCAGAATACGCGAGCCGGCCTTCGGCGCCTTCGGTCGCATGAGGGCGGCCGGCATCTGGCGCATCTCGCGCACCGAGGCAATGAGTGCCGCTCCGAGCACGCCCACTACGAACAGCAGCACGCCAAGAGAGCCATAGAGCCAGTCGTATTCGAGCCGCAAGTCCGGAATCGCGTAGAGTCCGCGAATCACCACGAGCAGGAAGGCGGGAATGCCGAGGAAGCCGATGAGCAGCCCCAATCCGCCGCCGATGAGGCATGCCAGCAACGCGAACAGAGCGTAGCGCAAGGTGATGGCGATGCGGCCATAGCCCAAGCCAAGGTAGGTTCCGACGAGCCCGCGGTCCTCCTCGACCAAACGGCTCATCGTCGTCAGGCTCATCATCACGGCAACCACGAGGAACACAATCGGGAACGCCTTGCCGAGCGACTCGATCGAGCTGATGTCGGATTTGAGCGAGCTGAATCCGGCGAGCGCCGATCTCGATTGTACGTACCAGCGTGGCGTGGCGATGTCGTCGACCTTCTGCTGTTCGGCGGCGAATGTGCTGAATGCCTCGTTCCGCTGCGTGTCTACGGCCTGCTGCGCCTCCTTCATCTTCGCGTCGGCGGCCGCCCATTGGCGCTGCGCCTCGGCGAGCTGGGCCGGCTCCGGAACACCGACCGGAATCTGCGCAGCCTGGGCGTCGAGTTGCTTCAACTGGTCGTCCAGCTGCCGGCGCTGGGCGTCGAGTTTGGTCTGCGCCGCATCAATCTGGTCGAAGGCCTTCTTCTTCTCGGCGTCGAGCTTGTTCTGGGCCTCCTTCACCAAGGCGTTGCGCCGGGCCTGCTCGCGCTTGGCCTGCACACCGTTCTCAACGCGTTTGACCGTTCCCGACACAAGATCGTCGTAACCGGCCGTGAAGGCGTCCTCGTTCTCGGCATTGTCGAGCCGGAGCACGACCGAGCCGTACACCTTCGGGTCGGCGGCGGCGATGGGTGTACCATCGGCCTTGACGAAAGTGTGCTGAATGCCGTCCGGAGCCGTGTAGAACGTGTAGTCGTTGGTCATCGACGAGCGGAAGGCGGATCCCGAATAGCCACCCGGATTCGTCAGGTCGGAGGGGTCGGTGACGATGCCGACGATCTTCAGCCCATGGGCGCCATCATCCTCGCCATCGGCGGCGACCTCCACCGTGTCGCCGAGCTTCCTGTGGGTGTCGTGCGTGAACTGCGCGGTCACCGCCATCTCACCGGGCTTGCTCGGCAGCCGCCCCTCGTTTACATAGGGCCTGTCCAAGGCAGCCGGCGAGCCACTTGCCGGCTCTTCGAGGGTGGCGTTCAACTGCTTGCCGTCGCCATCCGCCACCTTCACCCGAATCATGCGCATGCCCTGCGCTTGCTCCACTCCTTCCACCTGCTTCAGTGCATCCACGTCGGCATCGGTGAGCCCCATCGTCGAAATCACCTGCACATCGTGCAATCCCTGCGCACGGTAGAACCGGTTCGCGGCCGCGAAGGTGTCACGGCAGCCCGCGTAGATGCCGGTGAGCACCGCGACGCCCAGCATCGTGATGATGAGAATCGACAGGAACGGCTTCCACGCATGCAGCCAGGAGCGCATCGCATCGAGCAGGAATGCCGAGCCCACTGCGCGTGCATGCCCATGTTCGACATGCAACGAGCCGGAATCGGCAATCTGCTCATGCACGTCGGCATCGCCAACGGGAACCCCTTTACGCCGTGCCATCTCGCCACCTACCATTCGATCTGCGAGATCGGCACCGGGTGTTCGTTGGTCTCCTGGCTCGTCACCTTGCCGGAGCGGAACCGAATCACCTTGTGCGCCATCGGGGCGAGGGCGGAGTTGTGCGTCACAATGAGCACGGTCATGCGCTCGGTACGGCAGATGTCCTGCAGCAGTTGCAGCACCTCCTTGCCGGTCTCGTAGTCGAGCGCGCCGGTCGGTTCGTCGCACAGCAGCAGCTTCGGTTTCTTCGCCAATGCGCGCGCGATCGACACCCGCTGCTGCTCGCCGCCAGACAGCTGCGCCGGGAAATTGCCAAGTCGATCCGCGAGCCCCACTTTCGCCAAGGTCTGCGCCGGGTCGAAGTGGTCTGTGCAAATCTGCGAGGCGAGCTCCACATTCTCGAGCGCCGTCAGGTTCGGAATCAGGTTATAGAACTGGAATACGAAGCCGATGTCGTTGCGCCGGTACGTCACCAGATCATGGTGACTGAGGTCGGTGATGTCGCGGCCGCCCACGATCACACGTCCCGAGGTGGCGGTATCCATGCCGCCGAGAATGTTCAGCGCAGTCGTCTTGCCGGCGCCGGACTGGCCAAGGATCACGCTGAGCTCGCCTTCGTCCGCAGTGAAGTTCGCACCGTCGAGCGCGCGGATGGAGGAGGAACCGGCAGGGTACTCCTTGACCACATCATTGAACTCGATGTATGCCATGGCCACCTCCATCTATACATGTTGCGCGCCATCGCACAACATACATATATAGATTATGCGAAAACCAATCTGGAGTACAGTGGCCGTCTCCCGCGTGCCGCCTGCCAATGTGGCACAGCATACGGAGGCATCCGAGAACCAGGCCAGAAACCACCCCGTCAGCAGCACAGCTTTCGGGAGCATCCGCACAACGGACCGCAAACCACCCCATCAACGGCACAGCATACGGATGCTTCCGCAAAACCGACCACACAGCGGCCGACGGCAACGCCTACTTGCGCGTGGAGTCGAGCACGGTCTTCGCGTCGCGATTCGCCGAGGCGCGCGAGGTGATCGCATACGCGGCGAACAGCACGGCGAGCCAGATCACACCGGCGACGAGCGCAATGCGGTAGCTCGGTGAGAAGCACATGAGCACGGCCACCATGGCGAGGAACGCGATGATCACATACGGCGTCCAGTTCCACCCCGGCAGCTTGAACCGAATCCTCGCGAGCGCCTCGGCACCGCGCAATCCGTTGAGCTCGCCCGGGCCATCGCCGGCAGCCACACGCCGCCGGAACAGCATCTCGGTGATCATGATCATCGTCCAATTGATAATCGCGGCAATCGTGGCAATCGACATCAGGTAATTGAACGCGAACTGCGGCCACAGGAACACGACCACGACGGCCACCACGGTCACGGCGGCGCTGGTGAGCACGCCGGCCACCGGCACGCCGCGCTTGTTCACGCGTCCCAGATACGCCGGCGCATTGCCTTGGCGAGCGAGCGAGAACAGCATGCGCGAATTCGAATACAGTGCGGAGTTATATACGCTCATCACCGCGGTGAGGCACACGAAATTGAGGATTCCGGCGGCCACTGGCACGCCCACGGAATCGAAGATCTGCACGAAGGGGCTCATCTGGCCGTCGATGCGATCCCACGGCACCACGGCCATGATGATGCCAAGTGCGGCCACATAAAACACGAGAATGCGCCAGATTATGCCGTTTGTGGCGCGCGGGATCGTCTTGCTCGGGTTCTCCACCTCACCTGCGGTCACTCCGATGAGCTCGGTGCCGCCGAAGCTGAACATGACCACGACGAGCGCCATGAGCAGGCCGTCCCAGTGACCGTCGGCCGCGCGCGACATGGCACCGTGCGGGAAGAAGCCGCCGTCCACAGTGAACCAGTTCGCGAACGAGGCGCGCACGCCGGAGTCGGTGGGCAGATTCGCGACGATCACCCACAATCCGCCCGCGATCATGGCGATGACGGCCACGATCTTGATGAGCGCGAACCAGAACTCGAATTCGCCGAACTCGCTCACACCGAACAGATTGAGCAGCGTGATGAGCACGAGGAAGAACGCCGCCGACGCCCACTGCGGAATGTTCGGGAACCAGTAGTTGACGAAGGACCCGACCACCGCGAGCTCCACCATCGACACGAGCACATAGTTGAACCAGTAATTCCAGCCCGAGATGAACCCCGCGCGCTTCGACCAGTATCGCGACGCATAGTAGCTGAACGCGCCGGCTCGCGGGTCCTCCACGCTCATCTCGCTCATCGCGCGCACAATCATGAAGATCGCCGCGCCGCCGATCACGTAGGCGAGCAGAATGGACGGCCCGGCGAGCCCGATTGACTCGCTCGACCCGTAGAACAGGCCGGTTCCAATGGCACCGCCCAGCGCAATGAGCTGAATATGGCGGTTTTTCAACGATTTATGCAATTGCTGCGGGTCGGCGTTCCGCTCCCCTGCACCCTGTGAAGCACTCATAGGCATCCTTTTGCATAGCCCGCGTGTGCATACGCGGACGCTCCCATCTCTCTCGCACCGCCGCACGCGCGCTCGCACGTTGCCGCGGTATCGCCATTCTACGCGCGAGCCGTATATCTATGCCGTATCTATGCCGATGCCTATCGCGACTGCCGCCATCTGCCGCCGCCCATCGCCGCCTTGAACGCCTGGCTATGCGGTTAGGCCTCCGCTTGCCAATCCTTGCAGACGTCCACCCACGCCTCGCTCCCCGAGTACCGCTCGAGCTCGTCAAGGGTGAGACCGATTGCGCTGTTGCCGCTGCCTGCCGCCGGGTACACGGTGTCGAAGCGCTTGAGTGACTCGTCGAGGAACACGCGCACGCCGCTTGTTAGCAGATTGTTACCTGACGGAGGTCTGCGCACTGTTCGCGCGCGACGAGGCCTGCCTGCGTATGCGGTCGAGCGTGCTCACCGAGTCACGCGCCGGCGGCACGAAATAGCGGTCGTACGAAATGAAGCAGCGCTTGTAGACGAGCGCCAGGATTATCGAATCTGCAAGCAGCGTGAGCGCGGAGACCGCCGCCAGTATGACGAACTGGTATTTGGCGGCGTTCACTGGGTTCTGACCGGCGATGATCTGGCCTGACATCATGCCCGGGATCGTCACGATGCCACTTGAGGCGAGCATGGCGATCGACGGAAGCAAGCCGAGCGTGATCGACGAGGTGATCGACGGCTTGGCGGCCTCCCACGGCGTCGCATCAAGCGCGAGCAGCGTGTTCACCTCCTCGTAGCGTTCGCGCATCGAATTGAAGAATCGGCCCAAGCCGAGCGCCAGCGCGGAGACCGTGTTGCCGAGCAGCATGCCGGTGAGCGGTATGATCAGCTGCGGCGAATACCACGGGTTCGGGCGGATCACCAGTTCGCCCACCAACGCGAGCATGAGCAGCATCGTTACGGCAAGACTCAGCAGCACGAGCGGCACGAGCCCTTTCGGTATGCCTTTCGCGCGGCTCATCGTGATCTGCGCGGCGGCGATGAGCATGACGACGATGAGGCCGATCACCAGCCACACGTTCTGCGCGCGGATCACATATTCGAGAATGAAGCCCATGGCGAGCAGCTGCACGAGCGAGCGCACGGTGGCCCACAGCAGCGACTTGGCCACGCCGAGTTTCATCAGTGCGGAGATTCCGGCGGCGATGCACACCATGAGCACCGCGATGAGCAGGCCCCAGTTGTCTATGGCGAAGTATTGCTGCATGTCAGGCCTCCGTGTGCGTGCTGGGTGCGGCTTGCGCGGATTGCGCGGATTCCGCGGTCTGCAGCGGGGAGATCGTGCCGTTTGCGAGCACCATGATCCGGTTCGCGCGGCCATCGGGCTTGCGGTGGCGAATGCGCACGACCGCGGTGCCGTTATCGGCCGCCTTGCGCAGAATATCGGCCACTTTGTCGGCGTTTTCCTCGTCGAGCCCGGCGTCCACCTCGTCGGCGAGTAGCACGCCCGGATGCGTGAGCAATGTGCGCGCGAGCGAGACGCGTGCCGCCTGGCCGCCGGAGAGTTCGTGCACGGCCCGTGCCAGATCGATGTCCTCGCAGCCCATCGAATCGAGCGTGGAGCGGATGAGCGAGTCGGGCAGTTTCTGCTCGGCGGTCTCATGATCTTGCGAGACGCGGATTTTCAACGACCACGGCAGGCGGATCGCATCTGCCACGTTGTCACCGATCAGCACGGAGGTCTGCGGCAGGTACGCCACGCGTTCGCGCCACTGCTGCGGCGAGAGCGTGTCGGAATCCACGCCGTCGAGCACGAATTTGCCGGTCGTGTTCACGTTGAGTCGCGCGAACGAGGTGAGCAGCGTGCTTTTGCCGGAACCCGATGGCCCGGTGATGTCGACGATCTCGCCGCCGTGCACTTCGAATGAGAGGTCCTTGAAGATTGTGCGTGTGCCGCCGGCATCATTGTCCACGACGGCGGTCACACCCGTCGCTTGGAAATCGTGCGCTGAACTCATGCTTCCCATTATGGGCAGACCTCCCCCGTGTTGCCTATGGCGTAAGACACACGGCGACTTGCGCAAAGTTCCGTGAAACCGCGCGGCACTACCCAACACGGCCTGACATGCTCCCACTTCCGCCTCACCCCAGGCCGCCATGCCCCCCAACTCTGCGTAAAAAGGGTCAATATGCAGTGTCGAATTGTCCCGATTTACGCAAATGGAATCTGGTATATCTGCGATATCTACGATATCTACCCTATCTGCGTAAAAAGGGTCAGTACGGCGGCTCCATCTGACCCTTTTTACGCAGGAAGAACAGCACGCGATGGCTCCACACCCGCCATATGCGAGAAGATTTCTCCGCCGCTTACTTAGTTCGTCTCATCTCAGATTCACCAGTGAGACAAACCAAGTATCGCCTACTGGTTTCCTCTCACTGGGACCGTCTTTGCGAGATCAACCAGGTAATCAACACTTGTTTTATCTCATCTCAGACTCATCAGTGAGACAAACCAAGTACCCCATACTTAGTCTGGTTCACTGAGCGCAATCTGGTGAGACAGATTAAGTGCGCGGTACTTGGTTTGTCTCACACGCAGATCGGATTCCACGGTCTTCCTCAGCAGGCAGTTGCGCGCAAAAGAAAAAGCGCCGCAAATGCGACGCCTTACTATTTCAGCCGACCGCCATCACCGTGACCTACCAAGCGAGGGGAAACACAAGTCTGGTGACGGCGGCTTGCTGAAAGTCTTAGTTGAGGCCTTCCTCGACGCCCTTCTTCGTGGCGGGCGCAATGGACAGAGCCGGGTCACGCAGCGGGATCATCATCGCCTGCGTGGCGTGGTACAGGTCGGACTTGCCTGGCCACACGGTGTCGATGACCTCGTTCTCGCGGTTGAGCTAGTGGAACCAGGAACCGTTCTTGTGATCCATGAGGTAGGTGTCGATGTACTCGAGGAAGGTCGCATACCAGTCGGCATACTCCTTCTTGCCGGTCACGTGGTAGAGCGCGGCGGCGGTGTTCACACCTTCGGCCAGCGTCCACTGCATGCGGTCGTGCACAACCGGCTTGCCATTCCAGTCGGTGGTGTACACGATGCCCGGCGCGCCGTCGGCATCCCAGGCGTCTTCGACCGCGCGATTGAACAGGTGCTCCGCCGCGTCGAGGTACTTCTTGCCGTCGCCGTTCAGCACGCCGTCCTTGCCGTAGACGGAGAGGGCGTACTGCGTGATGAGGCGTGCCCATTCGATGCCGTGGCCCAGGGTGGCGCCGTACGGCTTGAACTGGTCGTCCGGCTTGTCGGCGTTGAACTCGAGCTCCGGCTCCCAGTCGGAGTTGAAATGCTCCGGAATGCGCCAGTTGTTCTCCTCGGCCCACTTGAGCACATGCTCGATGATGCGGCCGGCGCGCGTACGCCAGCTTTCGTCGCCGGTGACGTCGGCGACGGCCAGGCATGCCTCGACGGAGTGCATGTTCGCGTTGAGACCGCGGTAGGTGTCGAGTTCCGCGAAGTCGGTGCCCCAGATGTCGACGCTCAGGCCGATCTTGTCGTCCCAGAACTTGGTGAGGTAGACGCTCTCGGCCTGCTCAAGCAGTTCCTTGGCGCCCGGGCGGCCCGCGAGCAGCGCGGAGGATGCCGCGAGCAGCACGAACGCGTGCGCGTAGGCCTGCTTGGTGGGCATATGGCATATGTCCGGCGTGATTTCGGCATACCAGCCGTCGTGCTCCTCGTCGTGCAGCACGCCGCGCAGACCGCGGATGCCATCGTCGACGAGTTCCACGGCGCCGTCCACACCGAGCAGCGTGGCCAGCGAGTAGACGTGCGTCATGCGGCAGGTGATCCAGGTGGCGCGGTTACGGTCCTTCCACGGGGTGCCGTCGTCGCCCAGCCAGTAGGAGCTGCCGTCGACCGCCGGGAAGTGACGACCGAATGCAATGAGATTGTCGCGGGAGATGTCGAGGAACTTCTTGTTCTCCGGCGTTCCGATCTGGTACTTCGGATCTGTGTTGGCCATGTGCCCTTGCCTTCCAATGAGGGGGCCCGCGCGTGACGCACCGGCCCGATCTTGCTGTTCTGCCGCCGTGCCGGAATCTGGATGAGGAGTCTTCGCATGTCTGCAGATTCCAGATTTCCCGGTTCGCGACCCGCGATCCGCTCGCATCGTCATTGACAGAAACGTTCTGCACACAGCGTGTCGCTGAAGCGCTTAAGTCTCAAGCGCGAAATGCCTATCGTGTGTCAGATTTCACGACCTCCATATGCGGGGAGGGCAGCCACACTCACGTGGCCGCCCTCCCCGCATTCCGCCGCGCGCCTGCGAATCAGATATCAGATTGCGCGCATGTCGAGCACGATCGCCTGCATGGGCCACAGCGGCGGAATCTGCAAGCCGATGTTCTTGAGCAGCGCGCCGCTCACCACGAAGCCGGCGTCCGTGGCGGCGTCCGGCTTCTCGCGCGGGGTCTGCACCTTAAGCGTCATCATGTCAAGCTGGCGCAGCGCATCCTCGGCGGTGTCGAATGCAAAATCACGACCCAGTATTCAATCTGCGGCATGTCGCCGTCCGGCGTCTTCGCGACGATGCACACACCGTCGCGACGCAGCACAATATGTGGTCCCTTGTCGTACATAGGTATTGCCCCTCTTGCCTGATTCTCCGCTCACCCTCTTTGGTGAAGGCATTGACTTTTCCTTGATTCCATAATATATTAAGCGGTTAAGTCACGCAAACGAACACCGGTCTGTGCGCGCCTTGATCGCCGAAGATGGGCACGTCGCACACAAGCCGCGGAAAATGGCGGAAACAATCTGCAGACCGAAACAAAACGCAGATTTTTCGAATATGACCGCACAGTAGAGAACACCGTCCGCGCCCAGCATTTACCCAGCGCACTCACTAGAATGAGATGAGGTCTAATAGGCGGACGAATGGAAGGCAAGCAGCCGAAGCTCACGCCCGAGCAGCGCGAAGCAATCGACACGTTGTCGTCGACGCCGCAGTACCAAGGGGAATCGAAGATCAAGATCTTCATGAAGATTCCCGCGAAAGACAAGGCCGCATATTTCCGCACGCACTTCCTAGTGCCGCTGCTCGCCGCCGTCATCGTGATCGCGCTCGGCACCTTCGTCATCGTGCGCCTCGTCAGCCCGGTACCGCGTCCCGCACTGTATGCGGCGGCGGTGAGCGGATCGACACCGATGGGCGAGGCCAACAAACTCAAGGACGACTATGCGAAGAAACTCGGCAAAGACGTGATCATCGACGACTATTTCGACATGAACAAAGACGGTCTGTCGAAATTGCAGACGATGATCGGCAATGAGCAGATCGACGTCGTCATCGCACCGCACGACGTGTTCGCGAAACTGGCGAGCTTCGGGTACTTCGACAATCTCAAAACCACGCTGCCCGCCGCGGAATACGCGAAGGTGGGCAAATACGCCATGGCGTTCCATGGATTCGACGACTCGCGCGTGACCGACGCGATCGACGAGTCGGGCAGCGGGCAGGGCAAGTCCGAGCCGTACGGCCTGCTGCTCGAGCATGCGCCGCGCTGGGACCGCATCGAAGGCGCGGACGACGACGCACTCGTCGGCATCGCCGCGAACACCCAGCAACTCGACACCGCCAAGAACTTCATCCAATATCTGTACAACGCACGCGACTGACGCGTCATGGACAGTCGTAGACACATACAGTCATAGACATAAGGAGAATGATGGCCGGAGGAATCTTCCGTCAAGACAACCCGTACAACACCGTGATGAACCGCGTCGGCGACATCGCCATGCTCTCGTTGGCGTGGTTCGTATGCAGTCTGCCGGTCGTGACGATCGGTGTGACCACCGCGGCAGCCTGCGAAGTGGCGCGCGAGATGCAGGAGGACCGCGACAACGGCATTTTCAAGGGCTTCTGGCGTGCAATCAAACGCAGATTCGGCACCGGCATGCCGCTGACGCTGTTCCTCGGCGTGCTCATTGCGCTCGTCGTCGCCGCGATCTACGCGCTGCCGATCGTGCTGCTCGCCACCTTGCCGAGTGCGGTGATGTGGGTGCCGCTCGTCTGGTGCATCTTCGGCGGCGGTGCGAGCGCCTGGGCGCAGAGGTGGCTCATCCGCCGCGCCTTCGACCTCCAGCCGCAAGACTGAAAACCCCTTACGGGCCAGGATTCCTGCTACGGGCCAGGATTCCTGCTACGGGCTAAGATTTGACCCGTGACGTCCCACTCATGATTGTTGAAAAATAGCCGTTTTCTACGTGGAGATGGTCTCACAGCAACACCAATCCGCTAGCCCGTAACAGCAAATCCTAGCCCGTAAGGGGTTACATGGCCCGTAACGGAAAACTTAGCCAGTAGCAGGAATCTTAGCCCGTAGGAATCTGAGAAACAGAAGCAGAAGCAGGATTATCGCACATATTACTGCGCGGCAGGCGCGGTGGAGGCGCGCTCGATGAGCTCGTATGGCGGCTCCTCCACGTTCTCCACGTCCTCGCCATCGATGAGCTTGAGCATGAGCTGGGCGGCGAGACGTCCCGACTCGAGAATGTTGCGGCTGAGCGCGGTGATCGGCGGATGCGCGGCGACGTTCATGAATGAATCGCCCCACGAGATGATCGAAAGATCCTCGGGCACGCGCACACCCTTCACCGAGGCGACGCTCTCCCCCGCCAGCGCCATCACGTCGTTGTCGTAGATGATCGCGGTCGGCCGCGGTTCCACGCTGAGCAGTCGCTTGGTGGCCTCGGCGCCAGATTCCGGCGTGTAGTCGGTGTGCAGGCAGCGGTAGCGCATGCCGAGCTCCGTGGTGATCTCCGAGAACGCGGCGTCGCGGATGTACGAGTGGCCGAGCTCCTCCGGTCCCGCCACGCGCGCGATGTTCTTGTGGCCGAACAAGGCGAGGTGCCGGATCATCGTGCCCGATGCCGCGGCGTCGTCACTCATCAATGTGGGCAGACCGCTCGTCAGCGACGAATCCGCCAGCGCGAGGCACGGCATCTGCGGATTGTTCTTCATGAGCTCGATGCGCGGGTCGCCGATCTCCAGATTGAGCAGCAGCAGCGCGTCGACGTTGCCGGTGGCGATCCAGTCCTCGAGAATCGAGACCTCGTCGTCATCGTCCATCGACATGCGCACGAGCAGCGAGTAGTCGCGTTCCTCGAGCGCGGAGCCGAGGCCGGAGATGAGGCGCATGATGTAGGGTTCCGCGGAAAGCAGCTGTGGATCGTAGCCGAGCACGAGGCCGATTCTGCGCGTGCGCGACTGCGCGAGCGACTGTGCCGCGCCGTTCGGACGCCAGCCGAGTTTGCGCGCCACCTGCAGCACCTTCTCGCGCGTGGCATCGGAAACACCCGGCTTGCCATTGAGCGCATACGAGACCGCACTGCTCGACACACCTGAGGCCTTCGCCACGTCAAAGATCGTCACTTTGGCTTTCTGCGCTACCATAGCTCGCCCCCATTCACTGAAATACTTCAGTAATCAGTATCCAATGTAACTTACAGTTACTTAATACTTAACAAATTATGTCATCGTTGACGTTGCCAGGTAGCCGGCATCCCCGTTTTCACACAGTCTTCGCATATATGCGATACGGGAATGCCGCGCGTAGGCAGTCGCTGCATACGCGCGGCCGGGTTGCCTGAAGAGGCGTCTGCGGGGAATCTGCGAACTGAAATTACTGAAGTTTGCAGATTCCCCGCGGCATGCGACTAGAAGTCGCGCTTGAGGTCGTTCGCGCTACGCAGCACGTTGGCGGCGGCGAAATCGGCCGGATCGCCCGCGTAGTCGGTGCCGATGTGGAAGGTGACCGATTCGCCCGGAAGCAGCGAGACGAGGCCTTCCTCAACGGTCGCCTTGTCGTCGACCTTGCCGACCATGCAGAACAGGTCACGCACGTAGTCGTTCGCGGTGACGGTGAGTTCCACGCCGTCGGCGGTGCGCTCGGCCTTGGTCGTGAACGCGTCGGCCGGGGCATCGAGCTCCTGCGTGAGGATTTCGGCCGGGTTGTAGATCACGCGGGCGAAGGAATCGTCGGACGGCACGGCAACGATGAGTTCGTTGTTCGCATCGCCGAAGTCGACAATCTCCTCGTTCAGCGGGAAGCCCTTGTGGCTGGCGGCGTCGAGTTCCACATCGTCGATCTGCTGCGTGGCGAGCACGTTGCCGTCGAAGTCGACGCGGTTGACCGCCCAGGAGCCCTTGTACGGCTCGTTCGTGTCGTTGAGCACGATGAGCTCGAGGTGATCGGCGTCGACCTTCACACCCTCCCAGCTGTGGGTCTCGCGGTACTCCTCCGAGGTGCGCGGCTGGATCGTGGCCAGACGCGGTGCGAAGAAGTCGCGGGAGGCATACCAGACCGGCTTGCGATGGCCGTTGAAGTCGACGGCCGCCATGCTGAATGCGCATGCAGATGCGAGAGCTATGGCTGCGATCTTCTTGACCTTCATGGTTCTTCCTCTCATTGTGGGATGTTGTCCCTGGCAATGACTCTGCCTTGAATCCTTGCCGGAATTCGCTCCCCCGCAGCTTCGCGGGCTTGCGAATCGATGATTGAAAGAATAATTCCCCTCACCCGAGTTTATCAAGCGCTTAAGTTCTTTTACCGAGCCAATTTGCCTCAGATTTCACACCGCCACAGATTACCTCTCCGCCGCGCTTTCCCGAATTTCCGCGGATTTCAAATTTATTAGACCGTCACACAAAACTGGGTGAGATTCTCTGCAAGTAATCCCAAATAGTTAATCGCTTCAGGCGACGCGCCGTCCACATCCTGAAATCAAAACGAACCGAGCGCGAATCATGCAACATCTGTGCATACCCATACAGATATTGCATGACCCGCGCCCGGCGCGCCCGAACCCGCTACTTGGCGGAGTGCTCGGCGATGAAGTTACGGTACCAGTTGTAGCTGTCTTTCCGTATACGCTCCTCGGTGTCGTAGTCCACGTAGGTCAGGCCGAAGCGGCGGTCGTAGCCGAACGCCCACTCGAAATTATCCATCAGCGACCACACGAAGTATCCGATGACATTCGCCCCCTCCTCGATCGCGCGGTGGACGGCCTCGAGATGGCGACGCAGGTAGTCGATGCGGTCGTCGTCATGCACCATCTTCACACCATCCGGGCCGACCTCCACCTCGTCGGGGCATGCCATGCCGTTTTCAGTGACGACGAGCGGAATGCGGTCGTAGTCGTCGTTCAGGCGAACCAGCGTGTTATAAAGCGCATCCGGGTCGATGTTCCACCCCATCTGCGTGTGCGGGCCGTCGGTAGGCAGCCAGTCGATGTCGCTGGCGCCCGGCGCGACGGAGGCCTCGGTGCTCTGCGGGAACTGCGGGCGGTCGCTCATGGCGAGCAGATTCGTCGAGTAATAATTAAGCCCCAGGACGTCAATCGGCTGGTTGATGAGCTTGAGATCGCCGTCATGCACGAAGTCCCAATCGCAGATTCCCTTGGTGATTGCGAACAGCTCGTCCGGGTAGTAGCCGCGCAGCATCGGATCGAGGAACACGCGGTTGGCAATGAGATCCACGCGGTGCACGGCATCTGCATCACCGCGGTTCACCTGCAGATTCAGCGTCACCGAGAGATCCGGCTTCGCTCCGGCCTCGGCACGCACTGCCTCGCACATCAGACCATGTGCCAGATTCAGGTGATGGGCGGCGCGGAACGCGAGCGGGCCGGCGCCCAGGCCAGGCGCGTGCTCGGTGCCGCCATAGCTCAGGTGCGCCGAACCACGGTTCGTTGAGCGTGGTGTAGGTGTGCACACGGTCGCCAAGGCGCTTGGCCACAATGCCGGCATACTCCGCCATGCGGAACGCGATCTCACGGTTCAGCCAGCCACCCCGGTACGGATCTTCGTTCAGATACTGCGGCAGATCCCAGTGGTAGAGCGTCACAATCGGGTCGATGCCGTATTCGAGCAGCTGGTCGACAATGCGCTCGTAGAAATCGAAGCCCTTCTCGTTCGGCTTGCCGTCCGGGGTGGGAATGACGCGCGGCACGCCAATCGAGAACCGGTATGCGTTCACGCCGAGATCGCGCACGAGCTTGAGATCGTCCTGCCAGCGGTGGTAGAAATCGTCAGCCTTGTCTCCGGTGTCACCATTCAGCACGCGGCCCGGGGTGTGCGAGAACACATCCCAGATCGACGGCGTGCGGCCGTCTTCGTCCACCGCGCCTTCGATTTGGTAGGCGGCAGTCGCGGTGCCGAACTGGAAGCCCTTCGGGAACGTCATCGTCATTGCTGATTCCTCCTGCCGATACATCCGACACAATACACGTCGCATCCGAGCACAGACCCGCGCGAATCCCGAATCTGCTCCGGCATTCATTTACTTACTCGCAAGTCAGCATATGCCAAATATAGCATGCTCCTCCCCTCCACACCGCCTGCAACACGCGCATCGCCAACAATCTTCCACCTTTCCTCCCCCGCTCTCTTCCATCTGTTACGGGCCAAGTTTGTGCTTACGGGCTACGATTTTGCGGTACAGGCTAAAGAAAGTCGGGGTCCCGGCAAACGGGATCATTGGAACATGGCGGTTTCCGACTACCCGTTTTCACGAAAAGGCAGAGATACCCTAGCCCGTAGCCGAAAACCCTAGCCCGTAAGCACAAACTTGGCCCGTAAGAGATAACTTGGCCTGTAACAGAGTTCGTAACAGAGTTCGCAACAGAGTTTCGCGGCAAAGCGAGGGCCGCGACACCGCGAGGATAGGCATATAATCGGCACAGCAGAGACGCATAAGGAGCAGCATGCAATTCATTGACGCATTCAATCCGGCTTTCCGCACGATGGGACGCATCGGTGAATCGAAGAACCACTTGCCGCTGTGGGTGTTCCCCTACACGCAGGCGCGGTTCCGCTTCACCGGCACCTCCCTCGCCGTGCGGCTTCGCAATTTCTGGAACTACGGTCACACGCGCATCGGTGTGATCATCGACAACACCCAGTTCAGCGTGCGTGTGCCGTCGCCCGTCGAACCCGAGCCCGACGCCGCCGTGAGCGTGGGGGAAGACGGCATGCTCACCATTCGCATTGCAAGCCACTTGCCGAACATCGAGCACCGCGCAATCGTATTCAAGCGCGAAGATGGCGGCATGCACTACATGGAGTTCGCCGGCGTGGAGATTGACGACGACGCGCAGATTCTCGCACCTGCCGAACCCGCCAGCACACGCCGCATCGAAGTCTACGGCGATTCGGTGAGCTGCGGCGAGCGCAACGAGGCCGTGCTCTACACCGGCAAGGCCGACCCGGACGAAGATCTGAGCGCCTACAGCAACTCATGGTTCGCCTACGATGCCATCGCCGCCCGCGCGCTGGGCGCCGACCTGCGCATCATCTCGCAAGGTGGCGCGCTGCTGCTTGACGGCATCGGCTGGTTCAACGCGCCCGATTACCTCGGCATGGAGAGCATCTGGAATCGCGTGCAGTACAATCCCGCACTCGGCGAGCCCACCGACTGGGATTTCCGCGACGACGACCCGCAGGTGGTCATTGTGGCGCTCGGCCAGAACGATTCGCATCCACACGATTTCATGAGCGCAGATTACACCGGCAAGCAGGCCGTGAACTGGCGCGCCCGCTATGCCGAGTTCCTGGGGAATCTGCTCGAACGATACCCGGACTCGCACATCATCTGCACGACGACCGTGCTGCAGCATGACCGCAACTGGGACCGCGCGATCGACGAAGTGGTGAGCGAACTCGACAATCCGCAGATCACACATCTGGATTATTCGCATGCAGGCACGGGAACCCCGGGGCACCCCCGCATTGCCGAGGACGAGGAGATGGCACGCGAACTGGCCTCCTACATCGATTCGTTCGGCGCAGAGCTGTGGCAATAGCTCACTGAGACTCACCCCTTGGTGGTTCCCTGAAGGTCGGCTGGGTAGGGCATCGTCACTGGATCGCAAGCGCCCTTTACGTTCCTCAACCCTACCCAGCCGACCTTCAGGGAGCCACCGGTACAACCCACCCGTACTCAGACTTAACCAACGAGTATTCGAAACATCCAGAACAGATGTCGCCATGCGGGGCGAAGGGACAGGGCTGAGGAACGGATCGAGTCACGAAGCCTCTCCCTGCCCCACCATGCATTCCGCCTCGAACCGGCGCTGCTGTGCAGGGCGGCCGGGCGGGGTTGAGGAGCGTAAAGGGCGCTTGCGATCCAGTGACGAGACCCCGCCCGGCCGCCCTGCACAGCAGCGCCGAGACGGTGGAGACTGAGAAACCATCAACAACGCTTACATACACTAAGGAGATACGACATGACAACTGTGACCGGCATCGCACCGGGGCAGAGGGAATGGCCGCACCCGCGGAAAGCAACGACGGCGCGCACGACCGCACCAGAAGCGGCAATCTGCGTGTGGCCGCCATATTCAGCGACCACATGGTGCTGCAGCGCAACAAGCCGATCGCCGTGTTCGGCGAGGCGCCGGTCAGCGAGTCCGTCAGCGCGTCACTGAGCGACGGGCAGGGGCAGGAAGTCGCGCGGGCGCAGGAATCTGCAGACAATGATGGCACGTTCATGCTCACACTGCCCGCAATGCCGGCTTCGGGTCCGCTCACACTGCAAGTGCGGTGCGGCGGCGACGAGCTCGCGTTCCACGACGTGATGGTCGGCGAAGTCTGGCTCGCCGGCGGCCAAAGCAACATCGAGTTCGAGCTGCACAACAGCGAATTCGGCAAGGAGGCCGTCGCCGATGCGCACGACCCGCTGCTGCGCTTCTACAACACGCCGAAGTCCGCACGAATCAATCTGACCGCGGAATCCGCGTCCGGTTGGCAGACCGCCGAAGCGCCGCAAGTCGCCCACATGAGCGCCATCGGCTACTACTTCGGCAAGCAGCTGCGCGACGCACTGGCGAACGGCATTGCGGTCGGCGTCGTGGATTGCTACATCGGCGGCACGTCGATCAGCGCATGGATGAGCGAGCATCTGCTGGAGCAAACCGAGCTCGGGCGCAGCTATCTGCAGACATATCGCGACGCGATTGCCGGCAAGACGGATGAGGAGATGCTCGCCGCGCAGACCTCCTGGCAGCAGGTGTTCGACAAGTGGAACGCCGACGTCGCCGCCGTCAAGGAGGAGCACCCGGATTACTCGCAGCCGCAGATTGATGCGATGCTCGGCCCGTGCCCATGGCAGCCGCCGGTCACGCCGTTCGCCGAGCGCAGGCCGTACGCGCTGTACGAGGCGATGATCCGCCGCGTGGCTCCCTACACGCTCGCAGGCGTGCTGTGGTACCAAGGCGAGGAGGACGAGCTCAACGCGGCAGGCTATGGCGAGCTGTTGCGCGGTCTGATCGCGGAATGGCGCGCGACGTGGCATGACAATGCGCTGCCGTTCCTCGTGGTGCAGCTGCCGCAGTGGATCGCCGAGTCCGACGCCGAGCACGATCCACTGCGTTGGCCGGTACTACGCGATGAACAGTTCGCTGTTGCACGTGAAACACCGCACGCGAACATCGTTTGCGCCATGGACTGCGGCGAATTCGACAACATTCACCCCGTCGACAAACGCACGCTCGGCATGCGGCTCGGGGACACAGCATTGCACGTCGTCTACGGTCTGCAGATTCCCTGTGCCAGCCCCGAGCTCGTCGATCTGCAGGTGAGCGAAGGCGGCGGCGAGATGGTCGTCACATTCAACCATGCGCAGGGACTCCATTGGCACGGCACGACGCCGGATACCATGCGCGCGATTGCGGACATTGCCGAAAGCACCGAGCGCAAGGCCGGCGAATCCGGTTTCGAGATCGCCGCCAGCGCGGACTCCGAGTTCGTTCCCGCGCACGCCCGCATTGAGCCACGCGACGATCTCGGCAGCGACATGCGCGTCGTACATCTGCTCTCACCGGAGGTGCCGAAGCCGACCCACGCGCGCTATGCCTGGCGCAGCTGGGGTCCGGCACCACTGTTCAACGGCGACGGCTTGCCCGCATTCCCGTTCACTAGGTAATCCAGTCATTGCCGTGGCTACCGCGCGTCTCGGGCAGCCGCGGCAATGACTGCTGCTCATTTCGCGGAAGCTTCCGAGTAATCCACCGTGCATGCGGGCATACGCGGTCGATTTCGCGGATGCTTCCATAACCCATGCCGTTCGCAGACTGTTTTGCGGCACATCTTACAGAAGCATCCGCGAAATCTGCTACGTACAGCCCGCGCCCCGGCATAGCACACGGATGCATCCGAAAGACGTACTATTTACAGGCTCTCCCGTGGCACGGTTCGCGGAGTGTTCCGAAAGATATGCCATTAGCAGACTGCTCCGTGGCACTATATACGGAACTATCCGTAAGAATTACCACTTTTGCCCCCTTTTGTGGTCAAACATACGGAAAGTTCCGAAAGACATGCCGTCACTGCGTCTATCTGCGGTCGAACATACGGAAGTATCCGTGAAAACCACCATCAATGGGACACTTTGTGGCATAGTCTACGGAACCATCCGAAAACTATGCCGCATAACGCCCTCTCAGCGGCACAGCTTACGGAAGAATCCGAAAGATATGCTGCTGAGCGGGCATGGCACGGCACCGTTCACGGATGCATCCGAAAGAACTGCCACCGTCGCTCCCGTCTACGGCCAGACATACGGAACCATCCGCGAAATCTGCCATTTACCCACCGCTCAGCGGCACTGTTCACGGAGTCTTCCGAAAGAGAGACCGCCAGTAGACCCTCCCGCGGCACGCCTTACGGATGCATCCGCGAAAACTACCGCGAGACGGCGGGCCAGCGCCGATCCACGCGCAGGAGCCAGATGCCGAAGGGAATCGTGAGCACACCGCCCACCACGAAGATCACGCGCACATCGACCACGTCGGCGAGCGGACCGAACACAAGCATGCCGAGCGGCGTGCCGAATCCGGAGAACGTGGTGAGCAATCCGAACACGCGGCCGCGCATGTCGGGCGTACTCTCATGCTGCAACAACGTGAACGTTGGCGACGAGCCGAGCGACGTGCACAGGCCGACGAGGAAATCCACGAACAAATACACCAGCAGCGTGGGCGACAGGCCGAGTCCCGCCGTGCATACGCCCATGCCAATGAACGCGCACGCGAGCAGCACCATGTTGTTGTGGAAGACGCGCGCACCCACCGTGGCGAGCAATGCGCCGCCAATCACCATGCCTACGCTCCACGCCATCTCGTTCGCGGCGAGCTTGTCGGCCGCCGTGGAGAGCACGGTGAATCCGAGATCGAGCTGCTGCCCGGTGAATCCGCGGTTCATGAGAATCAGCGTAAGATTCATTGGCGCAATGTTGATGAAGCATACGAATGCGTAGGCGATCAGCACACTGCGAATACGCGGGTACCGCCACGCATACCGCAGACCGGTGCGCATGTCGGCGAACACAGAGTCGGCGCCCCGCTCCGAACCGACCTCGGCATCGCGTGTGCGGCGCACGCGAATCAGCGCAACGAAAGCAATGCCCACCACCGCCGTCGTCACATCGACATACAGAATCGCCCACAATGGCATTACATTGACGAGCACGGCGGCGATTGCCGGCGCCGCGATCAGATTCACAGACTGGATCGTGCCGTTGATCGAATTCACGCGCAGCAGTTTGCTTTCCGGCGTGATCTGCGGAAGGAACGACTGCACCGCCGGCGATTGCACGCCCGCGCCTGCCGAGCGAATCGCGAGCACGACGAAGAACAGGGCGAGCCCGGCAATTCTGCGCGCAATCGAGAGGGACAGCATGACGGTGACGGCCGCGATCAGCGCGTCGGGCAATATGATGAGCGCCTTCTTGTTCCAGCGGTCGGCCCATGCGCCGCCGAACAGCGAGACGACGGCCTGCGGCACGCACGCGCAGAGCATGGCCACCGTCATGGTCGCGCCCGAATCCGTTTGCATGACGAGGTACCAGAAGACCGCGTATTGCACAATGCTCGAGCCGATCAGCGAGAGTGCCTGACCTGTGAGCAGCAATGCGACGGGTATGCGCCAATCATGCGGATTGCTGTGCGTGGATATGGTGATTTTCCTATGATTTCGGTTATTCATGATGTCTCTTTCGCTTGGTGTCGCATAACGGCATGCGAACGCACAGACACCACATTCGGTTCTGTTTGTCGAAAAGATTTATGCAAGCATGCCTATGGCCGCCCTTTGGCGGTCTTCACGCAACAGTGATATGCGGCAGTGATATGGGTTCGGTTGGATCCAAGAGGATATGCGTCAGCGCGTGGCTAGATATTCCACGCAATCACAGACATCATTGCAATTCCACACATGGTTTTGCAGTATAGCATGCATGCAGACAAGCCGAAAATAATACAGGGCGCCGATCTGCGGCAGTTCTGTCAACCCTGCCGCGCGCACCATTGCTCAGCAGATTCCCCGGAGGCATCCACAGAAGCTTCCGCGTACGAGTTGCTTTACGGCGCGGTTCACGGAAACTTCCGCAAACTGCGCCACGGCGGGAGAACGCTCAGTGCAGAAGGCCGCTCAATGCAGGAGAACGCAAAAGGTGGGGCATGCCTATGCATACCCCACCTTGACAGATGCGAAACTCACGGCTTCATGCGCGGACGCACCGCACGCGGCTCACTGAACCTGGGCGCGGGCGATCTTGCCGGTGAAGGAGTTGGCTTCGTCGGCGTCCTTCGCGGCGTCGTTGTTCCAGGAGAACATGGCGCGCAGCTTCGGGCCGACCTCTTCGATGCGGACGTTGGAGTACTCCTCCTGCAGCTGCTTGAACTTCGGGGCGCCGGCAGCCTGGTCGTCCATGAACTCCTTGGCGAAGGAGCCGTCCTGGATGCGCTGCAGGTGGTACTGCATGCGCTCACGGGTGTGCTCGTCGATGACGGTGTTGACGTAGTCGCCGTACTGAGCGGTGTCGGAGCAGCTCCAGCGATCCTTGTTCAAGCCGCCTTCGTTCATCAGGTCCACGATCATCTTGAGCTCGTGGCAGACCTCGAAGTAGGCGATCTCCGGCTGGTAGCCGGCGTCGGTGAGCACCTCGAAGCCCATTTCGACGAGCTTGTTGACGCCGCCGAGCAGCACGTTCTGCTCACCGAACAGATCGGTTTCGGTCTCTTCCTTGAACGTGGTCTTGATGGCGCCGGCGCGCAGTGCACCGAGGGCCTTCGCGTAAGCCAGTGCGAGATCCCAGCCGTCGCCGCGCGGATCCTGCTCGACCGCAGTCACAACCGGGACGCCACGGCCTGCGGCGTACTCACGGCGGACGATGTGGCCCGGGCCCTTCGGGGCGACCATGAAGACCGGGTGGTCCTCGCTCGGCTTGATGTAGCCGTAGTGGATGTTGAAGCCGTGTGCGAAGGCCAGGGCGGCGCCCGGCTTGATGTTCGGCTCGATGTCGTTCTCCCAGATGCCCTTCTGGTACTGGTCGGGGGCCAGGATCATGATGACATCGGCCTCGGCAGCGGCTTCCGGAACGCTCTTAACTTCCAGACCCTGTTCCTTGGCGAATTCCACAGACTTCGAGTTCGGACGCAGGCCGACGACGACGTCGACACCGGAGTCACGCAGGTTGAGCGCATGCGCGTGGCCCTGCGAGCCGTAACCGATGATTGCGACCTTCTTGCCGTCGAGAACCGAGAGATCGCCGTCGTCTTCGTACCAGATCTGTGCTGCCATGTGGCACACTCCTTTTATTTGTGTTCGGCGTGGGCCTCTTAGCCCATGCCCATGCTTGATATGTTCCGCCGTCACACCCGGGCCTGCCGTGTTGGCCGGCTCGGGCAGGGGCGTCTGCAATCCCTATGTGTTGGAGATTTTGTCTCCAAAACTGAAATCTCATCTTACCGAAATCTCCACGTTCGCCTGCATCGCGTCCATCTTTTGGATACCAGCGGTGCCGCGTTTTGGAATGCCCTCTGTTTCTTTTGGAAAATACCGGGCATTCGTCCATAGATCATTGATTATCGCGGAGATAGATTGACCATATTCTGGACATTCTGTATTACGTATTGCCTATTCCTATCGCACTGTTTCCTATTGCCCTGCCGAACTCCTTTCCTCGCACACGGATTCCAAGGATTCATATGTTCACTGCATGTAATCCACGTTCTTGGTCTCATGACACGTCAGGATCGCCACCAGGCAGCACAGCGCCATGACGCCCAGATAGAGCCCGACCGAGCCGACACCCCAGTGCGACGACAGCCATGTGGCGACCGACGGGACGAACGCCGCACCAACGATTGCGGCGATGTTGTAGCCGATGCCGGAGCCCGTGTAGCGCACGTTCACACTGAACAGCTCGGGCAGCAATGCGCCGATCGGACCGAAGGCGATGCCCATCAGCGCAAAGCCGAGGCACAGGAACAGCATTGCGGCGGCGGTGTTGTGCACGCCGACCACGGCGCGGTTCATGAGCAGCGGGAACAATGCGGCGAAGACGAGCAGCGCGACTGACGAGCCGATGATCACGCGACGGCGGCCGATGCGGTCTGCAAACACGCAGGAGAGCACGATGAACAGGGCGAACACGCATACGGAGACCATGAGCATCGTCATGTACTCCTTGGTGGAGAAGCCGAGTCCACCGCCGCCCTGCGCATCGCTCTTCGTGGCCCATGCGAGCGACCATGTGGCGAGCGTGTAGAACAGCGTGTAGGTGACGGCGACGAGGAACGTGGCCTGCAATACCTGCCGCCAGCTGGTGCGGAACACCTCGAGCGCAGGTGCCTTGACGACGCGCTGGTCTTGCTGCGCGGCGCGGAATGCCGGGGTCTCCTCCATGTGCACACGCACGAGCAGTCCTACAACCACCAACAGTGACGAGAGCAGGAACGGCACGCGCCAGCCCCATGCGAGCATCGCGGCGTCATCATTGAACAGCTCGAGCAGCACATAGGTGCCGTTGCACAGGAAGAACCCGATCGGCGCGCCAAGCTCGGGGAACGAGCCATACAGCGCGCGCTTGTCGGCAGGCGCGTTCTCGGTGGCCACGAGCGCGGCGCCCGACCATTCGCCGCCGAGTCCGATGCCTTGCACGAACCGGCAGACGCACAACGCGAGCACGGCCCACACGCCCCACATGTCGTAACCGGGTAGGCAGCCGATGAGGAAGGTCGCGACGCCCATGGTCATCAGCGAGACGACGAGCGTCGCCTTACGGCCGATCGAGTCGCCGAAATGGCCGAAGATGAGCGAGCCCACCGGGCGGGCCAGGAACGCGACGGCGAAGGTGACGAGCGAGAGCAGCAGCGCGACGGTCGGGTTCGTCTTGTCGGAGAAGAACACGCGCGGGAAGTAGTTCGCCGCCGCGGTGCCGTAGGCGTAGAAGTCGTAGAACTCAATCGTCGTGCCCACCATCGAGGCGGCGATGATCGTGCCCACAGACGATCTCCCCGCCCGTTTGAGTGCATGCGCGCGCTCTCCCGCCAGCGCCGGGGCGCGGCGCCCCGCTTCCGTTTCCGTTTCGACTGCGGTCATGAATCTCCTTCTTTCTGTGTTGCGATATGCAAAAGCCCTGCACTTCGGCAGGGCTCGAGATGTCATGTGCGTCACCCTGCCGCATCGGCAGGGCTGGATTTCGGGTATACGAATCAGCTCGCCGATGGCGAGATAATAATTCGTACAATCTGCAGTCGTGCGACCATGGTCTCACTCATCGCGAGCCTCCTTTCCGCGTATCCGTTTGCGTTGCTGTGCGCGGCGTGCGCTTGCCGCGCCGCCGTGTTGGGTTAGAACCTACTCCCCAGCCCGCGACCGAGCGCGCACGGTGTCCATATAGTGAGATTTTCGAATCTAGTCAGCGAGATATAATGCAGCACTTTTGCTTTCAACGCATAGACACAACAAGACATATCGCCCAGTGGCGTCATGGGCACCCACAGCTAGGGCGGCGCACGCTCTCGCCATACACACTACACTGGTTCCATGCCCGATGAATCCCACCACACAACTACGACCTCGCCTACATCGCAGGGTTCCGCGCCATCGGCACCAGCTCGCACCACCTCACGCTTCCACAAACCTTCGGTCGCGCTGTCATGGATTCTCGGCATCGTCTTCTTCCTCGACATTCCTCCCGTGCTGTTTTGGGGATGGTGCGCCTTCGTCAGCAGCGAGAACAACGCTCCTGATAATCCTCCTGACTGCGCGCCAATCAGTCCATGCTCGCCCACACCGATTCAGCGGCATCGTGACATCACAATAAGCCAGCTGCTCACTGGGATTGTGGGTCCTATGCGTCGTTCTCCTGTTCCTGGCGTTTGCCGCCTGCCTCGAGCGCGATAAGACCCCGCTCGCCCGCGCCTGCACCATCGCGCCTTGCGTCGCCGTATTTCTCGCAATCTGGTTTGCCCTCCCCCATCTGCTCACCTTCTGGACCGAAGATTACGAGTCCTCTGCCTACTACATTCGCTTCGCCCTCATCTCGACGCTCTGGCCCGCCTACATCATCACGCAGGCCCGCTGCTGAGATCTTGAAATGTACGGCGCAATACCGTACACTATTGGCATAGTAGCCATGACACGAACCGCCCGCATCGACATGCGACTCACCGAAGAGGAAAAACGACTCATTGAACAGGTCAGTGCTGCGACGGGATCCCGCCTCACCACTTGGTGCATCAACCCCCTCATCAACGACGCCAAACGCGACCTGCACGCCAACGCCATCATTCGCCTATCAGATGAGGCCTTCGACAAGTTCGTCGAGAATCTGGACAGGCCATTGACCGAGAAACAGCAGCAGTTCCTCGCATATCAGCCGGAATGGGCATGACCGCAATGCCATTCACTCGCCCGGAACGCGCCCCATGCCCTTTCGACTTCACCGGATTCGACTGCGGGAACAGCAGATCAACGACTGACTCAAGCACCTGAGTCTGCGTCAGGTACTGCGCAGCAGTTCCGCCGGGTCGACGCGCGTCGCCTGAATCGCAGGAGCAAGACCTCCGAGCGCACCCACGGCGGCGCCAGCGAACGGCACCAGCAAAACAGTCCACGGCAGCAGGAACGGCCACCCCAGCCCCATCGCGAGGGCAGCGGCCACGAGCGCCCCCAACGCCATGCCAGCGAATGCTCCGCATAATCCGAGCAACAGCGCCTCCAGTAAAAACTGCATGGCAATGTGCCACGCTGGCATACCTAAGCCGAGACTGATGCCGATCTCTCGCCGACGCTCGGAAATGGCAATCTGCATGGTGTTCACGACAGTGAAGATGCTCACGACCACCATGACCACGGTGATGATGAGCGTCGTCTGTTCGGCGTCGGCCATAAGAGACGCGCGCAATGTATGCGGATCGGCGGGCAGTTTCAATGAGACGGACTCCGGATCCGCCGGCCACAATGCCAACGGCAGAGACCGCGCGACGGCAGTGGCATTACCGGGTGCCACGCCAATCTGCACAGTTCGGGATGTGGGCAGCATGTTAAGCAGCCTGGCAGTCGCCGGCGTGACCACTATGCTTGTAGCAAGCGCGGACTGGTGTGGGGCGTCCTCAATAATGCCGCTCACACGCATTGGCACTCCGTTCACGCTGATCTCATGCCCGGTCTGCGCGACACCGATGCCAAGTTCCGAGGCCACTCGCTCGCCGAGCAGCACCGTGTTCGTATCCGCATCCGCGAACGGCAGTCCAGAACGCAGACTCGCACCACGCGCACGCAGACCGTTCATGGTGCCGACAGTCACATTCGTATGAATCTGCGTTCCCCAACTGCTCACGTCCGCCGCATTGCCTGTGGCATCGGCCATGACGAGCGTGCCCGCGTGCTGTACATGCGGTATTCCTGCAAGATTGCCCAGCAGCTCGGTTTCCTCGCTCTGCCAGCTTGATGCAGGCAGTGTTGCGGTGATCGTCCCGGTCTGCATGGCTATGAATCGCTGGGCCGTGCGCTCTCCCGTGCCGAGGGTGATGCCTTGCAGGGTCACGAATGTCGCCGCGCAAAACAGCACTGCACATAACGAGAACATATTCCGCCGCCAACGCCGCACAAGCGCGACGGACGCCCTGCCCAACGGCCCTCTCATGCCGCACCTCCCATGGAGATTTCCCGAACCACGCCGTCACTCACGTGCAGCTGCCGTGCGCATGAACTCGCCACGTCGTCGTCATGTGTCACGATGACGAGCGCCGACGATTCGCTCACCAGTTCGCGAAGCAATTCAATGATGAGCGCCGAATTGCGCGAGTCGAGATTGCCTGTCGGCTCGTCGCACAGCAGCAGTCTCGGCGGCCACGCGACGGCCCGTGCAATGGCGACGCGTTGCCGTTCGCCGCCCGACAGATCGGCGGGCCTGCTGCGAGCCTTGTGTCGCAACCCCACTCTGCCCAAGGCTCGTTCGGCGAGATGCTGTGCCTGCGCGCCGGTCCGCTGACGAATCGCGAGGCCATACAACACGTTCTCCTCGACAGTAAGGTGCTCGATCAAATGGAATGACTGAAAGACGAAGCCGATGTGTTCGCGGCGCAGCCTGCTGCGGTGCGACGCCGAACTATGAGAGACATCTTCCCCGCACAGCATGTACAATCCGTCCGTCGGGGTATCGAGCAGGCCCATGATGGAGAGCAACGTGGATTTTCCAGATCCGGACGCGCCAGTGATGGCAATGGAATCGCCAGCATACACAGTGAACGAGGCATCTCGCAACGCTTGCGTTGGACCGAATGACCTGCTGATTCCTCGAAGCTGCGCCAGCACAGTGGATACCGGAAGATTTGCGCTCGACTCATTCATCGCCCGCTCCTTTTCCTTCGTCACCGTCATCTGGCGTCGGCAACACGACCACCGTTCCAGCGGCGAGATTGTCTCCGCTGATCTCGCAAATGCCCTGCACACATAACCCGGTTTCCACATCCACGCGCCGGCCGCCATCGACAAGTACCCATGTTGTTGAGCCATCCTGGCGCAATGCGGTCGATTCGATTGTCAACGCATCGGTCTCGCCTTGGGTGCGGGTCACTGCAACACGTACGTTGCCTGAACCGATGGCTGCAGCCTCTTTTTGCAATTTACCCCCATCGAGATTCTCCAAACGTAGATAAATAAGGCTGCCAGCGGAATCATCCGACTGCACAGAGGAAGCATTATCGGACTTCTCGTCCCCAGCGCTGCGCTCAACCTCATATTGTTTCCCCACGACTCCATTCACAGCACCGTCCGATATAAGAATCGCCGCAGGCGCGCCCTCCAATGCGGCGACATCGGGAACGTCGACGGCCGCGAAGGCTGCGGCGTATTTACACGACGCGGTTTCGAGCGTGCACAGACTACCGGCAATGGTCTGCCCGGCGACCCCACAGGTGGTTTCCGCCTGTGCTGGAACAGACGGCGCGAACACGAGCTGTTGCTGTGGTACGGCAGTCTGCTTCCAATCGTCGGCCTTCAATGGCACATTCGAAGCATTCACCGCTTCGTAGCCCAATGCCGCCAGATACTGGTTCATGGCGAGCGCCGTGGAGTCACCATACGTGCCGGATTCATCATAGATGGCGTAGCCGAGCCGCACGAGAGCGTTCTGCATCTGCAGCACATCCTCGCCATGCATCCCCGGGGCGAGCGCTCGCCACATCGGCACCACCCCCTGCATGAGCAGAATGGGCCGTTCATTCACCACACCGATTACTCCGCCCTCGTTGAGTGCCGTTCCCACACTGATACCGTTTCGCGTCACAGTGCCTTCGGCGGTCACCCCGATTGTGGCATCGGGGAAAGCGACAAGGGCACCGGTGATCTCATCGGCCAATGTGCGCGTGCGCATAGTGGTGGTGAGTGTGACAGGAGGTTCGGGTTCCTCGCGGGAGGCTTGAATGCCGACCGTGGTGGCCACAATACCCACTGCGAGCATGGCCACGAGCAACATGGCGAGCATCGCCATGCCGAAAGGCCGTAGCCATGAGCGTCGCTTGTGCATGTCAATCACTCGCCTTGTACGAAAGCTGTCCAGAAATCACCTGGTTCGCTCGCTCACGTGCCTGTTGCAGTTTCTCATGGCGTTCCAGCAGCATCGCTTCGTTCGACACCAGCCACGTGCCCGCGTTGCGCTCCAACGCCTCATTGATACGTTGTATGAGGTTGGCACTCGCCTGACATTCATAGTCCTGCACGGCCATCGCCTTTTCTTCGTCGTTCGGAGGCTCGTTCCATTTGCGGTAGCGCCCGAACTTCTTGCTGGCAAGTTCTCCACCCCGAAGTCCGCGCACATTGTAACCGGCCTTCTCCATGCATGGCATGTATTCGTCTTTGATTGCCGCCTGCACATCCGAATCTTCTATGGCCGAGGAGGACTGCTCGCGGAGCACATCATCGAATGTATCGAACACCGCCCGGGTGTTTTCGGGGGATTCAAACAACGCTATATAAGCCTGAGCAGCGCAGCCACCCGTGTCTAAATCCCCCATCTCCTGCTCATACCGATTTCTCTCCGAGTCGCTCAAGGTATCCACATATGCATCCAGCGCAGTATTGCGCCCTTGCAAATCCGCCGTTTGTGTATTGTAACCAACAGTTTCAGCCTCCTCTTTGCTGCGGAATACTCCTCCGACGTCCACATAACTCTGCGGCACGGTAATCACCGTGTAATCGATTGGTACATCAAACCCTTTTGTGCGCATACATTGACGCTTTAGAATATCCTGTGCTTGCATAATTTCCATATCAACAGAAGATAAATCCACAATCGCAGAAGTCACTGTATCCGGTACATCCGCAGCATTAGGATGCCCCCCACAGGCTCCTACGCTCATTAACGTCAATACGGCGATACAGCTAATTGGCAGATTCTTGTGATAGTTCAGTATTCTCATATCAACCCCCATATCTCCGACAGTAATGCCGAGAGGACGGCCATCGTAATCATATGAATACCTCACAATGGCCGCCGCTCTCATATAGAAATGCAAATCATCGGAATAATCAAAAAACGATTAACCAAAGCAGGTCGCGTGATCGGCAGCATTCTTGGCATCGAATGTAGGTTTCCCCACATCCTTCTTGATTTTGGCGATTGCTTTATCTCCAAGAATCACCGTATTATTCCAAATCGTCACGTAATCAACGAGATTCTGCTTCCCGGAATCATAGATATTATCAGGGAAATCAACATCACAGCTACCGTATGTGGTATAGAATCCATTGTAGTTGTCATGTTCCCAGAGCCGTAGCTCTCCCGCATTCGCTGAGACAGCCGTTCCGAGAGTCAGGAAGCCGACGACGGTTGCGGAAATCAATCCGCGAATCATTTTTTTCATTGTTTTCTCCAAATCTTCTGTTAGTACATGTAAAATACGCAGACACCACACGGCCATAGCCGTTGGATTTTGAGAGAGAACCCTTCTCACATCCGCCTTGGATGTAGTCGTTGACCCCCAACATACGGCCTATCTTCTTCCTTTACACCCTTATGTAAAGAAAATCTGTATTTAAAACTATTAGCCGTATATGCAACTAGTTGCCAATACAATGGATGTATGAGTGATCGAGAAGAGGACACCCGCGGTATTCGCATTGGTATAGTCGATAACGATCCATGTTCGTTACGCATGATCGTCGAACTCGTCAACCGCTCATCACCAGCATTATCCGTAGTATGGAGTGCCACTTGCGCGCAGCATACCCTCGAACACTGCCTCTACGATCCACCGGAGCGGAAAGCGAATGTGATTCTGCTCGACATGGCACTCAATGAGATTTGCGGGACCGATGTCTGCGAGCGCATACGCAAACGCGACGGGAGCATAGGAATCATCGGCATGACGGCCTATCCGCTCGACCACTACCGCGCGCGATGCATCGCAGCCGGAGCTCAGGGTCTCGTGGGCAAGGAAACGTTGACGAACGCAGCGGCGCTTGCCGGTAGCATCGTGCGGGCTGCACAGGGATTGCCGTGTGCCGAACAATCTGCGTTCCTCAGCGCAGCCGAAGCGCACCGGCAACTGCTCGACCACGATGAGCCATGTTCGCTGACGCCGCAGGAACTCAGGATCCTGCGGTTATACGAGGCGCACAAATCCACCTCCGAAATAGCCGAAAATCTCGGCATTGCCGACGGCACCGTATTTGCCCACATGCATCACGTACTGCACAAATTCGGTGTGCAGAACCGAAACGAGGCGATTCAGCAATGCAAAAAGATGCATCTTCTATGAATCCGGCATGCCCATCTTCTAGAGCTTCCGGAACGGCATCCCAGGCAGTGCGTCGCTGGTTCGCCCATCCGTGGATTGCAATGATAAGCTGCATATGCCTTGCGCTATACATAGCCCAGGCATATCAGGAACTCATGTTCCGGTCGCTCTGGACGAATCTGACTATAGCAACGGTATGGGTGTCACTTGTGCTGTCCGTACGCGCCCCACGACTGGGCTCATGGATGGCGCTGGGCATGTTGACACTCTCTCTGTTCATGCCGTTCCCTCTGCCGTCATTCGGCATCGGCATCATAATGGTGCTCGTCGGCATCCTCGGGACCGCATCGTTGTATGACGTCATATTCGCCGTCCCCATTGCCGCCCTCGGCGTGCTGCATTACCTAAATCATACCGTCGCCAGCAATACCGGAAATTGGTTGAGATTCGCCATCATCGTTTCTCTCATGATCACTTCGGCTTCGCTGGGCACATTACTCCGGCAACTTCGGCTGCGCAAGCATGCCGAACGACAGCGTACAGCCGATCTCGAGCGGTTCCAGATGGCGCGCATGCTACACGATGCGGTGGCGAACGACATCACGAAAGCACTGCTGCACGTGGATGACCCAAGCACACAGATCAACCGAGCACTGTTGCACGACCAGCTTGCACAGGCACTTGGTGACACTCATCATGTCATCCGCATGCTCGAACGCACAGACGAGCCTGCGAAAGCTCCCACCACAGCGCCCACCTCAAACTGGGCCGCCCTCACGCAGCTGCTGGACAATGCACATACCGAGTTGCGTCAAGCCGGTTTCGACGGGGAGGTACTCACTGCGCACCTCAATCATTCCGTGGATTCCACAATTATCGAACTCTCCAGCAGTGTTGTTCGCGAACTCGCGACTAATATCATAAAATATGCGAACCGTGCGTATCCATATGTGATCACCCTGCAGTTTGCAAACGACACCATCATGCTGCAGACTACGAATATCTGTAGAGATGATCCGGCAGAACACCAATATGGCATGGGATCCGGCCTACGCAGGCATCAGCAGCAATGCGAATTCCTCGGCGGCTCGCTCGAGTACCGGCGGCAGGGAAACAAGTGGTCGACAGCATGCACACTACCACTCCGCTGATTTGTTGAAGTCATACGAATTCCCGATATCAACAGATCAGATGACGTCGGGAATTCATGCCTCACATGCGAGGGTCTGACATTATCTGCCCAGACTAATATCAGACCCTCGGAAAATCAGGCGCGCGTGAAGGTGGCGCACAACACAAGCACAACCGCCAGCACACCGGCGACAATGAACAGCGGGGCGAACGCATCTGCGCTCATCACCACAATGACGCCGATGACGACGCCGAGCAGTCTGCCCACACTGTCAAGGCTATGCAGCGCCGCGAGCACATGGCCGGTGTTCTGCAGATCTTCGATCGCATGAAGCGCCTGGGTTTGCGCGAGCGAATCGAGCATGGCCAGCGCGCAGCCGCCGAATGCGGCGAACAATATGAGTCCGGCGCGATTGGGCATCGCGATGCCGCAGATCGCTGCGAGAAGCATGACGGCCGACGCGAGGGCGAGCGGTGCCTTGGCACTGGAGAAGCGGCTGGCAATCGGATCGAGCAGCACGGAGGATATCGCGGCGAGCACATAGGCCACCACGGCCATGGCGGCAATCGTCACCGCCGTGTACTGCAGTGAATTCGGAGCATGCGTCCCATGCTCATAGCGCACCAGGAACCACACGTACGTGATCGAGACGACGAGCGTGGCCGAGACGAGCAGGCGGATCGCGGCGATCACGCCCCAGTGCCGCACGCCCTGCGGCGCGCGGAAGGCCACGAGCAGCTTGTCTTCGTCGAGCGGCGTGACGTGCAGGTATTCGCTGGAATGCTCGTGCGGTGGCACGAACAACGCGACAGCGCCGGCGGCGAGTATGGCCACGGCGCATATGTCCATCGCGGCATCGACATGGTCCGCCATGCCAGCGGCGAACGCAGCGCCGGCGAGCGACCCCGCGAACATGGCAACATTGCGCCACGTGGCCACCGCGTCACGGAACTTGTCGGGCACCATCTCGCCCACCATTGCCGAGCACGCCATCGCCATCACCGCATAACCGAGCTGCATGAACACCCAGACGAGAATCATCGCGACGTTCGTATGGCATGCGGACAGCGCGAATGCAAACAGTGTGGCGACCACGGTGCCGCCGATGAGCCAGGGTGTGCGACGCCCCAACGGCAGGCGCGTGCGGTCCGACATCGCGGAAGCGAATGCCGTCATGAGCATCGCGACCACAATGCCCACGCCAATCAGCACCGCCAGATTCACCGTGCCGTCGAAAGCGCCGCCGAATTCGTCGAGTCGCAGCGGCACAAGCACCACGGTGAGCGCTACCATGGCGAACGACAGCAGCAGCGACGCCGCGGCAAAGCCGATTTTCATGCGCAACACCTGCGTGCGCGTCGGGCGGTAGCCGGTGGAATCGACCATCGGATCACGCAGGTCGAAGAACGCGGATTCCACGTCGGGAATCGGCTCGTCGGAGGCTGCGTGGGCCAATCCCGCCGCATCGGCGAGCGCGGCGGCCTGCACCTCCGGGTGTGTGGCGGCGGGCGGTGCGGTGACCGGCTTCTGCCGCACGGCCAAGCGCGCGACCGCCGACTTGTCTTCAGCACTCAGTGCCTTGTCGAGATCGGGCCGGTCGTCAATGCCGGGGCGAATATAGTTCGATTTCGGGAACGGACGCGGGGTAGCCGGCTGCCACTGTGGTTCCGATTGCTGCGGCTGCGGCACTGCGGAATCATTGCTGTTCTTGCTCTCATTACTCATATTTCCCACAGTAACCGCTCGCCGCCGCGCCATGCCCGGCGTTCGATGAACGCCGAGTGAATTCGCCGTTCTCTATTCCTGCCACCCAGGCGCTAGCTCGGATTACCTAATGCCTGGCGAAGGCGCTCAGCTGGGCGACCGTGCCGAAATAGCGCGCCGAGCGGGCCGTCCGTTTCGGCGGCCGGCTGCTGCGCCTGCGGAATGTAGAATCCGGTGACGACGAGCGCGCGTGCGGGTCGCTTGGTTTTGCGCCGGTTCTCGCGTCGAGCACGCCGCGGCTGCTCCGTGCCGAGGGCAAGATGGCGTGCCGCGCGGAACAAGTCGCCGCGCACATAGGTCATCAGTGTTTCCGACCCGCGTCCCACGTCGGCCGCCGCCGCGTTGGCGATGCGTGCGATGCGTGGGTATTTGCTCCAGTCCGTGATGCTGCCCATATTCTCCTCGATGAATGTTCGGTTGCCGATTGCCGTGTGCAGATGTGCCCGCTAGTCGATTGTGCCGAGCACGGCGCCGTAGTCCGCCTGCTCGCCGACCGGCACGGTGATATGAAGCGTTCCGGTGGCCGGCGCAAGCGCTTCGCGTTCCATCTTCATCGTCTCGAGCACGACGATCGGGGCGCCTTCGCGTACCGGGGCGCCGTCGTCGGCGAGCCAGCGCACCACGGTGCCGCCGAGTTCCGCCGTGACCGGCGTGCCGTCCGCCGCGGTGTTGGCGTCCGATGCAGGCGCGGGACGGGAGAGGCCGCCGAGCAGTGCGGCGAGCAGGCCTGAATCCGCCCCCGGATTACCCGGCGCCGCTGCGTGGCTGCCGGCGTGCGCCATGCCGGCGCCGAAGGCCATCATCGAGGCGAACGAAGCAGGCAATCCAAGCGTGACGCGCTTGCCGTCCACTTCCACCCAGCTTTTCCACCGAAGCGGCCTCACCCGAACGCTCGCCCATCGTCCGCTCGCCGGCGCGACGCCAGTCCTCAAGCGTTTTCGCGGGCAGATTCGGCAGCAGCTCCTCCTCAATCCAGCGCGTGTACACGCGGAAATCCGCATTGGACACATCATCGTCGACCCTCCAGTCTGCGCCCGCGCCAAAATCTGTGGATTCGAGCACCGCCTTGTCGAAGGGCACCACGGTGGGCACGCCGTGAATGTGCAGTTCGGCGAGCGCGCGTTCGGCACGGCGCAGGCATTCGGCGCGCGTGGGGGCCTTGACGATGAGCTTGGCGATCATGGAGTCGTAGCGGCTTGAAATGGAGTCGCCGGCGGCCACCCCCGAATCGAAGCGGATGCCGGGGCCGGTGGGCACCTGCAGGCTTTCGACGATGCCCGGGAACGGCACGAAGCCGAGTGAGGGGTCTTCCGCGTTGATGCGGAATTCCATCGCATGCCCCCGCGGCTCTGGTGTGACGCCGGGTTCAAGCCCGGGCACCGCCTCCACCGGCGTGCCCTCGGCAATGGCGAGTTGGGCGGCCACGAGATCGACGCCGGTGACCGCCTCGGTGATGGGGTGTTCCACCTGAATGCGCGTATTGACCTCCATGAAGCTCATCGTGCCGTCGTCGACGAGGAACTCCACCGTTCCCGCGCTTTCGTAGTGCGCGCGTGAGCAGATCGCCACCGCGGCGCGCTCGAGCTCCCGCACGGTCTCGGTGGCCAGGAACGGTGCGGGCGCCTCCTCGATGAGCTTCTGGTTGCGCCGCTGCAGCGAGCAGTCGCGCGTGCCCACGGCAAGCACGGTGCCGAACTGGTCGCCGAGCACCTGCACCTCTACATGCCGTGGACGTGCGAGGAAGCGCTCGACGAAGCAATCGCCGTTGCCGAACGCCACCTCGGCCTCATGCATCGCCGATTCGAAGGCGGCCGCCACCTCGTCGGGTTCGTGCACCACCTTCAGGCCACGACTGCCACCGCCGTAGACCGCCTTGATTGCGATGGGCAAGCCGTGTTCGCGTGCGAACTCGACCACTTCGGCGGCGTCACGAACCGGTTGCGTGGTACCGGGTGTCATTGGTACGCCCACTTCGGCGGCGATCCGGCGCGCCGCGACTTTCGAGCCGAGCACGCGGATCGTCTCCGGCTTCGGCCCCACCCACACCAATCCCGCGTCGATCACGGCCTGAGCGAAGTCGGCGGTCTCGGCGAGGAATCCGTACCCCGGATGCACGGCGTCGGCGTGTGCGCGCACGGCGGCGCTCGCCATCGCGTCGATGTTCAGGTAGGTGTCGGCGGTCTCGGCCGCACCCAATGCGTACGCTTCGTCGGCCAGACGCACAAACAGCGCGTCGGCATCCGGCTCCGCGTAGCCGACTATCGCAGTGCGTCCGGCTTCGTGGACTTGATGTTCGTGACCATCGACGAGAAGCTCGTCTCGGTCGGGTCGAAGGTCTCCTTCTCGCCGTACACCACATTGACGCCGGCATCCTCAACCGTCTTGACCACCACGTCACGCAACGACGTGCCATACTCGTCGTTGAATACCGCGATGGCGAGGTTCTTCACGCCGTCCTCGACCAGAATCTGCCCGAGCACCACGCCCTGCACCGTGTCCGGCGGAATCGTGCGGAAGAAGTAGTCGTTGAGTCCGGAGAACGCGGTGGATGTGGCGCCCGACGAGATCATCGGCACCTGCGACGAGGTCACCTGCTTGAACGTGTTCTTCACCACGGAGCTCGACGGGGGCCCGACCACCACCGACGGATCCTTGGCGAGCACCGACTGCGCCGCCGACGTGTTCTGATCCGCATGGTCGGCGTCCGAGGTGTCGGCCGAGACGATATCGATGTCCTTGCCGAGCACGCCGCCGGCCGCATTGATGTCGTTCTGGGCGAGCTTCATCGTCGCGATGTTCGCCGGTCCCAAATATGCCATGGAGCCGGTGAGCGGGAAGAGCCCGGCCGCCGTGAACGTGGCCTCATCGGCGTCCGCCTTGCTTTCCACGCCCGAGCCGCAGCCCGACAGCGTGAGCATCGCCGCCGCGGCCATTGCCGTCGCCGTGACCATCCATGACTTGATTTTCGCATTGTTCATTGCAATCACCGTTTCCTCTCTCTGATCTCTTGCCCGCGCGAATCTGCGAATGCAACTCTTCGCGAGCAGGCGAAGCGGTGGTTCCGATTCACATCCCTAGACTTCTTGCGTGAATCTGTCTGCAGATTACGTGCGCCACAAACCGAGCGCGTGAGCGCCGCGTTACGCTCGCACGAACGCGGAAAAGCGTTCGAAACACAAGGTGATATGGAACAGGCCGGCAACGCGAACGCTGCCGGCCTGCGGTCTGGAGAGAGGTAAGGGATTACTTGACGTTGCGGATGCGCATGATGAGCGCGGCCGCGGCGAGCACGATCACGATCGCGACGCCGAACACCCATGCGTAGGCGACGGCGGGGGTGGTGGAGACGTGCATCGAGCTCTTGACGATGGAAACGACGAGCGAGGTCATCGCCGTGCCGATCACTGTGGAAAGCGTGTTGGCGAGGTTGAGAATACCCAGATCCTTGCCAGCTTCCTTCGGATTCGGCAGCACGGCCACGTTGAGCGCCTGGTCGATCGCGTTGTAGACGCCGTAACCGAGGCCGGCGACGGCGGCGAACAGATACATGCCCATCGGCGAGCGGAAGAACAGCGGCATCGCGGCACCGACGGCGAACAGGCAGCTCGCGAGCGCCACAGGCAGCTTGCGCCTGCCGAGACGGTCGGTGATCGGACCTGCCGTGACAGCGGCGATCAGCGAGACGACGAGTGTGATCACGCCCATGGTTGCGATGATCGTAGCTGCCTTGTCCTTCGCATTCGGATCGCCGGCGTAGATGTAGTCCTGCGCAATGTAGAGCTGGTAGGTCGTGATCATCCAGTAACCGCCCATCATGAGCGTGCGGCCGACGAGCGCGTAGTAGAAGTCGGGCGCGTGGCGCGGCGGCCGGAAGTTCAGGAGCACGGACTTCACGGTCACATGCTCGCTCTGCTCCTCGAAGCGGCTCGACTTCTCACGCGGCCACATCGCGACGACGAAGATGCCGGTGAGGCTGAAGATGCCCAGCCCCATCATCCATGCGGAGAAGAGTCCCGACTGCCCTTGGCGCAGGAACGCGGCACCCACGACCGAGCCGAGCGTCTGGCCGACGGCGATGCCGGCGCCGTAGAAGCCGGAGATCGTACCGCGCACCTTGTCGGGCACACGGTCGGACATCACGGCCACGTATGGCGCGAGCATCATGTTGTAGCCCATCTGGGCGACGCACCACAGGAAGATGATCAACGCCTCGTTGCGCGTGAATGCGATGGCTCCGATGGCAAGACCGGTGATGATACCGCCGCCCACGATCCACGGCGTGCGCTTGCCGAAGCGGGAGCGCGTCATGTCAGACAGCGTGCCGAAGATGATGTTCGCCAGCAACGCCACAATCGCACCGATCGAGTTGACCAAGCCGAGCATGGCCTCCTTGCTCGAGTTGTCGATCAGCTCGAACACGCGCGGCAGAATGACGGTGCTCAGCGCCACCCACGGAATCGCGCAGGCGACTGCGGAGACGGTGAAGCCGATGCCCAAGCGCACGAGTTCGGCCCTGGTGGGGCGGTGGCCGTCGGCCGAGACCATCGGATCGCGCATGTCCATGAACGCGGACGCCTCGTCCGGCACCGCGGTGTCGACGGCGGCGAGTGCGGCCATGCCCGAACCGACGGCCTGCGAATCGGTGGCGAGTTTGGTGCCCTGCACCTGCTCGTCGCCCACACTGCTGTCGGCGGCTCGCTTCTTCGGCATCGGCGCGGTGAGACGGGAGATGTTCTCCTTGTCTTTCTGGCTCAATGCCTTATCGAAGTCGGGGCGGTCGTCGATGCCCGGGCGAATGTAGCCGTTCGAGCCCGTCGACGGCGCGCTCCCTCCGTGGGTGTCTTGTTCGTCAACCATGGTTTCTCTTTTCCGGGAATCTGCAAATATCTGAAATCTCTATCGGGAACCGCGCATCAGCTCGCCTGCATGACGGGCGGGTTCGCAATGAGGTCGTCGGTGCGGTGCTCGCCGGTGGAATCCGTCCAGACGAGCGTGGCGACGGACTGTGGGTTCTCGACACCCATGCCCTTGGACGGCGTGAACGTGAGCGTGGCGGAGGAGCCGAACCCGTTCCAGGAGAACGCAATCGACTCGTCATTGCCCACCGAGTAGCTGAAGTCGCCATCGAACGCCGGCAGCTCGTTGCGGAATCTGGCGAGCGCGTTCAGGGCCCTGACCACCGGACGTTCGAGGTTCTTGTCGATCTCGGAGGTCGTGTAATAGTGGCGGTTGATGTCGCGGCCCACATTCGTGCGCTTGAGCAGCTCCATGTCGTTCTCGCCGGCGAGCGCGCCCACGTAGTACACCTGCGGAACGCCCGGCAGGAAGAACTGCACGGCGCGCGCGGCAATGTAATGCTGGTCGTTGCAGCCGAGCGCCGAATAGTATGTGGAGTTCACCTGGTAAAGGTCGAGGTTCGAAGCGGCGGCGCCGGTTGCGGCCTTCGACTCGCCATGGGTGTTCTTCGCGATCGTCTCGACCATGTTGTCAACGTCCGCGTCGGGCACCAGACCCTTGAGCGAACGGTCGAGCTGGTCGGAGCCGATGTCGATGACGCCGATGCCGTCGTGCGTGTCGAGCACGGTGACGGCGTTGTTCGGGCGAATCTCAGTCCAGTGCGCGAGCGCGTCCACCTTGCCGGTGAACAGCGAGTGCAGCAGCAGCGGAGGCAATGCGAAGTCATAGACGCGATCCACCTTGGCGGCGATCTCCACCTGCTTCTTGTAGTACGAGTGTACCTCGATGAGAATCTCCAGACCGCGCTTGGCGCCCTCCTCGCGCAGTCGCGAGATGAGTTCGAAGGTCTTGGGAGTCATGAAGCAGCTGGTGCCGGCCTCCTTGGCGCCGTAGCCGACGGCGTCGAGACGGATGTACTTGACGTGCGACTTGCTCATCTGGTCGAAGATCGACATCAGGTATTCCCAGCCCTTGGCGGAGTCGGTGTCAATGTCGACTTGCTGCGGCGTGAACGTGACCCACACCAAGCGGGTCTTGCCGGCGAAGCTGTAGTGGGTGAACGGCAGGCCCGGGCGCGGGCGGTAGATGCCGGCGAGCTCCTCCTCGGTCGCGCCGTCGGGAAACACGGAGCTCATCGTGAGGAACATCGGGTAGTACTCCGAATCCTCGCCATTCGCGAGCACATCCTGGAACTGCTTGGACTGCCAACTCATGTGGTTGACGATGGCATCGACCATGATGTCATGCGTCTTGGCGAGCTCGGCGATGTCATCCCAGTCGCCGAGGCGGGCGTCGACCTTGGTGTGGTCGATCGGGTCGAAGCCTGCGTCCGCGCCATCGAACGGGGTGAAGAACGGCAGAATGTGCACGCCCTCGTATACGCCGTCGAATCGCGTGCGCAGAATGTCGGTCATCGAAGCAAGATTGCCGTCACCCAAGCGATCCGCATAGGTGATCAGCTGAACTTTGTTCTTCATGGCTCCTCCTGGATTCGTCTATCACGTCTTCGGGATATCTCCGGGGCGATGCGTCTGCCTGAAGCTTCATCGTTGCGCGAGCTGCCGTATCGAACCGGTTCGAGTATTGTTTTACCTCATTTTTCACGCGCACGCAAGCGCTCTGCTCTCGGCGTGTCGAACCGGTTCGATATTCGACGATTCACCGCGCTCTGCCAAAACGCGTCGACCATGACGGCACAACGCCCCCTCGAGCACAGATCGCGGCGACCGGCACACCCTCGCCCCACGGCCGGCGGCCACACCCACCCGTTCGCCCAGTGCAAGCGCGCGGCAGCGAGTGCGAGTGCGTGGCACCCTCCGCATGAACCTCAGATCGGCCTCGTCCATTGCCGTGTGCTTGCGAGTGTGTGACGCCCTCCCCCAATGCACCCCGATGCATCCAACGGCCATTTTTCGTACAATCACACGATTCCACCGACAGACAGCACCCCTCAACGGTCAAAACGTACAGCCCAGCACGAAGTGACCGCCAAAGGAGCAGCGGGCACCCCAATCTTCCACCAATTCCCCGCCAATCCCCTACCAGCTCCCCGCCGGCCACTATCTTCATCGGCCACTCCGCGCACCACAGCACAATCCGGCCACCGAACGACACTCCCCGACGGCCAAAACGCGCACCCCGGCGCAGAACAGCCAACAAGGGACGACACAACACCCCCGAGCCTCACCGCCACCATCCCCGTCGGCCATTCTGCGCACGACAGCACAATCCGACCACCGAACAACGCCCCTCAACGGCCAAAACGCGCCACACGGCACAGAATGGCCACCAAACCGCACTCCCCAATGGCCGAAATATGCAATCCGACACAAAGAGGCCGAGGAGCAGCACGCCAAACCGCCGGCCTCTGCCGAAACGCGGTTGCCGGAGGACGAAATCTGCACATACAATCGATAGTGGTCGTCAAACCGGTTCGATACCGCAGACGGCAACACACGGAGCAGGAAATGAGGAGGCGAACATGGTCGGCATGCGCGACGTCGCGAAACGGGCAGGCGTCTCGGTGAGCAGTGTCTCGCTGGTGATCAACGGCACCGGCTATGTCTCACGCGACATGCGCGAGAAGGTCGAGCAGGCCATGCGCGAGCTCGACTATGTGCCCAACGAGCTCGCACGCAATTTCTACCACGGCAAAACCGGCATCATCGGCGTCATCGTGCCCACCATCCAGCACCCGTTCTTCGCCACGCTCACCGCGCACCTGCAGCACGAGTTCGCCGACCGCGGTCTGCAGACGATGCTGTGCTCCACCGCCGACTCCGCGAACGGCGAGGCGCAGTATGTCGACATGTTGCGTCGGCACAGCCTGGACGCGCTGGTCGTCGCCGCGCACACCACCCACGACCCGCAGCAGTATTGGCGCGCAATCGACCGCCCGGTGGTCGCCTTCGATCGCAATCTGGGGGCGGGGATCACCCAGGTGAGTTCAGACCACGTGCATGGCGGCGAGCTCATCGCCGAACTCCTCGTGCGCACCGGCGCGCACCATGTGGTCATGGTGGGCGGCCCGCGCGCGCAGTTCACCGACCTCGGCGACCGCTCCACCTTCCCCACCGTCCGGTATGTGCAAACGTTGGAAGACCGCCTTTCCCAAGCGCGGATTGCGCACACGTACATCGAGTCGGGCGAGGTGTTCGACATCGCCGGCGTGCAGCGGGCAGTGCGCGAGGCGTTCGACGAACACCCGGACATGGATGCGTTCGTGGGGGCCGATCTCGCCGCCGCATTCGCCGTGCAGGAGGCGGTCTCGCGCTCGATCGCAGTGCCCGGCGATGTGCAGATCGTCGCCTACGACGGCACGCTCGCCGCGGATTGCGCCGGCATGCCGCTCACCACGGTCGCCCAGGATTTCGGGCAGATCGCACACACCATCGCCGCGTGCGTGGAACACGGGATCGAAGCTTCGCCGCAACGCCCGGATGCCACGGACGGCGATGCCAACACGACGATCATCCCGGTGACGCTGCACGAGCGCGCCACCACCCGTCGCTGAGGTCGGCGCCCGGCCTGCAAAAACAGCGAAGGGCCGCCTCGTGGGCAGCCCTTCGTATAGAGGAGAGGGATGGTACGTCACTCGGTCGGCACGTCGCCGCTCTGCATGTCCTGGAACACGTTGACGTTGTTGCCGTCGTACTCGAAGATGCCAATGTTCGCCGAACTCGGGTCGTTGTTCTTGTTGAAGGGCCCGATGCCGGTCTTGCCGAAGTACTGAATCTTCTTCTTGTCTTTGATGAGCGCCTTGCAGGCCTCGAAGCTCTCGCACTTCTCGCCGCCGTCAGCGCCGGAGACCGATGAGAGGTTCTTCGCGACCGTCTCGCCGCTGGTGCTGCCGCCCTGTTCGGCGGCGAGCGCGGCGAGGATCACCGCGTCGTAGGTTTCGGCGGCGTATGTGGTGTCAGAGATGTCGGTGCCGGTGCCCTTGAGGTCGGACTTGAACTTGTCGTCGACATGGGTGCCGGGGATGGTGCCCTTCGAGCCCTTGAGCAGGCCGGCGCCGTAGGTCTTCGAGTAGTCGACGGTGTTGCCGTCGACGAGATAGAGCTTGTGCGTGTCCACGCCGGCGGAGGCCAGCGCCTTGATCAGCGGCGTCGCCTGATCGTACGAGATGATCAGCGTCGCGTCGGCGCCGGAGTTCTTGATCGCCGTCGCGATCGACGAGTAGTTCGTCTCGGCCGGGTCGAAGGCGTCCTTCTCGCCGTACACCACGTCGACGCTGGCATCCTTGAGCTTCTGCAGAATGATGTTGCGCATGCCGGCGCCGTACTCGTCGTTGAAGCAGGCTATGGCGAGCTTCTTCACGCCGTCCCGCGCAATGAGGTCGCCCATCACCGCGCCCTGCACGGCATCCGGGGCGACGGTGCGGAAGAAGTACGGATCCATGCCGGAGAGCGTCATCGACGTCGATGCCATTGAGATCACCGGGATCTTCTCGGCGACGATGCTCTTGTAGACGTTCTTGACGACGCCCGATGCGGCGGGTCCGATCACGACCGACGGGTGCTTCGACAGCACGGACTGCGCGGCTGACGTGTTCTGGTCGGCATGCTCGCCGTCCGACGTATCGGCCTCGACCTCGGTGACGTCCTTGCCGAGCACGCCGCCCGCCTTGTTGATGTCGCCGATCGCGAGCTTGATCGCCGCCACCTCCGGCGGTGCCAGGTAGGCGAGGGTGCCGGTGAGCGGCAGCAGTGCGCCGATCACCATGCCATCGCTGCTCGACGCCGCGCTGCTCGACGAGCCGCATCCCGACAGCGCGAGCAGTGCCGCCGCGGTCGCAGATCTGCAGGCAACGCCGCGCGTTCTGCTCGACGATGACCACGGAGACGCCGGCCCTGTTCACCTGACGCACGCGAATGAAGGTCTCGTCCTGCATCATCGGCGAGAGGCCCGCGCTTGGCTCGTCGAGCAGCAGCACACTCGGCTGCATCATCAGCGCGCGCCCCATCGCCACCATCTGCCGCTCGCCGCCGGAGAGCTGGCCTGCCAGCTGGTTCCTGCGGTCGCCGAGCTTGGGGAAGATCGAGCAGACGTAGTCGAAGCGCTCGTTGAACAGCTTCGGCGCCTGATATGCGCCCATATGCATGTTCTCGGCGATCGTGAGGCTCGGGAACACGTTCTCCGTCTGTGGCACGAAGCCGACGCCCCGCGAGACGAGTTTGTCGGCACGCAGATTCATGATGTCCTGCCCTTTGAGCGTGAGCTTGCCGGAGTGGATGTGCACGAGGCCGAACAGCGACTTGAGCAACGTGGACTTGCCGGCGCCGTTCGGGCCGATGAGGGCCGTGATGCCATGGCGCTCGATCTCGAAATGCTGCACATCCACGGCCGTAATGCCGCCGAAGCGACGGGTGACGTTATCGGCCACCAGAATCGGGTCGGGCTTGTGCACGCCGGGCTCGTTCTTCACGTAGCGCAGGTCTTCGGTCACCTTGTCGCCGTAGGCGGTGGAGATGAGCTTCTCCCCCTCCGGCGCCTTCGTGGCCCATTTCGCGATGTCGTAGAACGGTTCCTTCACGGTGGCCGTCGAGCCGGCAGCCGTGGTCTCGCTTGTCTTGTCGGTTGTGTCAGCCATTGAACGCCAGCTCCTTCTTGTTGCCGAGAATGCCTTGCGGGCGGAAGATCACGAGCAGCATGAGCGCCACGCCCACGATCACCCAGCCGAGGGCCTCGATCTGGTTCGAGGAGATCGCGGTCGTCGGAATCGTCACGCGCATCGTCTCCTTCACGGCGGTGAGCAGCACCCACAGCACGCAGGAGCCGAGCACCGGGCCCATGATCGTCGCGGCGCCGCCGAGCAGCAGGATCGTCCAGGTGTAGAACGTGACGGTGCGGCCGAGCGAATCCGGATTGAGTGAACGGGGCAGCACGAACACGATGCCGGCGATCGCGCCGAACAGGCCGCCCAGGATCAGCGCCTGCATCTTGTACTTAGTCACCGACTTGCCCAGCGAGCGAATCGCGTTCTCGTCCTCGCGAATGCCCTTGAGCACGCGGCCCCACGGCGAGTGGAACCAGCGCCAGCACAGCAGCAGGGCGATCGCCACGAGCACCCAGGCCACGATGCGCAGCCACCACGAGTTCGCGATGTTGTTGTTGTAGGTCCACAGCAGGAACTTCGTGGAGCCGCCGGGCAACGGCGAGGCGTTCTCGAAGTTCTCGGTGAAGTTCTGCGACGCGATACCGGCGGAACCGCCGGTGAGCCAGGTGAGCGACGTCGAACGGCCCACGATGCGAATGATCTCTGCCGCCGCCAGCGTGACCATGGCGAGGTAATCCGGCCCGAGCTTGGGCGTCGGGATGCCGAGCAGAATGCCGTAGATCGCGGCGAGCACCAATGCCGTGAGCACCGAGGTGAACAGGTCGCAACCGTTCATCTGCGTAATGGCGAAGCCGTAGGCGCCCAGCAGCATGAAGCCGGCCTGATCCATGTTCATGAGGCCCGACATGCCGAAGTGGATGTTCAGGCCGATGGCGGCGAGCGCATATGCGGCCGTGGTCGGGGCGAAGAGCTCGCCCAGAATGTTGGAAAGTATGGTCATGAAATCCATGGGTCAGCCCACCCTCTTTTGCTTGCCGAAAATGCCCTGCGGGCGAATCAGCAGAACGAGAATCAGAATTGCCAGCGCGCTGGCGTAGCGCATGTCGCTGGGAATGACGAGCGTGCTCATGTCGGCCACAATGCCCACGATCAGGGCGCCCGCCAGAGCACCGTTCGCGGTGCCGAGACCACCGAGCGTGACGGCGGCGAACATGAGCATGAGCAACGTGACGCCGGTGTTCCAGGCGATGCCGTTGAGGTAGATGCCATGAGCACGCCGGAGAGCGCGGCCAGGCCGCAGGAGAGGATCCACACGATGCGTACCACCGAATCCACGTTGATGCCCGAGGCCGCCGCAAGCGCCGCATTGTCGGACACGGCTCGGGTGGCGCGGCCCAGTCTCGTGCAGTACAGGAACACGGTGACGGAGACGATCGCCACCAATGCGATGGCCGCGGCGATCAGCGTCGAGGCGTTCGTGACGATCGGGCCGAGCTGAATGCCTTCCGGCACCGACTTGACAATGCCCTTGATGTCACCGCCGAAGAAGAACTGGTAGATGTACTGCAATGCCATCGACAGGCCGATCGTCACGATCATCTGCTGCATGACGCCCACGCGCTTGTGCCGCAGCGGCGCCCAGACGAGCTGGTTCTGCACCCAGCCGGTGAGTGCGCCGATCGCCACCGCGAAGATGGCCGAGAGCACGACCGGCATATGCAGCAGCTGGGTGCCCACATAGGCCATGAGACCGCCGAGCGTCACCTGCTCGCCATGGGAAGAAGGAGCTCAGGCCGGTGGTGCCGTACACGAGGTTCATGCCCACCGCCATGAGGCCGAGCATGAGGCCGAAGATGCAGCCCGAGTAGAGCTGCTGCCAGAAGCGCGCCCAGAATCCGGAGCTCTTGCCGTCATCGCCGGCCTGCGCGGTATTCGCCGCAGTCTGCTCCCCGCTTTTGGCGGAGTCGGCATTGCCGCTTTCCGTTTTCGCCGCACTGCCTGCCACGGCTTTGTCGAAACGCACGACGGCACGCTGCTTGGAGAACGACTTCTTGGCGATCTCCACCGTCGCGCTGCTTTCACCGAGCTTGTACTTCTCGGCGACCGCCTTGTCGATGCTCACGGTGTACTCGCCGTCCGCATTCACTTCGAAGGCCCAGGCACCGTCTTTCGCAGTGGTGGCCGTGGCCTTCTCCTCGCCGCCCAACGTGACCGTCACGTCGGGGATTGGCGTCTTGTCTTGGGTCTGCAGAGTGCCGCTCACACACCCGTGCTCCGCGTTCGGCACGCACTTGTCCACCGCTTCCGCGGCCACGGCGTTCGGCACGCCAATCATGCTGGCGAGCATCGCCAGCAACAAGCCCGCGATGCCCGCACACACGATGGCCAGACCCTTTCGGCGCCGCCCGCGTTCGGCACGGCGTTGTGGTTGTGAAACCATGGATGCCATATGCACCCCTTCTCTCTTCGTTGCCTACAATTTAGGGGGCGAATGGCGAGCGCAAATTTCACTCGGTTTTCTGCTCTGTTACTCTGCAACGCGGCCGTTCACACGTCGCTTACAATCTGTAGTATTTTACGCGCGTGCGAACGAAATCATGCACATGGCAGTTGAGTCCCGCACAATGGCTGCGCTGGCGCTAAGCACCATGCACCTCGTCGGGTTCGATACGCGAGACGAGTTGCCATGCCAGCCCATGCATTTGCGGAAACCGCGCGGGCTCTTCTCACGCACTTGCGCTGCGGCGCGACCTCGAGCAGCCAGTTCAGGAACTCCACCAACGGAGCCCTTTCCTCTATGCCATTTCCTCTATGCCGCGGAATCCAATCTGCGCGCGAGACAAACCAAGTGCTGATTACTTGGCTGATATCGCAAAGCCAATCTCTGTGAGAGGAAACAAGTAGACGGCACTTGGTCTGTCTCACTGAGGATGGCGAAGTGGGACACAGCAAGTTTCTGCTGCTTGGTTTGTCTCACGGTGAATCTGAGATGAGACAAAAAGTAGGCGGCGGAGCGAAGGCATTCTTCGGACAAGACCTCACGACCCTGACGTTCCGCAATCAGGCACGGAACAGTATTCATGTATCAATGCCCGATCGAGCCGAAGAACCACCCCAGCACCACGGCGCAGAACGGCACGACGAGCGTGGTGAGGAAGTAGAAAGCGGCCACCGCGAGCTGACGCGTGCGAGTGAGCGACACCATCTCGTTGATCGCCGTGGAGAACGTGGAGAAACCACCCAAAAAACCGGCGACAAACAGCAAATAGGTGGAATAGTTCACCGTTTGGTAGAAGTATGCCGCGGCCGCGGTACCGGCACAGATGGCGGCGATGATGTTGATGATGAACGTGGAGAGCGGGTAGGCCCTATGCCACCAGCGTTGAATCGACGTGTTGAGCATGAAACGGGCGACGGCGCCGAGGCCCCCGCATATGCAGACGAGCAGGAAGGTTCCCATCAGCGCACACCTCCGTCAATCCTATCGGCTGCATTCCGCGACGGTTCCACCATGTGCTGGCCAGCCTCGGCGTCGAGATGCTCCTCTTCGCCGATAATCGGCAGTTCGTCGGTGCTCGGGTTCGGGTCGTCGCCGGCGGTGGCCGTCATCTGCACACCGTTCGCAGTGGGCACACGCACGCCAATGGCCGGTTTGCGCACGGTCTCCATGCGTTCGCGCACATGCATGCCGGTGCGTTTGCGGGCAAGACGCAGGCCCAGCCAGCTGCCGAACCAGGCGATTACGAACGCCACGACGAACGTGAACAGCGTGTACAGGAAGAACCCCAGGTATGAGTGGGAATGGAGCGAGGTGATGTCTTCCACCATCATCGCCGAAAGCGTTGAGAACCCGCCGCACATGCCCATGCCGAAGCCGCCGTTGGCCAGCTGGCGCGTGCGCTTCTTCACCCACACGGCCTGCGACATGTAACTGACGAGCACAGCGAATATGAAGCACGCGCACAGGTTCGCGATCAGCGTGGCCGGGTGGAATGCCATGAGCAGACCGCCCTTCGACAGCGGCTGCGGCCACAGCAGCCACAGCGAATAGCGCAGGGCCGTGCCGAACATGCCGCCGACGAAGATCACCAGGTACATCATACCGTCCGCAAGCGGGTTGAACTTGGCCTGCATGCGTTTGCGGGGCGACAGCGGAATGCTCGGAGGGCGGCGTGCGGCCGCGGCGCCGGTGGGGTGCGGCTGCAGCATCTCCTTGCGGAAGTCCGGCGTCACCGGCTCGTGCGGGGCGCCGGTGGCCGGCGAGAACGACTGGGAATCGTAGAGGTGGAGGTGGGCGTCGGAATCATCCGACTCCATGGCAACAGAGGAAACACCGACGTCGCCCGGTGACGTCGCATCGGCATGCGTCAAGTGTTCTGGTCGCGTGGTCATTGCGCGTATCGCCTCGTCTCTATTGCCGGCCACTGCACCGTGCCAAACAGGTGCTCAGATTGCGGGAGCACGGCAGGCGTCACTGTGACGCGCGCGGACCCGTATGCCCTCGAAGGGCACGGAAACAGTGTAGCCGAAAGTCAGTCGAGAAGCGAATGGACCTCGATGATGTGGTCGCGCTGCGGGCCGGTGCCGATCGCGGAGATACGGCAGCCGGAGAGCTCTTCGAGGCGCTTGACATAGTCCTGGCAGGTCTGCGGAAGGTCTTCGAAAGCGTGCACCTGCGAGATATCCTCGCTCCAGCCCGGCATCATCTCGTAGATCGGCTTGGCGGCGGCGAAGGCCGACTGGTCGGTGGGCATGTCGTCGTAGCGCACACCGTTCACGTCATAGGCCACGCAAACCGGAATCTCATCGAGTCCGGTGAGCACGTCGAGCTTGGTGAGCACGATGTCGGTGAGACCATTGACCTGCGTGGCATAACGGTTCACCACGGCGTCGAACCAGCCGCAGCGACGCGGACGACCAGTGGTCACACCGTATTCGTGGCCCTGCGCACGCAGCCATTCACCGCTTTCGTCGAACAGCTCAGTGGGGAACGGCCCTTCGCCCACTCGGGTGACGTAGGCCTTGGAGACGCCGATCACGCGGTCGATCTTCGTGGGGCCCACGCCGGTGCCGGTGCAGGCGCCGCCTGCCGTCGGGTTCGACGAGGTGACGAACGGGTAGGTGCCGTGGTCGATGTCGAGCATCGTGGCCTGGCCGCCCTCGAACAGCACGGTCTTGCCGTCGTCGAGCGCATTGTTGAGAATGAGCGACGTGTTCGCCGCGTACGGCTTGAGCTTTGCGCCCACCTCGAGCAGCTCCTGCACGGTGGCCTCCACGTCGAAGGCGCGGCGGTTGTAGAGCTTGACGAGCATCTGGTTCTTCTGGTGCAACGCATTGCTCACCTTGTCGCGCAACACGTCTTCATGGAACAGGTCGGCGATGCGGATGCCCACGCGGTTGATCTTGTCGGCATAGGCCGGGCCGATGCCACGGCCGGTGGTGCCGATCTTCTTCTTGCCGGCGAAGCGTTCGGTCACCTTGTCGATCATGCGGTGGTACGGCGCGATCACATGCGCGGACTCGCTCACCAGCAGGCGCGAGCAGTCGATGCCGCGGCTCTCGAGCCCTTCAATCTCCTCGAGCAGCACCTCTGGGTCGACCACGACGCCGTTGCCTATGACCGGAGTCGCCGTCGGGCTGATGATGCCGGATGGCAGCAAATGCAACGCATACGACTCGTCGCCGACCACCACCGTGTGGCCTGCGTTGTTGCCGCCGTTGAAACGCGCGACGTAATCGACCTTGGTGCCGATCAAATCGGTAGCCTTGCCCTTGCCTTCGTCACCCCACTGTGCACCGATCAACACGATTCCAGGCATTCCAACCTCCGCTTTGGGTCTAATGTAGCCGAAGTCAGGTTAGCACGAGCTCTTGAAGCAGCGGTTTCCAGGTCGCCTCGTGAGATGAGACTGCCGCATCCCCCGATTCCCGCAGGGCGGCATACATGGCGACGCCTGCGACATACGTGTAGGCGTCGCACAATAGCCGCAATCGCAAAAGCAATTGCAAAAACAACTACCGAGGAAGCAGAAATCTGACCTGGGTGAGGAAGCAACTGCAAAAACGATAAGAGGGAAGATGCAATCTGGCAACCATGAGAACGCGGATGCAAAAGAAGCACTCCTAAAAGCCACAGGATGGCCGGCCCCTCAACGTGACTGCAAGAACGACTAGGGAAGCCGTCTACGATCACCCCGCGGAGAATACAGTTGCAAGAACGGCACACGAATGGAGCGGAAACCATACGCGATGAGAACGAAATTGCAAAAACGGCACGCGAAAGGAATGGAAAACAGCCGGAGCGAGGAAGCAACTGCAAAAACAACCACCGCAGGAGAAGGAATCTGTACAGCGTGAGGAAGAGACTGCAAAAACAACCACCGCGAGGGGCGACACGGCACACACGCGCCGCCCCTGCGAACACTACTTGAGTGCGCGGCCGGCCGAACCGAGCTTCTCGCAGGCCTCCACCACGCGCGCCGCCATGGAATCCTCGGCTTCACGACCCCACGAGCGCGGGTCGTACTGCTTTTTGTTGCCCACTTCGCCGTCGATCTTGAGCACGCCGTCGTAATCACGAAACATGTGACCGGCCACCGCGCGGGTGAACGCATATTGGGTATCGGTGTCTATGTTCATCTTGACCACGCCGTACGAGACGGCCTCGGCGATCTCCTGGGCAGTGGAGCCGGAGCCGCCATGGAACACGAGCTCGAACGGCTTGCCGTCGGGAACATCGGCATCAAGCGTCGCGTTAATCTCACCGGCGCGCGAGGCATTCCACACGCCCTGCTGAATCTCGTGGAGCAGTGCGGGGCGCAGTTTCACCACGCCGGGCTTGTACGCGCCGTGCACATTGCCGAACGTGAAGGCGGCCATGTATTTGCCGCGCTCGCCCAAACCGAGTCTGTCGGCCACGGCCATGCCGTCGGCGACGCTCGAATACAGCTTCTCGTTGATCTCGGCGGAGTGGCCGTCCTCCTCGCCGCCCACCGCGCCAATCTCTATCTCGAGCACGGTGTGCGCGAGTCTAGACTTCTCGAGCAGCTTCTCGGCGATGTCCAGATTCTCCTTGAGCGGCACCGTGGAACCGTCCCACATATGCGACTGGAACATCGGCTCGCGGCCGTGCTTCACCTCGTCGATCTCGATGTCGAGCAGCGGATTCACCCATTCGTCGAGATACTGCTTGGCACAGTGGTCGGTGTGCAGCGCCACCGTGATGTTCGGGTACTGCTTGGCCACCTCGTGCGCGAACGCGGCGAACGCAAGCGAGCCGGTGACGCGGTTGTTCACGCGCTGGCCCGAGAAATATGCGGCGCCGCCGACGGACACCTGAATGATGCCGTCGGATTCAGCGTCGGCGAGACCCTGCAGGGCGGCGTTGAGGGTCTGCGAACTGGTCACGTTGATCGCGGGGTACGCGTAGCCGCCTGCGCGGGCGGCGTCGAGCATATGTGCATACTGTTCCGGTGTTGCGATACTCATGGTTCCATTATGCGCGCGTGCACGTTACGCGACAGGCACTTCACGGTGAGCTCAGATGCCGAGGCCGCTGGCCAAAACCAGTGGGCGAATAGTACTCTGGAAGAGGTTACAAAGCGAGGTTGGCAGTGGCGAGAAGATTGAAGATGGATCGCGAGGATCACGTGGTGGGCAAAGACGCCGAGCGCATTCCTGATTATGAGAACGAGGAGGCGGACCGCGCGGAGTTCGAACACGAGGTCGAGGATCTCTCGTTCGGCGACAACGTGCATGCCCCGAAACCGAAACACCGCCATCCGGCACTGTTCTCGGCCGTGACCACGCTCATCGTGCTGCTTGTGCTCGCACTCGGCGCTGGGGCCTGGTACATGTGGCAATACCACTGGCGCACGCTCAGCATTGAGGTGGACGGCACCGCGTACTCCGCGAAGGCCGACACCACGGTGGCGGCGTTCATGCGCGACCACCGCGATTTCGAACGCAAACCGGGTCGCCTGCTGTCGGTGGAGGGCAAGGTGCTCGAACCCAGCGGCGGCAACACGGTGAGCGTGAAATTCGACGGCAAACAGATCGAGCCCGCCGACTGGGACCGCACACGTTTCGAAAAGAACGGCACGCTTACGGTCACGCCGGGCACCGATCTCACCGAGGAGCATACGGTGGAGCAGCGGAAGGTGCCGTTCAAGACGGACATCAATCTGAACGGCGGACCGGTGCAGATCGTCACCCAGCAGGGCGAGGACGGGCTGCAGGAGTTCTGGGTGGGCAAGCAGTCGAAGAAAACCGCCGCCAAGACCGTGATTCGCAAGCAGAAGCCGCTCATCGTGAAGTCGTTCGCACCGCACCCGGAGGGCAAGAAGGTCATCGCGCTCACGTTCGACGACGGTCCGAGCATCTACTCCGACAAGATCCTCGACATTCTCAAGCAGAACAAGGTGAAGGCGACGTTCTTCGAACTCGGCGAGCAGTCGCTCGAATTCCCGAAGGTGGAGCAGCGCATCGTGAAGGAGGGGCACCAGATCGCATCACACAGCGTCTCGCACCCGTACTTCCCGAACATGAGCGCGCAGGAGCAGCGTCAGGAGATTGAGAACAGCCTCAGCGACATCAAGAAGGCGGCCGACGTGAGCACGCGCACGTTCCGCGCACCATACGGCGCGTTCGGCGTGGACGAATGGAAGAACAACGCCACGCTGATCGACAGGAATGTGCTGTGGGACGTGGACACGTTGGACTGGAAGCGGCCGGGAGAGAAGCAGATCACGAAAGAAGTGGTCGATTACGTGCACAACGGCGCCGTGGTGCTCATGCATTCGGGCGGCGGCGACCGCAGCCAGACCGTCAAGGCGCTGCCGGAGATCATCAAGCAGCTCAAGAAGAAAGGCTACTCGTTCGTCACCATCGATGAGCTGTGCAAGATGGCCGGGCTGCCCGAGGGCGCCGAACCGAGCCGGTAGCGCGACTACTGCGCGGTCTGGATCTGCGTGATCACCGTGCGCAACTGCTGCAGGAACAGTTGGCAGACGCGAGACAGGTCGCGGTCCTTGCGCCAGATGACGCTCAGGCGAATGTCGAGCGGCGGGTCGAGCGGGCGCCAGACGAGATCGTGTTCGGGGTCGCTGAACTCGGTGAGATCGTTCACGGTGAGCATGTAGCCGACGCCGTTGCGCACCAGGCAGGCCGCGTTGTATGCGAGATTCACGTGGGAGACGATGTTGAGCGTCGTGCCTTGCGTGAGCCATCCGGACAGATCGCGGCGCTGGTTCGCGCCCGTCGACGTGATGAGCGGCATATCGCGGATCAGCTCGTTCGTGATCGCCTCGTTGGCGGCGATCGGGTCGTCGGCGCGCATGCCGATGCCGAGCGGATTGGCTCCGGGCAATGAAAGGTGGTCGAAGCGCGTCATGTCGATCGGCTGCATGATCACGGCGAAGTCGGCGATGCCGTTGTTGAGGCGTTCCACATTGTTCGGACCGTTGTCGTCGTGGATGTCGAAGGTGATGCGCGGGTAGAGCAGGCGCATCTGCGCGATGGCGAGCGCCACGATGTTCATCAGATCGCTTTCCGCCGCCGTGATGTGTATGGTGTCGGCGATCTCGTCATGCATATGCACTTCGGCGCGCGCACGGTCGGCGAGTTCGATGATCTGCCATGCACGCCGGTAGAACACCCGGCCTTCTCTCGTCAGTGAGATGCTGTGCCCGCGGTTGCCGCGCTCGAACAGCGTCACGCCGAGCTCGTTCTCAAGCTCCTTCATCTACCGCGACAGCGCCGGCTGACTCATGCACAGCACGTCGGCCGCCGCAAAAATCCCCTCTTCCTGCACGACGGCGACGAAGTGCCGCAAGGTGCGAATATCCATGAGACCCACCACCCAGATTTATATCGAATCCTTGCATGTAATTATATCAAACCTATACATCTGCAATATCTATTTTCAGATTCCCCACACGCACCACACCCTCGCCCACGCCGCGATTTCTGTGTTCGCGTTCGCGGGTACAACTCCAATATTCAACGGTACAGATTGCCCGCTCTGAGGTACAGGCCATTTGCCCAGGGGGACAGGCCGCTTGTTCAAGGACGCAGATTGATTAAACAAATTAATCTGAAAATCTGTAATTCTATTACTAAATTTTGAAACAATAATGGGCTGCCTGTGTCACCATATAAGAGGTGCCCCAGTGCAAAAGGGGGCGGATCACGCGCGAAGTTGGGCCAGGAGACGCTCGGCGATGGGACTCAACGGCCGGTTGCGACTATGCGGATTGTCAGCAGTGCATGCCAGGTTCTCCCGCGCGCACGCTGAACACGCTGCGATCGCGGGCGATGCGGAGGAGTCGCTCGGGGCCGCGGCATGGACCGCATTGTGTACGGTCTGCGCAGACTGTGCACAACGGCGGCGTGTCTGGTACAACTTCCCGTGCACTCCCCTATAATCGGTGCAACATTGCGGTACAACACTCGAGGAGGAGGCACAGATGCAGGGGTTTGCAACATATGTGAGTGAATACGGACCGGTGCGCGTGGACTGGCAGGATGACGCCGTTGTTCGGCTGCGCATCATTCCGCAGGCGGACTACGACGCCGACGGCGCAGGCGAGACGACCGGGCTCACCGACGAGACGTTCCGTGAGCTCGAACAGTACTTCGCCGGCGAGCTACGGCGGTTCACCGTGCCGATTGCGTTCGCGAGCGGCACCCCGTTCCAGCAGGCCGTATGGCGCGCATTGCTGCAGATTCCGTACGGCGAGACGCGCACCTACGCGCAGATCGCCGAGGCGGCGGGGCACCCGAAGGCCGTGCGCGCGGTCGGCTCGGCGAACAACCGCAACCCGATTCCGTTCATCGTGCCTTGCCACCGCGTGGTCGGCGCGAACGGCAATCTCGTCGGCTATGCCTATGGCGTGGAGATGAAGCGTTCACTATTACAGATGGAGATGCGCGCGCTCGGGCAGTGACACGAAATTGACATCTGCCATTGTATGGACAATGCATTACAAGAGTTATACAATGGCAGATATCTATTTCGTTAGCCAGAAGACCATAGGAGTTCGCATGAGCGAGACAACGACCGTGAGCTTTCGTACCGACCCGAAAGTCAAGGAAGAGGCCAAGGCACTCTATGAATCGATGGGCATGGACCTTTCCACCGCCCTCAACGTCTTCCTGCGCCAATCCATTCGCGACAACGGCATGCCGTTCAAGATCACCCGCGAACAACCGGAGAGCATCGAGGCACGCCGGCAGACGGAAGCACACGAAGGCAGGTCCTTCACCAGTTCCGAGGGCCTGATGAAAGACCTGATGGATGCTTAGCACCGTATTTCGCACCACTCAGTTCAAAAAGGACTTCAAGTCGCTGCTGAAGAAGCACTACGACCCGAAGAAGTTGCAAGACGCCGTCGACGCAATGATGGCGCAGGACACGAAGCTGCTTGGCACCAAATACAAAGACCATCCACTCGTTGGGAACTGGCGCGGGTACCGCGAAATACATATCGAGGGCGATTGGCTGCTCATCTACCGTATAGAAAAGTACGAGCTCCAATTGGTGTTGACACGCACCGGCTCGCATGACGACCTGTTCTGAACGGCAATCGTCACTCACATCAAAGCGCTACCGCTGTTCGAACAGCCAGCCCATGATCTGTGGATCGCGGGCGAACAGCCGCGCGCCCCAGCGCCGCAGATTTCGCATGGTCATATGGCATCACTCCAATCGGCAGCATGGTCATGCGTGTTCGGCATATGGTAGTCCGCACTGTGGGGAGTCGCTACCGGCAGTGCGCGCATACAGTATTCGCACAGACACCACGCAACACAGCACAAGGAGATTCCATGGGCATTCTGCTCATCAATGGCGGCGAGATCGGCGGTAACACCACGCACCTTGGCCACGCGTTCCTCGAGGGTCGCGATTTCACGCAGATCGATCTCGCCTCGCTCAAGGTGTACGACTACGGCACCCACTTCGCCGACGACCAGTTCGATGAGGTGCTGGAGGCGATGAAGGCGGCCGAGACGATTGTGATCGGCTCGCCCGTGTATTGACATGACATGAGCGGCATGACGCGCTGCCTGCTCGACCGCTGCTACGGCCCGGTCTCTTCCGACGACCTCGCCGGCAAACGCCTCTTCTTCCTGTTCCAGGGCGGCGCACCCACGCAGCAGATGTACGAGCGCGGCGAATACACCATCAACCGCTTCGCCGGCCTGTACGGTATGGATTACATGGGCATGGCCCGCAATGCAAGCGAGGCGCGCGCACTCGCCGCCAAGCTGTGATCACATGCCCTCGGTTTCGCAATCTGCCCGCAGATTACCGCACACAACAGCAGACCCTCGCTCAGGCACGCAGCGAATCCACGTCGCGACCGCACCGCTCGTACCGCACCGAATAGAACGCGAGCAGCAACACGGCGAACGCGGCGAACGGGACTCCGCTCAACGCGGGGTAATGGTAGTTCATATGCGAGGCGTCCAGCACGCCACCACCCACCATCGAGCCGACGGCATTGCCGAAGTTGAAGGCGATCTGCACAGTGGCCCCGCCTATGAGCTCGCCGCCGCCCTTGCCGGCCTCCGCCATGAGCAGCTGTTGCGGCGCTGAAACGAAGAACAGCGCGAACGAAATCACAAAAGCGAACAGCGCCGTGCTCCAGCGCGAGCCGGGCACGAGGAACACGGCGAGCAAGCCGAGGCAGGCGATACACTGGCCAAGCGCCGAAGTGCCGCCGGGCACCCAGCGGTCTGCGATGCGGCCGCCGATCAATCCGCCCACGACCATGCCGAATCCGGCGAGCATCATCAGCGCGGAGATCGTGTTGTTCGGCCATCCGCCCACCTTCTGCAGCCATGGGCTCACATAGCTCCACCAGCAGAAAATACCTGTGTTCCCGACGAAAACAGCGATGAGCACCATCCAGGGGCCCGGTTGGCGGAGGAATCTGAATTGCCCGCGCAGACCCGCGTCACGCACAGGTGCCACAGATGGGATCCATGCGCGTGCGAGCACGGCGGTCACTGCAGCGCACGCGGCGAGCGCCACAAACGCCAGTCGCCACGACATATGCTCGGCGAGCAGCGTACCGGCTGGCACACCGAGCATGTTCGCCACGGTCTGCCCGGTGACCATGGATGCCACAGCACGCGCCTCCTTGCCCTTGCGGGCGAGCAGCTTGGCGATCAGCGTAGCTGTGCCGAAAAAGGCGCCATGCGGCAGACCGGCGAGGAAGCGGGCACCCACGAGCATCGGCGCGTTCACGGCCATGGCGCTCAAGGCGTTGCCCGCGCAGGCGATGACCATGAACATGACGATCAATGTGCGCGGTGGGATTCTGCGGCCGAACACGAGCATCAGTGTGCCCACGCACACGCCGATCGCGTATGCCGAGATGAAGTGCCCCGCCGTCGGAATGCTCACCTGCAGGGTCTGCGCGGTTTGCGGCAGTATGCCCATCATCACGAATTCCGCGGCGCCGAGCACGAACGCGCCGGCCGCGAGCGCGAACAATCCCAAGCCGTTGCCGCCGGTTTTGCCTTGTTTTCCGTCGCGGTCGGCCCGCGTCGCCATGTTCGTCGCGCCTGTCATACGTGCACCTCACCTGTGTCTGCGCGTAAATCTACTGACTTAACAAAATAAGATTCGCAACCGACAACCACCCGGGCATATCCGTGGCGGCCACATGCCCGCTCAGCGCACCGGCTTCGATTCGAGCGGAATGTCCGAACGATCGGCGAGCGCGCGGTAATCCGGCCCGAGCCACAGATCGAGCTCACCTTGCCGCACAATGAGTGGCATGCGCGGGTGAATCGGCTTCATATCGGCGTTCGCCTGCGTGGTGACCATTGAGAACTGCGAACCGCGACGCACGCCGCCGATCAGCATGACCGGTTCGTCGGGCATGCGGAACACATACTGCTGTTTGATCTGTCTGCCGGTGCGCTCACTCACCGCGGTCTCGCTGCCGTGCGATTCATAGAACCAGCGGCAGGCGATCACGCAGCGGTCGTGTTCCATCGGCGCGCGCCACATCGGCTTGTCCGCGCTCTCGATGCGCGTATTGAACACGGGCTGCGGTGTCCACTGCTGCTCGAATCCCCATTGCGCCTCCGCTGTTCGCAGACTCCCATTCACCAGTTCCGGCACACCCACTGCCGTGTCGAACGCGGGCACAATGATCGGCACGACCGATTTCGGGTACGCCTCCACGCCGACGCCTGCGAACTCGCCGGCGGCAGGCTCAGCCGCAGTGAGCTCGTCGACGAGTCTGCCCACCTCCGCCATTGTCAATCCCAGATAATGTGCGCACATACCTCCAGAGTAATCCGCGCGCACCATGCCGCTGCCGGTCGAATATTGTGAAATATTGGACGAATTCGCCCAATATGCATGCCGGTATGCTAGTATGGGTTGCAGATTCCCACTCCCTTCCAACCGCGCAGGCATGCGCAGACAAGTGAGGCGAGATATGCGCTTGTTCGCACGCCCGGGCAAGCCGACGCGAACGGATCGGCCACGCACGCGCATCGCCTCCGCAGTCCTCAATTGGGAACGTTCGCTCGCCCATTGGAAACGCGTGCTCACCGTCGTCTTCACCGCATTGCTCACGGTGATTGCCGTGATCTGCCTGGGCGTGGGAGTCAACATCGTCGACCTTGGGCGCGATACCCAAGCCATCCCTCCGGCTCCCGTCACCGAGATCGAGGCACCGCAGCTGCCGGTGCCACTCACCGACGATGCCATCGAGGCGGCCGGTCTGCATGAGGCGACGCCCACGGTTTCGGTCTCGCAGATGACCGCGACCGCGCTCGACAATCTGAGCGCGGTGGACGGCAGCTCGGCACTCGACACCGTCGCCATCTCACTCAGCAGTGATCAACGCGAGCAGATTGAGCAGAATCTGCAGGCGTTCACCGACGCCGGTGCGCAGGTCTCGTTCGCCGTCGCCGACCTCGGTTCCGGCGGCGTGGCGCGGTACCCGGCGTCGTCGATCAAGGCGCCGTACATCGTGTCGCTGCTGCAGGAGGGCGCAGTGAATCTGGATGAGACGGCAAGCGGGAGCACGCTGTCCGCGCAGATCAACGCGGACCATATTGCGGGCGTGCTGCGGTATTCCGACAACGACGGGTACGATGCGCTGTGGAACGCGCATCTGAACAGTGCGATCATCCCGTGGAGCGAAGGCCTGGTGGAAAATCCGGAACGCATGCGCGGATTCCAGTACCCGGATGTGAGCGCGGTGGAACTCGCGAAGATGTGGGTGAAGACGTACGGATACCTGTTCGCCGATGCCGAGGGCGAACCGAACGCGGGTGAGACGGCAAGCGCACCGGCACGCGAATGGCTCACTTCGAATATGCAACATTCCCTCAATTCGTCGATCGACGCCACACACGGTGGCGGCAACAGCCGCGATGCCGAGCTCGACCCATCGCTCACCGCGGGCGGTGCCAACGAGCTCAACGGTTCCGCGAATCCGGACGGCACGGTGGTGCTGAGCAAGGCCGGCTGGATCAACGGCGAGGGCGACTATTATGCGCTCAACGACGCCGGCATCGTGCTGCCGGGCGCAGGCGCCGACGACAAGCCGGGCTATGCGATCGCCATCATGAGCAACGCGTGCGGCCGGGGCGATCTGCTCGCCGATCTCGCCGGCACGCTCCACAATATTCTGTCCTGATGCGCGAATTCACCCGCCCACCGCTCGCATTTGCCGTACACTAGGCTCTATGACTGGCAAACTGCACTTGCACAACCATTACAATGGCCTGAAAACGGCTGCGTTGTTCGCGATCATGTGGGCGATCATCATGCTCATCTGGTGGGTCACCGGCGCGCGCACGTCCACGCTCGGCATCTACTTGGCCATCGGCGTCGGCACGTCGTTCATCTCGTACTGGTTCTCCGACAAGCTCGCAATCGCCTCGATGCACGCGCAACCGGTGACCGAGCAGCAGGCGCCCGAGCTCTACCGCATTGTGCGCGAACTGTCGCAGCGTGCGGGCAAGCCGATGCCGCGCATCTACATCGCGCCCACCGAGACGCCGAACGCCTTCGCCACCGGCCGCAACGAGAACCACGCCGCCGTCTGCTGCACGCAGGGCATTCTGCGCATTCTCGATGAACGTGAGATTCGCGGTGTGCTCGGGCACGAGCTCATGCATGTGTACAACCGCGACATCCGCACGTCGGCGATTGCCGGCGCCATGGCCACCGTGCTCACCTATCTCGGGTATTCGATGATGTACATAGGCAATTCGTCGAGCTCGAACCGCGACCGCGACAACGGCGCCGGCCTGCCCGGGCTCATCGGCATCGTGCTCTCCGCCGTGCTTGCGCCGATCGCCGCCTCGCTCATCCAGATGGCGATCTCGCGCACCCGCGAATACGACGCCGACGAAGACGGCAGCGCACTCACCGGCGACCCGCTCGCGCTCGCCTCCGCGCTGCAGAAGATCTCGGCCGGCGTCGACCAGAATCCGCTACCGAAGACGAGCACCGACACCTCCACCGCCGCCATGATGATCGAGTCGCCGTTCCGCGGTGCCGACATGTCCAGATTGTTCTCCACGCACCCGCCGACCGAAGACCGCATCGCGCGCCTGAACCAGATGGCCGTCGACATGGGGCAGATTGCTCCCGGCGCCGCTTCGCCGCAGGTTGCGGGCTACGCTCAGTATTCGCAGTACCGCCAGCACTGAGCCTGCATGGTTGTGGACGCCCCTGTGAACGCGGCGCGCGCTTATGCCGCATCTATGGTAGACTGTCGAACGTGCGTCGCCGCGGGCACGCATTGCGGATGTAGTTCATCGGTAGAACGAAAGCTTCCCAAGCTTTAAAGGCGGGTTCGACTCCCGTCATCCGCTCCACTGAAAACGGCTGATTTCCAGCGAAATCAGCCGTTTCCCATATCGCTTGCGATATACACTCACCCGCGCGAGCCGTTCGCGTAGAAACGCGCGAGCGTCTCGTCGCGGAACTCGTCGAAATAGCCGCCGTCGATCGAGGCGCGGATGTCGTCAAGCAAATGCACGAAGAAGTACTCGTTGTGGATCGTGGCGAGCGTGAACCCGTTCATCTCGTGCGCACGCAGCAGGTGGTCCACATAGGCACGCGTGTAGTGCGTGCACGTGTAGCACTGGCAGCCCTCCTCGAGCGGACCGAAATCGTGCTTGTACTGCGCGCGTTTGATGTTGTAACGGCCGCCGCGCGTGAAGATCGCGCCGTTACGCCCGCAACGCGCCGGCGCCACGCAATCGAAGGTGTCGCCGCCGTTCTCCACGCAGGCAAAGATGTCGTCCACCGCGGCGATGCCGAGCACGTGCCGGGGCCGGCTTTCGGGCATCTCGTCGCAGATCCACGCGCAGATGTCGCCGATGATCCGCTTCTCCATCGCGCCGCCTATGCCGACGCCGTCGAAGTCGAGCGAGGCAATCTGCGAGGCCGCATGCCGGCGTAGATCTTCGTAATTCGCACCCTGCACCACACCATAGAGTGCCTGGTACGGCTTGCCGAGGCGTGACTGCGTGAGCCGCTCATGCTCGGCGACGCAACGCTGTGCCCAGCGGTAGGTGCGCTCAACCGAGTTCTCCTGGTAGCGGCGCGTGTTCATGAGCGTCGTGAGCTCGTCGAACGCGAACATGATGTCGGCGCCGAGCTTGTGCTGGATGTTCATCGAGATCTCAGCGGAGAAGCGGTGCAGCGAGCCGTTGAGCGGCGACTTGAACGTGACGCCGTCCTCGTCCACGAACGCCATGCGCTCCTTGCCTTCGGCAATCACGTCGTCGGACTTCATGCCCTTCACATCCATCGCCAACGTCTTCTTGAAGCCCGCGCCGAGCGAAAGCACCTGGAATCCACCGGAGTCGGTGAAAGTCGGGCCGTTCCAGTTCATGAACTTCGCGAGACCGCCCGCCTCGTCAAGCACGTCCTCACCGGGGCGCTCGTACAGGTGGAACGCGTTCGACAGCAGACACTGTGCGCCGAGCTGGGTCATCGATTCCGGCAGCACGGCCTTCATTGCACCTTGCGTGGCCACCGGCACGAATGCCGGCGTCTTGATGTCGCCGTGTGGCGTGTGCAGAATGCCGGTGCGGCCATAGCGGGCGCCGCCTTTGCCCTTGCCGTTCGGGGAATCCGGCAGTCGCGTGGTCTGTTCAAAACGGAAGGCGCTGCGGTCACCGGGTTTGCCCGGTTCCGCGCCGCGCGGATGCTCCACCAGCTGCGGGGCCGGTGCCTGCACAATGCTCTCTGTATTCGCTGTCATGTGCGCAATTCTAAGGCGTGCGGTTGTCCGCGTGAACAGCATGGCTACCCGAACGGCCATTCTTCGCAAGCGAGCACGGAGTGGCCGCTGAATCGCACCCTCCAACGGCCACTATCCGCATCTCAAGAACAAATCAGCCAAAAAACGGAGACTGAAAATCTCTTCCATTGAAGATTCGGCACATTCGTCTCGCTCTATCGGCCATTTTTCGCATATCGTCATGGAATAGCCGCCGAGTGACGCGCCACAGTGGCCGTTCTTCGCAGATAGGAACAAACCGGCCAACGGAACGCATCCGAACCGGGCGGCCGCACGCAATCTGGTCTCCTCATTGGCTACTTTGGGCGCATCGGCATACACCAGCCAATGGAGAGTCCTCCTCATCGGCCAGATTTCGCAGCAGCACACAGATGAGCCAATGAAGCGCACCGCACGACCGAGTTGGGGGGCGATCGGCACTGACGGCACTTATGAGACCGGGAGCAGCAGCGCGCGAATCTGCTCGGCGGATTCGAAACGCACAGCATACAATCCGAGTTCGCATGCGGCGGCGGTGTTGGCGGCGTTGTTCTCGACGAACAGCGTATGCGCGGGGTCGAGATGGAAGGCGCGAATCGCGCGTTCGAACAGCGCAGACTCCGGTTTGGCAATGCATTCGCGCGCGGAGACCATTGTGCCGTCGAGCAGGCCGAGCCACGGGTATTTCACCTGCATCTGCTCGACCGCGGTCTCCGAGCAGCTCGCCAGGCCGACCATGCGCACGCCGGCGGCCCGCAGCTCGCGAAGCAATGTGGGCATGCCGACGGGCATATCGTAGAATCCAAGCGCACGATGCTGCAGCAGCAGGCGCAGAATCCAGCCGACCGCGGGACCGTGCTCGCGGGTGTAGTCGTCGAGAATCTTGCCATCCAGCACACCGGCGGCGGCGCGCGCACGGCAGAATTCGTAGCCGTGCGGGTCATGGTCGTCGAAGAACATGTCGGTGACGCCGGGCGGGTAGAACGCGCCCACCACGCGACGCGGGCGCCAGTCCACGAGCACGTCGAAATAGTCGAACACGACGGCGGAGAAATCGGTCTGCACACTGCAAGCGTAGCGGAAAATGCGGTCTCGTGAATTCCAAAGATTCTTTTTCGAAAGAACAATTCAGTTTTCAGTGGACATTCAGGAAACTTCAAGAAGACGTGGCTTAACTGAGTACTATCACAAGAATAGATTGCCCGAGCGCGATCATGAGGAGACATATAGGGAGAGTCGATGGCTGACGACAACAACAATTGGCCTACCGGCACGCCGGACCAGAACGCAGGCTCCGACGAGCACCACACCGACGCCAACATTGGCGCGAACACCGAAGATTCGAACACAGCACCTGCCGCACCTGCCGCGCCTGCAGACGAACAGCCGACCTCCGTGCTGACGCCGGTTTCCGGTTCCGCCACCGAGCAAGGCGAGAAGAACGACTCGACTTCGGTGGACGAGACACGCAAACCGGAACCGTACCGCTTGGCACCGCGATACGGTGCGTACGCGCCGACGTCCCAGCAGGAGACGACGCGCATCCCGACGCCCCCGCAGCAGGGTGCGCCGAACGCACAGCAGTCCGGACTGCCGTACCAGACGCAGAACAATCCGCAGAACATGCCATATGGCGTGCGCGTGGACCAGAACCAGCAGAACGCGCCACAGGGCGCACCGACTGCGCAGAACCGCAATCCGTACGGTGTGCCAACGGGCAATCCGTTCGCGCCCAGCAACGGCACGCCGGCAGGTCCGGGCAATCCGAACGGCCCGACACAGTCGCCGTTCGGGCCGGGCAGCCCACAGCAGGGGCAGCCGGCACGCATGCCGAGCAACATCATTGTCGCGGTGGTCGCGGCACTCGTTGCGGCGGCGATCTGCCTAGGCGTCGGCTATGCGGCGCTCACCAACGGCTGGGTGAAAATCCCCACGTCAAGTTCGCTGAGCAGCCTGTCATCGAACAGCCACGGCTCCGGATCGGCCCCGGTGGAAGGCGGCGAGGCACCGAACTGGGCCGGCGTCTCCGCGAACGTGTCGAAGTCGGTCGTGTCGATCCAGACCGTCGTGGACCAGGGCGAAGCCAAGGGCTCCGGCGCGATCCTCGACAAAGAGGGTCATATTGTGACGAACAACCACGTGGTCTCCGGCGCCAAGCAGATTCAGGTGACGCTCGACAACGGCGACATCTACAGCGCGAAGGTGGTGGGCACCGATTCCACGACCGATCTCGCCGTGATCAAGCTCGACAATCCGCCGAAAGACCTGACGCCCATCACATTCGCGAATTCCGACAGCCTGACGCCGGGTGAGCCGGTCATGGCCATCGGCAATCCGCTCGGCTACGACGGCACCGTGACCACCGGCATCGTCTCCGCGCTGAACCGACCCGTCACCGTGATGGACGAAGAGAACAACAACGCCATCGTCACCAACGCCGTGCAGATCGACGCCGCGATCAACCCGGGCAATTCGGGCGGCCCCACCTTCAATGCGGCCGGACAGGTGATCGGCATCAACTCGTCGATCGCCTCCACCGCTTCGAGCACCCAGACCGCCGGCTCCATCGGCATCGGCTTCGCAATCCCGGCGAATCTGGTGAAGCGGGTCTCCGACGAGATCATCAAGAACGGCAAGGTGGAACATGTGGCGCTCGGCGTCACGATCCAGAGCGCCACGGTGGAGGCGGACGGCGTGACCCGCGGTGGCGCCGTGGTCAAGTCGGTCGTCGCGAACAGCCCGGCAGCCAAGGCCGGCGTGAAGACCGGCGACACGATCGTGGGCTTCAACGGCCTCGCCGTGAACAACAACTACTCGCTGCTCGGATTCGTACGTGCCGCGGCAATGGGGTCCACCGCGAAACTCACCGTGGTGCGCGACGGTCACACGATGGAACTCAACGTGACCTTCGACCAGGCCGAGGCGGCGGTGAACGGCAACAACCGCAGCGACAGCCAGAACAACCAGAACAACAACGGCCAGAACGACCAGAACCAGAACAACGACAATAACAATAACAACGATGGCAACAGCGACAACAACAATCGCAACCGCAACAACGACGGACTCATCGATCCGTTCGGCATGTGGTAAACACCTGAGTTGACCGGTTCGGCAAGAGGGTCTGCAGAGCGATCTGCAGACCCTCTTGCCATATCACCTGTACCGGGAACACACCAGTGGGCGCGTTTTGCTATAGTGAGAACCCATGCGCGGCAAACGCGCGAATACAACTGAATATGCAGCAATCTTTTTACGCCGTGTGTCGTAAGCGCGCCAAGCCGGGCGCCGTGTTCGATGGGCTAACAAGGCGTGAAGCTAGCTTTCCTCACCCGCATGCGCAACGGCAGGCAGGTGTGGAAGACGATACCGACGTAAGGAGATGCGATGAAGAAAATCATCGATCTTTGCAAGGAAGTTCCGCTCCTTCCTCTCACCATTCTGGCGGCCATACCGCTGGCCCTCATTCCGCAGTGGCGCCCGTGGGGCCACATTCACCCCGCATTTGACCCGGGTGTGGGCGAATGGATCATCATCCTGTTCGTGGCATGGACCATCTACACAAGCATCCGCGAGATGATCGAAAGCATTAGGCACGGCCATGTCGGCGTCGATCTGCTCGCCATCGTCGCGCTCATCTCCACCGTCTGCGTGCAGCAATACTGGGCGTCGTGGGCAGTGGTGCTCATGGTGGCCTCCGGCGAGGCGATCGAATCGTACGCACAAAACAAGGCGCGCGGCAATCTCACTGCGCTCATCAAGGCAGCACCGCAGCAGGCGCATGTGGTCACGCTGCCCGGTGCAACGGACGGCGGCGACACGGAAATGACCGAGGAAGGCTTCCGCAAGGTGCAGCAGGCCGTCGAGCAGGCACAGCGCGAAGGCAAGCCGATCAATATGGGGAACGGTCATTTCGACACGGTCCCGGTGAACGACGTCAAGCTCGGCTCGGTGCTCATCGTGCTGCCCGGCGAAATCGTCCCCGTCGACGGCCAGCTGCTCTCCGGCACCGCAAGTGTCGACCTGAGCAACATCAACGGCGAGCCGGTGCCGCGCACCCTGTTCGCCGGCGCGAAGGTGCTCTCGGGCTCCATCAATGGCTCGACCACGATGATGCTGCGCACCACCTCGCTTGCCGCGGATTCGCAGTACCAGCAGATCCTGAAACTCGTCTCGTCCGCGGAGGAATCGCGCGCCGCCGTGGTGCGCACCGCCGACATGCTCGCCGTGCCGTTCACCATCATCTCATTCGCGATTGCAATCGTCGCGTGGATCGTCTCGGGCACCGGACTGCGCTTCGCCCAGGTGCTCGTGCTCGCCACGCCATGCCCGCTGCTCATCGCAGCGCCGGTCGCATACGTCGCCGGCACCGCACGTCTCGCCAAGCAGAAGATTCTCATCAAATCTCAGGATGTGCTGGAGAATCTGGGTCGCGTCACGCATGTGTTCTTCGACAAGACGGGCACGCTCACCGTCAAGCAGCCGCAGGTGGTGCGCGTCGAAAAGGCCAAGGACATGCCTGCGAACATCTCCGAAGACGAGATCCTCATGCTCGCCGGCATGGTGGAGGGATTCTCGGTGCACGTGCTCGCCAAGGGAATCGTCGCCGCCGGCAAGGAGGCGATGGCACGCTTGCACAGACTGCCGAGTTCGAGCGGGAAAACGGCGAATGACGGGAATCTGAACACCGGCCAGCGCGAACTGCCGAACCCTAACGAGAACTACCCTGTAGTGGGCAACGTCACCGAGACGCCAGGCAAGGGCGTCACCGGCACGGTGGACGGCCACAAGGTGGAGGTGGGGCGTTTCGCCTTCGTGACCGAGCAGTCCATCGCATCGCAGGAAGTGCACACTGCGCAGGAAGAGGCACGCAACGAGAAGGCGATGGAACAGGCGGACCGCGACGCCGCCAAACTGTGGCCCACCAAACTCGAACCCGACGAGATGGCCACGTACATCGCCATCGACGGCAAGCTCGCCGCGCGCATCGTGCTGCGCGACGTGCCGCGGCACGACGCGAAGCAGGCGATCGCAGAACTGCGCGAGCTCGGCGTGAAGGAAGAGACGATGCTCACCGGCGACAAGAAGGCGTCTGCCATGATCATCGCGAACGAGGTGGGCATCACCGACGTGCGCTATGAACTGCTGCCGCAAGACAAGGTGAATGCCGTGCGCGAGGCCGCGGCCGCCGAGAAGACCGGCCGCAAGTCTGGCTGGGAGCGGTTCCTGACGAAGCTGCTCGGTGAGCCGATCCACCGCGATGTGACGATGATGGTGGGCGACGGCGTGAACGATTCGCCGGTGCTCGCGGTCGCCGACATCGGCATGGCAATGACCGACGGCACGTCCACGGCCGCCTCGGAAAGCGCCGAAGTGGTAATCATGAACGACGACATCGGCGCCGTGCCGCTCGGCGTGAAGATCGCCCGGCAGACCAAACAGCGCATGCTGCAGGCCGTGCTCATCGGCATCGCGCTCGCGATCGTGGGCATGGTGTGCGCCGCGTTCAACCTGATCCCCGTGGTCATCGGCGCGTTCCTGCAGGAGGCGATCGACGTCGTCTCCATTCTGTGGGCACTGACGGCGCTGTTCAACCGCAAGTAAGCGAGTCATGCTGGCATCCGTACTTGATTTGTTTCAATCTGGGGAATCTGCGAGACAAATCAAGTACGCAGTGCCGGGTTTGTCACACTAGCCCTCCTCTCAGCGTGACGAACACGGCACTATCTGCACGGGTTTGTCACACCAGTCTCCCCTCAGTGCGACGAACCTGACACTATTCGCACTGGTTTGTCTCATTCCACTTCCGGCAGTGAAACAAATCAAGTAGTCGGCACTTGTTTTCTTCCGCAGATTCCATCTCCGCGAGACCTCTTATGCGGGCACTACTTGGTTCATATCACCGGCAACGCGATTTTGAGATGAATCAAGTAGGCTGTGCTTGGTTTGCCCCACTAGCCCTTCCCTAGCAAGACAAATCAAGTGCGCGGCTCTTCACAGATTCGCCAGTGTGGGCTAATCTATTCTCGTGACTCAAGATTCTGAACTTCGTATTGCTGTTATCGGCGCGGGCCCGGCCGGCGTCTACTCCTCCGACATCTTCCTGCGCCAGCTCGCCAAGCTCGGCGACGAACTCGGACTCGGCACGGACGCGCGCATCGATCTGTTCGAGAAGCTGCCGGTGCCGTTCGGCCTCGTGCGCTATGGCGTGGCGCCGGATCATCCGTCGATCAAATTCATTGCATCGGCGCTCGAGAAGACGCTCGATAATCCGAACATCCATCTCTACGCCGACGTCGAGTTCGGCAAGGATGTAACGCTCGAGGATCTGCTTGAGCGGTACGACGCGATTCTGTTCGCGACCGGTGCGATCAAAGACAAGCCGCTCACGATTCCGGGCGCCGATCTCGACGGCGTGTACGGTGCCGCGCGCTTTGTGGAGTGGTATGACGGCTACCCGACCGGCGTGCGCGAATGGCCGCTCGAAGCGGAACGCGTCGCGGTGATCGGCGGCGGCAATGTGGCGATGGACGTCGCGCGCGAACTCATGCGCAACGCCGACGATCTGCGTGCGAAAACCGACATTCCCGACAACGTGTACGAGGGCATCAAGAACAACAAGGCGAAGGAACTCCACTTGTTCATTCGCCGCGGCGTCGCGCAGGCAAAGTTCTCGGTGCAGGAGCTGCGCGAAATGGAGAAGCTGCCCGGTGTGCAGCTCATCATTGACGAAGACGACTTCGAGCTCGACGACGACACGATCGAGGAGGCGGGCAAAGACAAGCTCACGCGCCAGATGGTGGAGGAGCTGTTCGTGATTCGCGACATGGCCGAAGACATGGAAGACGACGGCGACGGCGACTTCGAAGGCAACCCGGCCGACCGCAAGTACTACATCCACTTCAATTCCGCACCCACCGAGATTCTCGGCGAAGACGGCAAGGTGGTCGACATTCGCGTGGAGCGCACCGAGACCGGCGCGGACGGCAAGATGCATCGCACCGGCGAATTCACCGACTATCCGGTCGAGGCCGTGTACCATGCCATCGGCTACAAGCCGGAATCGGTGCCGGGCATCGCCTACGACGAGGGCGGCGCGCATTTGGCCAACGCGAACGGCGACGGCCGCATCACTGTGGATCATGAGAACGGCGAAGTGCGCGAACGCCTCTATGCGACCGGCTGGGCGAAGCGCGGGCCGGTGGGACTCATCGGTTCGACGAAGTCCGACGCGCTGATGATCGTGACTGCCATGCTCGAAGACCTCGCACAGAACAAGGAGAACGCACGTCTCGCGCCCGACCGCGACCCCGAGTCGATCGACCGTCTGCTTGCGGAGCGCGGCGTGCGGCCAATCGATTTCGCCGGCTGGAAGCGCGTGGACGCGTACGAGCGTGCCGAAGGAGCCAAGGAGGGCCGCGAGCACAAGAAAGTGATCGACCCCGACCAGTTCCGCGCACTCGCACACGGCGAGTGAACGCCAGATGTTCAGCGGGCGGGTGCCGGGCGTTCGCGAGGTCGAGCATCCGGCACCCGTTTCCATGATCGTGTTGCAACACGCCGAATTGCACTATTGCGAGCATTGGTGTAATCTAATTCTTTGTCTGCGAGCGTGGCGGAATGGTAGACGCGCTGTCTTCAGGTGGCAGTGAGCTCATGCTCGTGCGGGTTCAAGTCCCGCCGCTCGCACCAACAAGAAACGGCTGATTTCCAACGAAATCAGCCGTTTTGCTTTGCCGCATATCAATAGAAGGCATCAAAAGGGCACCAAACTCGCGAAATACGCCGCCATTCGCCGACAACACGCCATTATCCGTTACGGGATATCATTATCTGTTACGGGATAATCGGCCATCGACAACATTGCGCGAAATTGTGCGAAAGTGACATCAGTAGGGCACTTCCAGCTTTTCGGCATATAGGTCATTTTGTGTTGATTTAGACTCCTAGTCGGTGGTGTTGGGGTAGCGGGTGTTGGTGTGGAATTCGTTCCAGTCGATGCCGGTGCCGAGGGTGGGTTGGCTGGTTGGTTCGTTGTCG
>Ga0209694_1000112_pt1 | contig 152552 bp, 148 predicted proteins | sample GluameincwithD2O_FD_187499 | JGI IMG/M metagenome (GOLD analysis project Ga0209694, IMG submission 187499) | Mouse cecum microbial communities from Vienna, Austria - Glucosamine amended microcosms incubated with D2O (SPAdes) (version 2) | ecosystem: Host-associated > Mammals > Digestive system... | reverse complement strand
TCCGTCCGGCAGGCGGCTGTCCAAAGCGCTTACCCTGTTCCTTCCGGAATCTTGCTGCGTCCGCCGCAGCGAAACTTATAATATCAGCTTTCCCCCTTCGTGTCAATACTTTTTTCTATCTTTTTTTTCCTTTTTTTACATTATTTTCTTCGCCACTATATATTGATAGGTATCCCACACAAAATCCACAACATATATTCTAAATATATGGCGATATAGAAAAGCGTATCATTATGTTATGCAAAATAAGATTAAAAAAGAACCTTCGCAAAAAGGTTCCTTTAATAATATAGAGCGGAGAAGGAGGGATTTGAACCCTCGCGCCGCTATTAACGACCTACTCCCTTTCCAGGGGAGCCCCTTCGGCCAGCTTGGGTACTTCTCCAATACATAAGTCCGAATATTATTATATGCATACTTTCCCAAACTGTCAAGTCTTTTCTTTATGAAAATTACGGACTTTACAGTAAATGCAAAGTCCTGTGTGAACAGTTATTCCCCGTAGTTTCTCATAGTAATCTGCGTCAGTTTACCATTGGTCGCATTAAAACTGGCATCAACACTTGAATAGTATGTATCGGCATCCCTCCATGAATACATAGCTATATCTTCACCTTCATACACCTCTTCGTCTGTCTCGCCATATTTTTTGACAACCTCTTCTCTGTCTGCCCCTATCTGTACATTCCCCGGAAATATGATTGTCAGCTTTCCGCTTTCGAGATCATAATCATTTACAGATATTCCGCCGATCAGACACTCTTCCGCCTTTTTCTCCACATCGTCCGGATTGATAAAGTCCACCATGATGCTGTTGCCTTCTTTATCTGCCACATATCCAATAGAATAGCCGCCAGCGGAAACAATGCCGTCTTCGCTGTCCAGCCCAATCTCCTCGTCTACCGTAAATCCTAGCATATCAAACTGTTTATATTCACACGGAAATGCAATCACATGATCATTAATCTGGACCGTATAGGAATTCCACCCGGCGCCCAACTCACTCACTTGCGGTGCAGCCTTGATCTCCTTATCCATGATACCGTCAAGATCTCCGTCAAGCCCGTCTTCTCCCCGGGACTCATCTTCACTGTCCGCTGTTAACTCTTCATCGATTTTCATCTCACTGATATCCATAATTCCATCATTGACATTGCTATACCCAAGACCGAAAATGACTGCATCGAGGACAAGCCCTAATACCAGAGATATGATCAGGAACAGCTTCGCCTTGTTTGCCGAATCACGCGCACCGTCATAATCACCATTCCTTTGCTGCGCATTGATCCTGCCGGAAAATATAATACTTACAATTCCTAATGGAAGACAACACATTAACAATGACAATACGGAAAGGACCATATATAATGTTCCGTTAATTGGCTGCTGCGGACTCTGACACACACTCTGTCCGACCGTTCCGTATTGATACTCGTAAGCGCCGGACTTTTCTTCTTCCTGAACAACCGCGCCGCACATTGGGCAGAACTTTACTCCGTCGGGAATCTCTTCTTTGCAGAATTTACACTTCATGACGCATCCCTCCTGTTATGCAGTATATTTTGATTGTATTATACGTTTTGTTCCTGATATCAATATACTACCGGTTCCTTAAGCACACAAGTAAAATATTCTGAATTATTTTTTAAGAAATAAAAAAACCATGCATCCAGTCACCCTTTTTGCACAGCTTCTTCTATATCTTTTATGAGGAACGGAGAGGGTGGGATTCGAACCCACGCGCCCTTGCGGACAAACGGTTTTCAAGACCGCCTCGTTATGACCACTTCGATACCTCTCCATCTGTTAACTGCCACTCACAGCTTGACCAAGCCTTACGACAATATGCATTTTACCACACAAAGAAATGTCCGTCAACAATTAATTTCCAGATTTTAGCGTATTTTTAACCGCTATGTTTCCTTCTTCGCAAAAAGCTTTCCGCAACTTCCAAATCTTCCCGAGTGGTAATCTTAATATTTTCGTAGGATGCCTCAAACAGCCTTACCGGCACTTGCATCTCCTGCTCAACTACCATGGCATCATCTGTCACTTCAATACATTGTTCCCTCTTGAGCTTAGAATATGCTTCTATAATTAAAGATTTCTCAAAAATCTGAGGTGTCTGCACTGCCCATACAAGCTTGCGTTTCGGTGTCTGCACCGCGAACTTTTGCCCATCCACTAATTTGACAGTATCTTTGCTGGGCATCCCTGCCACGCAGGCGCGGTATCTTGTGACAGTCTCATAACCTCTCTCCAAGATCTCTTCGTCCACAAACATCCTTGCCCCGTCATGAATAAAGACATATTCTATCCGGCCATTGTCATCAAGTTCCCCATCTCGGATTACTTTCAGTCCTTCCCACACAGAATCATACCGCTCAGCTCCTCCCGGAACAATCGCCTTAACTTTGGAAAAATGATATTTCTGCACAATTTCCTTCCGCACATACTCCTCCTGTCCTTTTCCAACTACAAGAACAATGTCATCGATCACGCGAGAAACTTGAAACGCGCTCAACGTGTAATAGATCACCGGCCTACCCTCTATCTCAATATATTGCTTTTGAACAGATGTTCCCATCCTTTTCCCCTGTCCCGCTGAAAGCACGATTGCAGTGCACCTCTTTTTTGTTCCGCTATTCATATCTCTCACCTAATTTTAAGTTCGGCACTGCATTCAGATCCCATCCGTGCCTTGTTCCCGCAAGATATTCATAATAAGCAGCTACACCGATCATAGCTGCGTTATCTGTACAATAAACAGGAGAAGGATAATAAAGCTTCACTCCCCGCTCTTCACAAGCTGACTTCATCGCTTCCCGGAGCGCACTGTTAGAGGCCACTCCCCCTGCAATGGCAAATTTATCCGCTTTATATTCCCTTACAGCATGCATAGCATTTGCCACCAGAACATCCGTCACCGCCTTCTGAAAAGACGCCGCAACATCTGACTGGTCATATTCTTCACCTTTCATCCTGCAGCCGTTGATATAATTTAAAACTGCAGACTTCACGCCGCTAAAACTGAAATCATAAGAATCCTCTCCCATATGCGCTCTCGGAAACGCAATTGCTTCCGGATTCCCTTCTTTTGAAACCTTATCGATCTTAGGTCCCCCCGGATACCCAAGCCCGATGGCCCGTGCGACCTTATCAAAAGCCTCCCCGGCAGCGTCATCCCTTGTCCGTCCAATTATATCAAACTTCCCGTAATCCCTGACCCACACCAAATGCGTATGTCCGCCGGATACAACCAGGGAGAGGAAAGGCGGTTCAAGCTCCGGGTGCTCAATATAATTAGCTGCAATATGCCCTTCAATATGATGCACGCCGATAAGAGGCTTCTTAGCCGCATACGCAATCGCTTTCGCCTCTGCCACCCCTACAAGCAATGCGCCCACAAGTCCCGGACCATAGGTAACCCCGACAGCATCCATGTCCATAAGCTCTGTGCCGGCTTCGGAGAGCGCCGTTTCGATAACTTGATTGATCTTTTCTATGTGCTTTCTTGATGCTATCTCCGGCACAACTCCGCCATATAGAGTATGAAGTTCTATCTGCGAGGAGATTACATTAGAGAGCACACTCCTCCCGTTCTTCACAACTGCCGCTGCCGTCTCATCGCAAGAACTTTCAATCGCAAGTATAAGAATATCTTTTTGCTCTTTCATCATACCCTTCCTTTTCTATATACAAATCTACGTTAATTCTCGAATATAAGCTCTGCCGAGCGTTTATCTTTTGCTGCAACCGCCCGAGGAAATATCCGGCGCACCTCATCCATATACTCCTCAGGATGATTGAGCGAGGGACTGTAATGCGTCAGCCACATCTCTCTCACATCTGCTTCTTTCGCAAGCTGCGCCGCTTCGTAAAAAGTCATATGCTTGTATTCTTTCGCCTTTTTCTGTTTATCCTTCTCACCATACATACCCTCGCACACAAACAGATCCGAACCCACCGCATTCTGCCTGATCGAATCCGTCGGTCTTGTATCGGTACAATATGTTACCTTAATACCTTTTCTGGCAGGGCCGAGCACCATATCCGGCGTATAAGTATTGCCGTCCGTCTCGACAATCTCACCTTTCTGCAGAATGCCCCAGAACTTCTGCGGGATCTGCGCTTCATTGGCACGCTCCACATCAAACTTTCCCGCCCGGTCTATCTCAATCGTATATCCGTAGCAGATAACATTGTGATTTACCCGAAATGCTTTCAGGCGATAACCATTTATCTCAAATGTCTGTTCCGGCTCAGTAATCTCAATATACTGTATAAAAAACGGAAGTTCCGGCGCGATCACTCTCAACGAATCCACTACCCTCCTTAGTCCCTTCGGACCGATCAAAGTAAGGGGCTCCTTCCTGTCTGCATTGCCCATGGTAAGGAGCAGTCCCGGAAGCCCGCTGATATGATCCCCGTGGTAATGCGTAAAGCAGATCACATCAATCGGTTTAAAACTCCACCCTTTCTCCTTGATGGCAATCTGTGTGCCCTCGCCGCAATCGATCAAAAGACTGCTTCCATTATATCTTACCATAAATGATGTGAGCCACCGATACGGCAGCGGCATCATTCCGCCAGTTCCTAACAAACATACATCTAACATCTTCTACCCCTTTACTGTTATCCGCAACAATTACGTCTCTGTCTCCACCGGCACGAGAAAGCTTCCGATAAACTCATCATAGCACTGCTCGCAGAGTTCAAAACGGTCTCTTCGGTTATCTTTTCCCGAAAAATATCCCCATCGCTTTTCGACTTCCAACAAGTCCTCTGCGGGAACCCCTCCGGCAACCGGAATTTCCTTTCCGCATTTGTTACAGATAATCTTACTGATTTCCTGAATTTCTTTTGTACTGTTCCTATATTGGCGCATACAATTCCTCCCGTGCATATTCCATATACCCTGAAATATATCTTTTTCTTTGCTGTTACGCCTACATTATATAAAATCGCCAGACGTTTTCCAAGTGGGAAGCACTGTCACATCTGCCAGTTATTTTCCAAATCGAAAACTCATCAATATGGCATCTTCCGATGGTTCTCTGTAATAATCTTTCCTGACTCCGTCCTCTTTGAATCCAGACTTTTTATAGAACAGAACCGCTGCCTCATTGCCCTTCCGTACATCCAAAAGAATAGCCTCCATCTGCCTGTTAAGACATACCTTTTTCATCTCCTCAAGAAGCCGTGTCGCCACTCCCTGCCGCCTGCAAGATGTCTTTACGGCTATCCTTGCGATCTCTGCTTCATCTGCAGCACAGTAACATATCACATAACCAACAAGCGCATCCGACATCCATGCTCCTAAGAGAATCGTATACGTCTGCCCAAGACTTTCCCTGATCCCCGCAGCACTCCAGGGATCGGAGAACCCCTCTTTTTCGAGCTGATGAATTCTCTCAACATCCGCTTCCCTAATTTCCTTAATTGTCAACATATCTTCAACTCTCTGTTACGGATTCTTTGCATCTTAATTCACGCTCTTTACGTTCTCGCTCTGCCTGGGAGACTCTGAGATACTCTGGCCTGTGCTCCGCTGCAGAGCAAATCTTTCCCTCTCTGTAATAACGAATGCCCAGCGCTGCCACAGATGCCGCCCGCTGACGGTTCATATGGCACGGTGCAAAGGCAACATCTTCCCCCGGCAGAATACGTCCCGTTAACGCCTCTCTGAATACCGGTACGCCATCACCCAGAAAGACAATCTTTCTATTATAAGAGCGTAGCTTCTGTCCTAATTCTTCGATACTGATCGCCATCTGCCCCTCAACGACAGCCAGCTCATCTGCACAGAATTCATAGATGCCTGTATAAACCTGCCCCCGTCTTGCATCCATGATCGGACAGACCAGCCTTTTTGTCCCCCACAGATTGTATGCCAGTCCCTCCAGTGTCGGCACAGCGATGACAGGCTTTTGAAGCGCAAGCGCAAGTCCTTTGGCTGTAGCCGAGCCAATGCGAAGCCCGGTAAATGAGCCCGGCCCTGCCGCCACCGCCACTGCATCGATGGTCTCCATATCAAGTTCCGTCATCTTTACAACTTCATCCAGCATAGGAAGAAGTGTCTGAGAATGAGTCTTTTTATAGTTGACCGTATACTCGGCCACTAACTCTTCTTCATCCTTGTCCGCACGAACGACTGCCACACTGGCAACCATCCCCGAACTGTCAAGTGCTAATATTCGCATATCTCAATCCTCCGGTAATCAAATCCCTGCTCCAGATTCTTTTCTATCGTAATCTTCGTATAGTGCTCCGGAAGAATATCTGAGATCAGATCCGCCCATTCGATCAGACTGACTCCGTCACCGTAAATATAATCCTCATATCCGATCTCTTCCATCTCCTCCGCATCACCGATACGGTATACATCAAAATGATAAAAGGGCAGACGCCCTCCTTCATATATCTGCACAATCGTAAATGTAGGGCTGCTCACCGGCTCCTCAATCCCAAGCCCTGCCGCCAGACCTTTTGTAAACGCTGTCTTCCCGACACCCAGATCGCCGATCAGCGCAAACACCTGCCCGCTCTTAGCCCGCTCTCCGAGCCTTAGGCCGGACGCAAAAGTTTCTCTCTCACTGTTCGTTTCAATAATCATAGTAACTCCAACTATTCCGCTTTCTTTCTTGTCCTATAAATGATATACTTGAATCAGGAAATAGTCAATATGCAGACAACGAACAGGAGGATTTTATTTCATGAATTTTACATTTTACCACAATAATATCAATGTAGCTGATTTAGAGAAATCTGTTGCATTTTACAAAAAAGCTTTGGGACTTACCGTATCGCGTGAAAAGGAAGCGGAAGATAAGAGCTTTAAACTGGTATTCTTAGGGGACGAAACGACCCCGCATCTCTTAGAGCTTACATGGCTTAGAGACATGGACCGCCCTTATGATCTGGGAGACAACGAATCTCACCTTGCAATGAAGGTGGATGACATAAAAGCCGCACTTGCACATCACAAGGAGATGAATTGTGTTTGTTTCGAAAATGTTGAGATGGGTGTTTACTTTATCTGTGACCCCGACGGATACTGGACAGAAATCTGTCAGGCGGACGAATAATATATACCTGTATACAGCAAAACACGGATTGAGGGAGCAGATATTCTGCCCCCTCTTTTCCATCCATATCTAAATCATTGCAAACTTTACCACAATTCCATCGCTAGTTCTTGTTCTTCTGTCTCTTGAAAATCAACCGCAATATGTGCTTTAACAGGAACTGCAACGATTGCCTTTTTCACCTTGCCGGCAGCAGAAATCTCCTGACTGGTAAGGATTCCTTCTTTATTCACCGCACTGACGAGGCTCAGGCTTTCCACTTCCACAGATGCCTGGTTAAGAATCGTCTCCTCCGCCCCCATCTCGGCCATCAGCTTATCGATATAGTCCTCAGCGATATAAGACGGCAGCTCATAGGAATATATCTTATCTGTCCCATCCTCTTCTGCACTGATATTCTCGATTTCGTCAGAAGCATCTATAACCATATCTGTGATATCCGTTATGATCCCAAGGACCTCCTCCTGGGACTTCTTCTGCTTGTTCTTTCTTTTCCCATCATCCGTGTAGTACCATCCGTCTTTGTAATACGCCATGGACACAGCATTTCCTGGGCTCAATCTGGTTTCCATGATCATCTGGAGATTATCCTTATCTTTTCCCTGCACTGCCTGGATCGTTGACTCCATCCCAAATTCTCCGTTAAGCGTCTTCCCACCCAGTATAAGATCACCCTTTGTGACGGCCTTAAATGATGCAAGGTCTGCTGTCTTTTTCATCGCATCCGTGATCGTCTCATTATCTGCGCGAGAATCCGCATCTGCTTTTTCTTGCACCGTACCCCCAGCCTGCTTTTTCTGCCCGTCTGTCTGAGTCTTTTCGCTTTCCTGCCTTTCAGCATCTTTTCGCCCGCACCCAGCACACAATACCAGGCAAAGAAGCAGCAGTATCCATAACTTCCCCGCTATCTTCATAATATCTCCTACTTTACCGTAATAATCTCATATTCCCTGCTGCCAAGCCCAATCTTCTCCGCATGTTGAAGGCATGTCTTATACTCGGAGTTCACGGTAGTATTCTCAAAGTGGTCGTGATGGTCGCAGAAATCCGCCTGTTTCATGTTGTCTGTAAGCTGGCTGTTTGGGAGAGGCTCTGCCTTTAAGCAGGCATCCACACACGCCTGGTCGAGAGCTAGCGGGTCAAAGGATGCGAACATCCCGATATTCGGCAGGATTGGCGCATCATTCTCCGCATGGCAGTCACAGTTGGGCGATACATCCACAATCAGGGAGATGTGGAAATTCGGCCGGCCGTCTATAACCGCCTTCGTGTACTCCGCCATCCGGCAGTTCAGTACCTTCGTCGCCGCATTGTCCACAAAGTCAATGGCATCGAAGTTACATGCCCCGATGCACCGTCCGCATCCGACACAGTTTTCCATATTAATGGACATTTTTTTTGCCGTCTCGTCAAACACAAGTCCGTCGTTGGCGCACTGCCTCATGCACAGGCGGCATCCCCGGCACAATTCCGGGTCAACAGACGGTTTCCCGTTTCTGTGCTGCTCCTTCTTTCCCGCCCGGGAACCGCATCCCATGCCGATATTCTTGATGGTGCCGCCGAACCCGGTCATCTCATGCCCTTTAAAGTGGGACAGGCTGATAAACACATCCGCATCCATCACCGCGCGGCCAATCAGCGCTTTCTTTATGTACTCACCGCCCTCAACCGGAACTTCTATATCATCCGTTCCCTTAAGCCCGTCGCCAATAAGTATCGGGCATCCAACCGTAAGCGGCGTGAACCCGTTTTCCCACGCACAATAAAGGTGCTCCAGGGCATTCTTGCGGCTGCCCGGATAGAGCGTGTTGCAGTCTGTAAGGAACGGCTTTCCTCCAAGCTCCTTCACCACGTCCGCCACCGCTTTCGCATAGTTCGGACGCAGGAAACTGATATTCCCAAGCTCACCGAAATGCATCTTGATTGCGGTAAACTTGTTATCCATATCAATCTCTCCGATTCCTGCCGCCTTAATCAGGCGTTTCAGCTTGGTCGGCAGTCCTTCCCCAATCTTCGCCCTGAAATCTGTATAATACACTTTTGATTTTGCCATATCATCTCTCCTATTCTCTAAAATATTTTCTGCAGCATCTTCTTAATCATTAATCATCATCTTGATAATCTCTTCATTGGTCTCCTTCATGCCGTCCTTGCCGAGACGCCCGATATTGCTGATGGTCGCCTCCACGCCTTTCGTCACGATACCGTCTCCGGCATAGAACTGCTGCCCGCGAAGGAACATATTGTACCCTAAGATCCCGGCGTCCACGGATGCGGCAATCTTCGCCGCGCAGGACGCTTTCGCCCCGTCGCAGACCATACCTGACACGATAGCCAGCGCGTTGACTACCGTATGTATCACTTCTTCATAGCCGCCGCCCATCAGGTACGCAATCCCGGCTCCCGCCGCCGCTCCTGCGCTGACCGCCCCGCAGTATGCGGAAAGCCTTCCGATGCCCGTCTTCTGGTGAATCGCCGTCAGGTTGGAGAGCGCCAGTGCACGGTACATCTTTTCTTCCCCGGAGTTATACTCCTTTGCATACTCCAGCACAGGGAGAGAACATGTCATCCCCTGGTTGCCGCTGCCTGCATTGATAATTACCGGCAGCTCGCAGCCGTTCATCCTGGCATCCGAGCCCGCAGCCGCCCTGGCTTTTGCCCTTGTGCGGACATCATCCCCATAGGTATCAAGAAGGACGCTGCCGATATTCGCGCCGTAATCCCCTTTAAGCCCTTCGTCAGCGATAGCCGTATTGTACTCAATCTGCCTGCCGATAACCTCTTTGATATCCGCAATGTCCACGCTGTTGATAAAATCCCAGATATCTTCCATATTAAGGAGAGAACGGTCCGTAAGGCCTTCCTCCGTCTCTCCCTCCACCGGGATATCTAAAAGCTTCTCTCCATCCTTTTCCACCAGAACGATATTCGTGTGATAGTTGGCAATCCTCACTTTCGCGTAGGAATCTCCTTTTTTCGCCAGAACGATAATGTCGAAGGTAACCCCGTTGTCAATATGTTCCACGCTGATTGGCACGGTCTTTAAAAACTCTGCCATCCGCACCGTCTCCTCCTCGGAAACCTCTGCGATCACTTCCAGCTCTTTCTCTGCCTTTCCCGCGATAATCCCCGCTGTCGCCGCCGCCGGAATTCCTTTCAGGTGGTTCGTATTGGGAACGATAACGCTCTTTACATTCTTAATAATGCTGCCGCTTGCGCCAATCTCCACGCTGTCCGGCAGTTCCCCCAGAACCTCTCTCGCCTTTGCTGCGGCGTAAGCTAACGCAATCGGCTCCGTACAGCCCATCGCCGGCACAAGCTCCTCATTGAGAATCTGGATATATGCACCGTATTTTTCATTTGTTCTTTCCATCCTAAACCTCTCCTTTATCAAGATATTGTACATCCCTTGCTCCTATTATAGAAAATCTGCGTGGATGTTGCAATAGATTTGTTGCCGCCGATTTCGGGAAAATGGATGAAATGCATCATATCGCTTGAAAACCTCCCGCAATAACGCTACAATAAACACGGACTGTAAATCAGATTATAGATTAAGGAGATTTTACCGTGCAGATTCAGGATAAACTTACGATGCCAATCGGCGTCTTCGATTCCGGTGTCGGCGGACTCACCGTCGCCCGGGAGATCATGCGCCAGCTCCCCAGCGAAAATGTCGTATATTTCGGGGATACTGCCAGAGTGCCTTACGGCAGCAAGTCAAAAGATACGATTATCCGGTTTTCCAGGCAGATTATCCGGTTTTTAAAAACAAAAGAGGTAAAGGCAATCGTCATCGCATGCAATACAGCCAGCGCCCTCGCCTTAGAGACTGTCCAGGCGGAGACGGACATCCCGGTCATCGGTGTTATCGCGCCGGGCGCAAGAGCCGCTGTAAAGGAGACGAAAAATAAAAAAATCGGGGTTGTGGGAACCGAGGCCACCATCCGCAGCGAGACTTATACGAAAGTGATACGCTCCCATCTCCCGGACGCCTCCGTCATCGGAAAGCCCTGCCCGCTCTTTGTGCCGCTGGTGGAGGAAGGCTTTGCAAAGCACTCTATCACAGAGCAGGTCATCGATATCTATTTGGCCGATATGAAAAACACAGATATTGACACCATAATCCTCGGATGCACCCATTACCCCTTGCTCCGCTCAAAGATTATGGCATACTTAGGGGAACGCGTACATATCGTGAACCCGGCATATGAGACCGCTATGGATCTGAAAGCGGTCTTAAAGGAGCGGCAGATTGCGAATACTTCCGGAACACCAGGCACTTACGAATTCTATGTCAGCGACGCGGCAGAAAAGTTCACGAAGTTCGCCAACTCCATCCTGCCCTACGATATCGCGACTACACAGTGTATAAATATTGAAGAGTTTTAATTTTTACTATGATTTTTCTGGTTTTTCCTATATAATGGTAGATGGGTTTAAAAGATTATGCTATTTTTCCTGCATAAATATACACCGCTTTTCAACCCGTGAATTGCAAAGATATGCACTTTAATATCAAAGGAGGTACATATGCCAAAAAGAACAGATATTAACAAAGTATTGATCATCGGCTCCGGTCCCATCATCATCGGGCAGGCATGCGAATTTGACTACTCCGGGACGCAGGCGTGCAAAGCCTTAAGAAAGCTTGGCTATGAGATTGTATTGGTAAATTCCAACCCTGCTACGATCATGACCGACCCGGAAACTGCCGATGTGACTTATATCGAGCCGCTGAATGTCAGGCGTCTGGAACAGATCATTGCAAAGGAACGGCCGGACGCGCTTCTTCCTAATCTCGGCGGCCAGTCCGGGCTTAACCTCTGCGCCGAGCTTGCAAAGGAAGGAATCCTTGACAAGTATCATGTACAGGTCATCGGCGTACAGGTGGATGCCATCGAACGCGGCGAGGACCGTATCGAATTCAAAAAATCCATGGATGCCATCGGTATCGAGATGGCAAGGAGCGAAGTTGCCTACACGGTAGACGAGGCTCTCGGTATCGCTGACAGGCTTGGCTATCCGGTTGTACTTCGTCCAGCTTACACCATGGGCGGCGCCGGCGGCGGTCTTGTCTACAACAAAGAAGAGTTAAAGACCGTATGCGCAAGAGGCTTGCAGGCAAGTCTTGTGGGCCAGGTGCTCGTGGAAGAATCTATCCTCGGGTGGGAAGAATTAGAGCTCGAGGTTGTCCGCGATTCTGAAAACAACATGATCACTGTCTGCTTTATCGAAAATATCGACCCCCTCGGCGTACACACCGGGGATTCTTTCTGTTCCGCTCCGATGCTGACCATTTCCGAGGAATGTCAGGCACGGCTTCAGGAACAGGCTTACCGCATCGTTGAATCTGTGCAGGTCATCGGCGGGACGAATGTGCAGTTCGCACACGATCCTGTCACCGACCGCATCGTTGTTATTGAGATCAATCCCAGAACATCCCGCTCCTCTGCGCTGGCATCAAAGGCTACCGGGTTCCCTATCGCCCTTGTATCCTCTATGCTTGCCGCCGGCCTTACCCTGAAGGACATCCCCTGCGGCAAATACGGGACTCTCGACAAATATGTGCCGGACGGCGATTATGTTGTCATCAAATTCGCCCGCTGGGCTTTTGAAAAGTTCAAGGGCGTTGAGGACAAGCTGGGCACACAGATGCGCGCGGTAGGCGAAGTGATGAGTATCGGAAAGACTTACAAAGAAGCCTTCCAAAAAGCGATCCGAAGCCTTGAGACAGGACGGTACGGCCTGGGTCATGCAAAAGATTACGCAGACCAATCCAGGGAAGCACTCCTTAAGCTTCTGATCACGCCGTCAAGCGACCGTCACTTTATCATGTACGAAGCACTGCGGAAAGGCGCTGAAGTAGAGGAAATCTTCCAGATCACCAAAGTAAAGCATTGGTTTATCGAACAGATGAAGGAGCTGGTGGAGGAGGAAGAGGCGCTCACTGCGCACAAAGGCTCTCTTCCGCCGGATGATAAGCTTATTTCCGCTAAGAAAAATGGTTTCTCAGACAAATATCTGGGACAGATTCTTGCTGTCCCAGAGGCAGATATCCGCAACAGGCGCATCGAGCTCGGCGTTACGGAGAGCTGGGAAGGGGTACATGTGAGCGGCACCAAAGACAGCGCTTATTACTACTCAACCTACAACGCCGAGGATAAAAATCCGGTAAATACCGACCGGCCAAAGATCATGATCTTAGGCGGCGGGCCGAACCGTATCGGGCAGGGTATTGAGTTCGACTACTGCTGCGTACATGCTGCTCTGGCCCTTAAGAAGCTCGGCTTTGAGACAATCATCGTAAACTGTAATCCCGAAACGGTTTCGACGGATTATGACACCTCGGACAAGCTGTACTTTGAGCCACTGACGCTGGAAGATGTCTTGAGCATCTACAATAAAGAAAAACCGTTAGGTGTCATCGCACAGTTCGGCGGTCAGACACCGCTTAATCTGGCGTCCGAGCTTGAGGAGAACGGCGTCCGGATCCTCGGGACTTCCCCGGCAGTCATCGACCTGGCAGAAGACCGGGATCTGTTCCGGGAGATGATGGATAAGCTTGAGATTCCTATGCCGGAATCCGGGATGGCAACTACTGTGGAAGAAGCTTTACAGATCGCAAAAGAAATCGGCTACCCGGTTATGGTCCGTCCCTCCTACGTTCTCGGCGGACGCGGGATGGAAGTGGTCTATGATGACGAGAGCATGGAAGGGTACATGAAAGCTGCTGTGGGTGTCACTCCTGACCGTCCCATCCTTATCGACCGTTTCTTAAACCATGCCTTAGAGTGCGAGGCAGACGCCATCAGCGATGGGACACATGCATTTGTTCCTGCCGTTATGGAACATATTGAGCTTGCCGGAGTGCATTCCGGCGATTCCGCCTGTATCATCCCGTCGGTTCATATTTCCGAAGAAAATGTGGCCACGATCAAGGAATATACAAGAAAAATCGCGGAGGAGATGCACGTCAAAGGTTTGATGAATATGCAGTATGCCATTGAAAACGGCAAGGTGTATGTATTAGAAGCCAACCCGCGGGCATCCAGAACAGTACCGCTTGTCTCAAAGGTATGCAATATACGGATGGTTCCTCTGGCAACGGAGATCATCACCGCGGAGATTACCGGAAAACCGTCGCCGGTTCCGGAACTTAAAGAACAGGACATCCCATATTACGGCGTGAAGGAAGCTGTCTTCCCGTTCAATATGTTCCAGGAAGTTGATCCGATCTTAGGGCCGGAGATGCGCTCCACCGGAGAGGTCTTAGGACTTTCCCCGTATTACGGCGAAGCATTTTACAAAGCTCAGGAGGCAACACAGACAAAGCTTCCGCTTGGCGGCATGGCACTTATCTCCGTAAACCGCAAGGACAAAGAAGAAGTTGTGGAGATTGCGAAGAGTATCGCAGATGACGGCTTTAAGATCATTGCCACCGGCAATACTTACAAGCTGATCCGTGAGGCCGGAATTGAGGCGGAGCGTGTGAATAAGCTCTATGAAGGCCGCCCGAACATTTTAGATATGATCACGAACGGGCAGATTGACTTCATCGTCAACTCCCCCGTAGGAAAGGACAGCATACATGACGACAGCTATCTGCGCAAGGCAGCCATCAAGTCCAAGATTCCTTATATGACGACTATCGCTGCTGCCAGGGCGACCGCAAAGGGAATCCGCTATGTAAAAGAGCACGGGAATGGAGAGGTAAAATCATTACAGACATTGCACAGTGAGATCAAAGATAAAGAATAATGCAGCAACGGGGAGCCAATCAACATAAATGATTGGCTCCCCATCAGATTGAGGAAAAAAAGAAATTATCTAAACACTATACCTTTGCCGCCATTTTCATGATCGGATTATTGTCATACAGGAACTTTAAGATACCGTTGCCCTGTATCGCCTGGTAAATATCTTTTCCTATCACTGTCGTATACAGCAATGTAACCGCTACAAACAACAGCCACACAATGATCATAGCTCCGGCAAATCCGATCACTCCGCCTGCCAGACGGTTGATCAGTCCAAATACCGGAATCTCTGCCACGATATCCAGTGCAAATATAATGGCCCGCAAAATTATCGTAACAATCAAAAAAGTTCCTAAATAAGAGATGATATTAATAATCAGCTTTGCCAGATAGCTTCCGACATACTGTGCAAATGTCTGAACCCCAAGCTCTTCATAGATTTCACTATTATTATTCACTGACAGCAGATTCTTAAATATGTCCGGCATATCCGCAGCCTGAATTGCCTCTTGCTGCAGATCTCTTGGAAGTTCCATATTATCTAACATACTGCCTTGGCCCTCTTCGCCTTCCCCGTCATCTTCCCCATCGTCTCCTTCTTCTGCTCCGGCGAGACCGTCCGCAAGCCCAAGCTGTGTTCTCGCCGCATCCAATATGGCAGCACTCACCTTCTGCTCTATCATCTCATCCATCGGTGTATACTGCGCAATTGCCTTTGCCACATGAGGCGTCGCAAAGAAAACGATTGTAAGCGTCAGAAGCGTCGTCGCAAGAGACACCGCTATACGAAGTGCCCCCTGACAGATTCCCACAATAATACATACGAAAAAAATTACCCCTACCGTTATTAGTACCCAGTCCATATCTTCTCCTTATTTTATCAATCGTATATCCTCCATGCCATTGGCATCCATTACTATGTATCTGTTGATACCAAAAGCAGGAAATATCTCCAGTATATTATTATTCATCTCTCCTTCAAATCGGTGAACTCCAAATCTGGTATAAATACTGCACTGTTTTCCATCATAAAGGATAATCTGTCCGCCCGATATCTTTGCAGATTTATAAGTTCCTCCAAAACCTCTGGATAACACCTGCCTGCCGGAAGAGTTGAAAAGACACAGTTCATATCTGCTGGTTCCTTCTTTCTTCAAGAGAATCCCTATATATCTGCTGCTGTGGAATACACTTTGGATCTCTCCTTTTATCCTGACAGTTTTCGTCTCTTTAGGCTCGTCCTTTCCTTTAAAAATCGTCAGGCAGCCGTCTCCAACCGCAACTGATACCGTCTCGTTTATAAAAAAACCGGATCCAACAACGCTTCCTTTATATTCCTTTTCAAAGACCTGATGATCTATCTTTTCTGCTCCTGCTTCACCAAAATTATAATAACACACTCTCGAAGTCATCCCGCTGTCACTCACAGACAGATATACAACCTGCATCACTTCACCATCCGGAGAAATTGCAATATCTACCGGATAACCGACTCCCATCATGGAAGACTTATGCTCAACCAGCACATTTCCCGCCGTGTCGTAACATATGATCCGCGGAGTTGATTCGTTTTTCAGGACGGCCGCCACAATTCCCTGCTCCGAGACCGCAATCTTCTCAACAGGAAGATTCGTTTTAATCTCTCCCTTCAGTCCCTCTTTCTGGAATACCATGATATAATTGCCCCCTTTGTCCGCTATGGCTGCCGACTGGTCATTCACATCCAAAAAAGGGTTTTTAATCTGGTAGGGCTGATTCCATTGTTCTTCACCACTGCTGTTCAGATAGGCGATACCGTCGCGGCTGTACTTAAGAACGCCGCCTGCGAATTCCTGATAGCTGTTGTCAGAAGCATTACCCACCTTATATGTACCCGCACTCCTCACCCCTGTATAAGTCTGCAGGTACATATACAGAAACGCCGCCGTACAGAAAACAGCCGTTATTATAATACCGATAAAAACTCTTCGCATGATTTTTGATCTATGCTGCCTGATCTCACCCTCCACCTCTTGCAGGTCCCCGCTTTGATAAGGATTCCCCTGCATATAGTCTCCGTCTCTCACAATATATAAATTCTTATTTTTCTGGTGTGCCATCCGTTTCCCCTTTTGTATCTCTTTACATCTCTTGTACAGTATAGCACATTTTTATATTAAGGTAACATTAATTTTTGCCCGATGATGATCAGATTGCCGTCAGTCAGACCATTCATGCGGCAGATGTCATCTACAGACCCTCTATTCCCATATATCTTTATACTAATCTTATCAAGGGTGTCCCCCTTCTGAACAATATAATATCTTCCATCTTGTGACGGGCTCTGGACATCCGCCGTATCTACCGCCTCTCCTTCTTGACTGCCTGTCGTTTCAGATTCAGATATACTGTCGCCTTCAGGAATTTCATTTTTTTTTGAACTTTCTTTATCCCCGCTGTCTTCCTGACGCTCTTCGCTCTCTTTCGGCTCTTCCCCGGGTGTCACTTCTTTGCTGACCGCCTCTACCGCATCCGATGATTTCTGCGCTCCCGCCGGTTCCGGCTCCCCGGCCTCTTCCACCTTCGTCTCCTGGGACAGCGGACGGCTGACGGACTGAGACAGCGCCTCAAGAGAATTCTGTACTGCTTCCATTTTATCATAATTATTAATGGTCGAGATACCGATCACAAGCACTACGACTACAAGTGCCACACTTACCGCATAGGCAAATCTTGCACTCTGTTTTTGCTCCTTGTATTCCATCTTCTCCTTTACGGCACTGCGAAAATTCTTTGCAGCTCGATCCTCAACCATTTCGCTGGGTGTAACGCCGATCTTTTTGCGTGTATTGATCATATAATTCTGCATGGAAGGATTTTTTTCATAAAATATGTAATGTCCTCCCATCTGCATAAGCTCCCCGAACTTGTTGGCATAAAACACTTCTTCCTCCGAAGCCGCGTCGCGCCATACAAATACCGTGTTATCCTTCTTAAACCGTCTCTCATGGACTCTTTTAACCCCTTTGTTCAATCCTGCAGGCTGTCCTTCCCCAACCAGGCACCATCCTACAATCTCCTGTCCTGAAAAAAATGTCTTCTTTTCCTCCTCAAGCTTGTCCCACGCTTCCTTGCTGATCCTGACCTCAGTTCCGGTAAGCTCCACCTCTTCAAGTCTCAGAGCACCCGCAACATACACTACATCCTGATCATTAAGCTTTAAAATCTCCCCCGTAAGCACCGCACCTACTGCCGCGCCTTCCATCTTATCTTTCAACTGGTTCAAATAAGTATCTACGTAATCTTCCACATATATCTTTGGCTCGTCACAGACATTCCCTATCTGCTTTACATTTTTCGGAAACTCACGTTCCATATACTCTCACCTCATTTTTACTTATTCTTTGCATATAATAGCATGGGGAAGACGCGATTTTTAGCAATCCATGAAGCCTGTCCCCAAAAATTTGCGACAAATCTCTCCCCCTTTTGACAAAATAAGGCTTTTCCCGACAACACATTTGTCGAATCCCGGATAAATATATCGCCAGAAAACCAACGCTCCCGGCAGTCCCCCCTTCCTACCACAAAAGCTAAACGCAAGCTTTTACATTCGCACGACAAAAACAGCCCCCGACCGTTTCTATATCCGGAGCGGAGGCTAAGCGCCAGCCTCGGAGCGAAGGATATAGAAACGGTCGGGGGCGTCCCCCACGTCCTAAACGTATGCGTTTACTTCACAAACTCTTTTACTTTTGCATAGATGCTCTTTGCATCCAGCCCATATTTCTTAATCAGTTCTGCAGCAGGTCCGGACTCGCCGTACACATCGTTCACGCCGATCTTCAGAACCTTCGCCGGAGCTTTTTGTGCCACTACATCACACACTGCACTTCCCAGTCCGCCGATAACAGAGTGCTCTTCCACCGTCACGATCTTGCCGGTCTTTTCTGCTGCCGCGATCACTGCTGCCTCATCTAACGGCTTGATCGTATGCATATTGATCACTGCCGCGCTGATTCCCTCTGCCGCAAGCTTTTCTGCTGCCGCCAGAGACTCTGACACCGGAAGTCCCGATGCGATGATGGTCACATCTGTACCTTCTTTAAGGGTAACTGCCTTGCCAAGCTCGAACTTATACTCCGGATGATCATTGATCACCGGAACCGCAGCCCTGCCAAATCTTAAGTACACCGGACCTACATGCTCGTAAGCTGCCTGTACCGCCGCTTTTGCCTCGATATCATCCGCCGGGTTTATGACAACCATGCCCGGGATCGTGCGCATCAGGGCAATATCCTCGTTACACTGGTGGGTCGCACCGTCCTCCCCTACGGAGATACTTGCGTGGGTCGCACCGATCTTTACATTAAGTTTGGGATAGCCTACAGAGTTGCGGATCTGCTCGAAAGCACGTCCTGCCGCGAACATTGCGAAAGAACTTGCAAACGGAACCTTTCCTGTAGCAGCGATTCCCGCCGCAACGCCCATCATGTTGCACTCTGCGATACCGCAGTCGATGTGGCGCTCCGGGAAAGCTTTCTTGAACGTCCCGGTCTTTGTCGCTGCCGCAAGGTCTGCGTCAAGTACAACTACATCGTCATATTTCTTTCCTAATTCTACCAAAGCATTACCGTAGCTTTCTCTTGTTGCAATCTTCTTTACTTCTGACATAATGCTTCACCTACTTTCTCTAAATCTGCCATTGCCGTAGCGTACTGCTCATCGTTCGGAGCCGCGCCGTGCCAGGATGCCTGATTCTCCATAAAGGACACGTCTTTTCCTTTCACCGTCTTTGCGATGATCGCCGTCGGCTGTCCCTTTGTCTCTCTTGCCTCTTTAAAAGCCGCGTCAATCTCGTCAAAGTTATGTCCGTCGATGTTGATCACATGGAAATTGAACGCCTCAAACTTCTTATCGATCGGGTACGGAGAGTTAACGTCCGTGATCGCACCGTCAATCTGAAGATTGTTGTTGTCCACGATAACTACCAGGTTGTCAAGTTTCCTGTGAGCTGCCAGCATGGAGGCCTCCCATACCTGGCCTTCCTGGATCTCACCGTCTCCAAGAAGCGTGTATACCCGGTAATCGTCTCCGGATAGTTTCGCGGAGATTGCCATACCTACAGCCGCAGAAATCCCCTGTCCCAAAGAACCGCTGGACATATCAACACCCGGGATGTGCTTCATATCCGGATGTCCCTGAAGGTAAGAGCCTGTCTTACGAAGGGTCTTAAGATCCTCCACCGGGAAGAATCCTCTGTTTGCAAGGGTGGAATAATAGCCCGGTGCTGTATGTCCCTTGGACAATACAAAACGGTCACGATCTGCCTTCTTCGGATCTTTCGGGTCAATATTCATCTCCTCAAAAAACAGATAAGTGTAGATATCTGCCGCGGAAAGGGAACCGCCCGGATGCCCGGATTTTGCACTGTGAACGGCTGTCACAATGCCTTTGCGAATTTCATTCGCAGTTTTCATTAACTCTGATTTGTTCATGATGTTCCTCCTGAATTATATTTATGCACAAAGCAAATCTTACTCTCCGAATACCTTCTTGTAGTCAGCCTGGAATTTTGCAATACCGGCGTCCGTCAGCGGATGCTTGGTCATCTGCTCGATAACTGCGTATGGTACTGTCGCGATATGTGCGCCTGCAAGTGCGCAGTCTGTTACATGCATCGTGTGGCGTACGCTTGCCGCGATGATCTCGGTCTTAATATCCGCTACCCGGAAGATCTCTGCAATCTCTGCGATCAAATCTGTCCCTCTTACAGAGATATCATCCAGACGGCCAAGGAACGGTGATACATAAGTAGCTCCTGCTCTTGCTGCAAGAAGCGCCTGGTTCGCAGTAAAGATCAGGGTAACATTCGTCTTGATACCCTCTGCGGTAAGCGCCTTACAAGCCTTAAGCCCCTCCACGGTCATCGGGATCTTAACGACCATGTTCGGGTGGATCTTCGCAATCTCGCGTCCCTCTGCGATCATCCCTTCTGCGTCAACAGTCGTAGCCTTTACCTCTCCGCTGATCGGTCCGTCTACGATAGAAGCGATCTCTGCGATAACCTCCTCGAATACACGTCCTTCCTTTGCGATCAAAGATGGATTCGTGGTAACTCCGCAGATTACACCCATGTCATTCGCCTTCTTAATGTCCTCAACCTTCGCTGTGTCGATAAAAAATTTCATTTTTTGTTCCTCCTTTTGCACTGTGATCTTCCTCACTGTCATCGACTTGTTTCTATAGTGAAATTATAGCTCAAACAGGGAGTTTTGGTCAATATGTGTATATTTTTATTAATAATTTTTTCAACTAATAATTTCTATTTATCAATTTCGTTTTCATCCGATTTTACCCGTTATCGTTAAATCTTCTTTGCGAAATGGATTTCTTGCATAAAATTATTACTAATAATTTTGTCAAATACATTAATTTTATTTTTTTCGGCTCCTTGCGTAGGAAGTCGTCCCGCGCACAATAAGCTTCGGCTCATATTCTACATGATAGGTACTGATCGGCTCAATATCCGAGTATTTCTCTGCATCCGAAGCAATCTTTTTCATAATGATATCGCAGGCATCCCTGCCCTTAAACACGACGAAATGCTCTATGGTGGTAAGGGACACTTTATGAAGCCTTGCAAACAATGTATTATCACAGCCCATCACCGACACATCCCCCGGCACCTTAAGCTTCGCTTCATGGAGTGCGTCCATGATCCCGAAAGCGATCATATCATTTAACCCGACAATGGCTGTAACATCATTTCTTTCACTCAAAAGTTCTTTCGTAAGCTCATAGCCGATCTTGTACTCCGAATCAATGTGCGCCACATCCCGGTCAAGTTCCTCCTTCGCCGCCTTGATGATGACATTCTCCTTAATCCCCGCCTTATCGTACTCCTTTAAAAAGCCTTCCACACGCTTAGAGCGCTGCTTTTGCCTCACCGTAAGGGGCGGCGCGATATACGCCACGCGGCGGTGACCAAGCTCTAAGAGATGTCTTGCCATCAGGCGGCCAAGCTTGGAATTGTCAAGCTCCACTGCGTCCACATTCTGCTTTTCGTTCTGGTTATTCACGATAACCACCGGGATATGCCCTGCAAGCTCCTCCACCAGCCCCATAAAGCAGTGGCTTGGATTGCAGGTGTATATGATCCCGAGAGGGCGTATCTGCCACATCATTTTCAGATACCTCTCTTCCATCTTAAGGTCCCGCTGGGTGTTGCACACAAAGAGACCGAAGCCCTGCTCCTTCGCCCGAAGCTCGATTCCCTGCAAAAGCATGACATAGTAAGGATTCGTAAGGTTCGGGCAGAATACAACAAGAAGCTTTTCTTTTTTGACTCCTTTTCTCCCTTTTCGTTTCTGGGGCACATAACCGAGAGCCGCTGCCGTCTGTTCTACCTTCTCCACGGTCTCTTTTGAGAATGAGACATTATATTTTTTATTTAAAACCATAGACACCGTGGACTGGGATACTCCTGCCGCTCTCGCAATGTCTGTAGACGTAACCTTCTTTCTGCCCATACGCACTGCCCCTTTGCCCTACAATTCTGTTCTTCCGTCCAACGCCCGAAGAAGCGTGACCTCATCGATATACTCCAGATCCCCGCCGACAGGAACCCCGCTGGCAATCCTCGTTACCTTGACACCCACCGGCTTTATGAGCTTGCTGATATACATGGCTGTCGTCTCCCCTTCAAGACTGGAATTGGTCGCGATGATCACTTCCTCCACATCACCCTTAAGCCTTGTAATAAGCTCCTTGAGACGGATATCCTCCGGCCCGATCCCGACCATAGGGGAGATGGCCCCGTGGAGCACATGATACACACCGGTATATTTCCCCGTCTTTTCATAAGCCGCCAGGTCTCTCGTATTCTCCACCACCATGATCGTCTTATGGTCACGCTCCAAGCTGCTGCAGATCGGGCAAAGTTCATTGTCCGTCAGCGTACAGCATTCTTTGCAGTAACGCACATTCTCGCGGGCCTCCACCATCGTATCTGCAAGGCGCAAGACATCCTCTTTGGGCATATGTATCAAGTGAAAAGCCAGCCTTGCCGCTGACTTTGCACCTATGCCCGGTAGGCATGAGAATTCTTCAATTAATCTGCTTATCTGGTTACTGTAGTAATCCATACATAGACTCCTTCTAAAAGCTTCCCTAGAACAATCCCGGCATACCGCCGCCCATTCCTCCGGTGAACTTCGACATTGCCGAGGATGTCTCTTCTTCCACCTTATCAAGGGCCTCGTTAACTGCCGCGACGATCAGGTCTTCTAACATCTCCACATCCTCCGGATCTACAACTTCCTCATCAAGCTTCACTTTCAAGAGCTTCTTTGTGCCGGAAACCGTCGCCTCTACTGCCCCGCCGCCTGCAGTCGCCGTAAATTCTTTCGTCTCAAGCTCCTTCGCCTGCTCCTCCATCTGACGCTGCATTTTCTGCGCCTGCTTCATCAGATTCGCCATGTTCCCGGGCATACCACCGCCGCCTGGGAAGCCTCCTCTTTTTGCCATAATCAAAATCCTCCTATATCACTCGTCTTCTACGGTAATCTCCATATTGATGAGATTCTCTATATCTATAAAATCCTCCTCAAATCTTCTGCCGTCCGGTGCGCGCCGGATATCAATGTCGATCTCTTTTCCGGTCCGTTCCGCGATAAGGTCTTTTATCTCCTTCACGTGTTCCGGAGTCTTTACTGCGCTTTCACTGACCTCATCCGGGAGGACGATCTGAAGTATACTGCCCTCTCCTGCGCTCAGCCTGGCTTTCTTAAGGTACGTCTTAAGCAGCGGAGAAAGCTCCTTGATCATCCCACGGAAATCTTTCACCACAGCCTTCACATCTTCATTCAGCGCCCGGGGAAGTTTCGGCGGCGAAGGTGCTTCTCTCGGCTCCTCCTTTGCATGTACATATACTGCCCGCTCTGCCTGGCGGGCATCGCCCGCTCTCCTCTCAAGTTCCTCCATCTGCTTTTCCACCAGACGAAGTCTTTCGAGAAGGGCATCACTCGTATCCTCCATCTGGGGCCTGCACAGCTTGATCAGCGCCACCTCGAGAAGCACTCTTTTCTGGGCCGCATACTTTAGCTGTCCGGAAAGTTCGGAAAAGATACGGATATAGCGCATCAGCGTATCACCGTCTATCATACCTGCCTCTTCTTTTAACCGGGCAAGATTCTCCGCCGACATATCCAGAGTATCTTCCATCCCGTCTGAGCTTCCCACCAAAAGAAGATTCCGCAGATACCAGGTAAAATCCGCGGCAAACTGTGAAAGCTCCCGTCCCTGCATCACGATCTCCTCCACCGCCCCTATGACCGCACGGGCATCCATGGCCAAAAGCTCTCTTAAGAGCCCGCTGAACACCTCCGTATCTACAGCTCCCAGAACCTCCAGCACATGCTCATAGGTAAGCCGCTCCCCGATATAAAATGCTGTACACTGATCTAAGAGGCTTAATGCGTCACGCATAGAACCGTCCGCCATCCTGGCGATGTAGCGCACTGCCTTTTCTTCAACATCAAGCCCTTCTTTTCTGATCAACTCTAAAAGCCGCTCTGCAATCGTATCAATACTGATCCGTTTAAAGTCATAACGCTGACAGCGGCTTAAGATCGTGATGGGGATCTTATGGGCCTCTGTCGTCGCCAGGATAAAGATCACATACTCCGGCGGTTCCTCCAATGTCTTTAGCAGCGCATTAAACGCACCGATTGAAAGCATATGCACCTCATCGATGATATATACTTTATACCGCCCTTCTGTCGGCCGGTAGGCCACCTCTTCCCTGATCTCACGGATATTGTCCACGCCATTGTTGGATGCAGCGTCAATCTCGATCACATTCATGGAGGCTCCGGCGGCAATCGCGCGGCATATCGCACATTCCCCGCAAGGGCTTCCCTCTGCAGGATGCTCACAGTTCACCGCTTTGGCAAATATCTTTGCCACACTTGTCTTACCTGTCCCGCGGGTCCCGCAAAAGAGATAGGCATGACCGATACGGTCTGCTTTAAGCTGATTCTTAAGCGTCTTTACGATCGCATCCTGCCCTTTCACATCTTCAAAGCTATCCGGTCGGAACTTCCGGTATAATGCCATATAAGAAGACATCTGATTACACTCCATTTCTCCATCTGTTACACACCGAAGCTGATTCCGGTAAGCTCTGCTTCCTTGATGATCGATGCCTTCGGGTCAACGTATTTTAACTTGCCTGCAACTTCAGAAAGAGGCACACGCACCATCTCGTTCTTCTTCACACCGATCATGCAGCCGAATTCGCCGTCTAAGATCGCCTCTGCTGCCGCGGCACCCAGTCTTGTAGACAATACCCTGTCGTACGGGCATGGAGAGCCGCCTCTCTGCGTGTGTCCCGGAACTGTGATGCGCACTTCCTGGTCCGTCTTCTTCTGTACCTTTTCTGCCAGTTCATATGCTACGGAAGGATATTTTTCCTTCTCTTTTTTCTTCTTTAAGTCTTTTTTCGAAAGCTTCGCGTCCTGCTTAGAGATCGCACCCTCTGCCACCGCGATGATGGTAAACTTCTTTCCCGCCGCTTTTCTCCGATTGATCGCGTCTACAATCACATCAATATCATACGGGATCTCTGGGAGCAGCACGATATCCGCACCGCCTGCTACTCCTGCATGGAGTGTTACCCAGCCCACCTTATGTCCCATAACCTCCACGATAAATACCCGGCTGTGGGAGGTTGCCGTCGTGTGGATCCGGTCAATGGTATCGGTAGCAATATCAACCGCACTCTGGAAGCCAAAGGTCATCTCTGTGCCCCACAGATCATTATCTATAGTCTTTGGAAGGGTGATCACATTCAAGCCTTCCTCGCTGAGCATATGAGCGCTCTTGTGGGTGCCGTTCCCGCCGAGCACCACCAGGCAATCAAGATTCAGCTTGTGGTAAGTGTGCTTCATCGCCTCGACCTTATCAAGCCCGTTCTCATCCGGCACGCGCATCATCTTAAACGGCTGCCTTGATGTCCCGAGAATCGTACCGCCGACAGTAAGGATACCTGAAAAATCCCTGGACGTCAACATCTTAAAATTCGAATAGATCAGTCCCTTATATCCTTCCTGGAATCCATAGATCTCCACATCGTCCCGCCTTGAACAGATTCCTTTCACCACTCCGCGCATCGCTGCATTAAGCGCCTGGCAGTCGCCGCCGCTGGTAAGCATTCCTATCCTTAACATACGTCTACCTCTCCTTCTATATAAAATGTACTGTTAAAACAGTATACCTTATTTTTACCCGCGAAACAAGATTGTTTCAAAAATTGGGAGGCGGAGAAACTAATATCCCCGCCTCCTTTAGACTATTTCACCCTTGGAAATTCAATTGTCACTTTGAACAAATCTCCGTCTAAGTAAAGATCAAAAACTCCGCCCTGCATCTGCGCCAGCGTCTTAGCAATCGAAAGCCCCAACCCGCTTCCTTCCGTACTTCTTGAGATATCTCCCCGGATAAATCGCTCCGTCAGCTCATCCGCAGATATATTGAGCGCCTGCTCGGAGATATTTTTCAGACTGAACCTTGCGTTTCTCTCCTCTACAGCAAGCTCTGCATAGATCCGTGTCCCTTCCATCGCATATTTCGCCGCATTGTTGTATATATTTTCAAAGATGCGCCACATCCGCCTTCCGTCTGCCCGTATGACCACCTCCTCGTCAGGAAGCGTCAGTACTTCTCTCAGATTCCTCGCCTGAAAACGCTCCTCAAACTCGCCGCTGACCTGCTGGATCATCTCCGCGAGGTTCAAGTTCATATACTCTAACGTAATATTCCCTGAACTTACCTTAGACGCCTCAACAACATCCTCCGTCAGCGTCTTGAGCCGCTGGGATTTCTGCTCTAACACCTCGATATATCTCCTGACCTTCGCATCCTCAAAATTCTCCTGCTTCAACAGCTCCACATAATTGATGATCGAAGTGAGCGGCGTCTTGATGTCATGGGATACATTCGTGATCAGGTCTGTCTTGAGCCGTTCGCTCTTGACGCTCTCCGCCACCGCTGCTTCCATCCCTTCACCGATGGAATTGATATCCAGCGCGATCTCTCTTTGATCCCCGGTAAGCTTATCTAACGCAATCTCATATCCCAGCTCTCCGCATGAGATCTTTTTCACGCCGTTTTTCAGTTTGTTCCTTCCAATTGACTTATAGATAAGATAGATAAGTGCTGCTATATCCGCTGCAAGCAGCAGATACCCCATCCTGGGATATACACCTATACCGCTCCAGAATATGCCCCAGTGGACGACAGAATAGACGCCGAACAACAAGACTGTCTTCCAGATACAGTTAAGGTTCAGGAAGATATCTTTAAATAATACTCCCACACATCTTAACAGACTGTTTTTCCACAGTGTCTTTGCCTTTATCCTCCGCACCAGGCTCAAAAACCCTGCCAGAAAAATGGCACAGGTAAATGCCGACATCAGGCACACCAGTACAATGAAAAACACTGAATCACTCACATACGGCATCTGCTGGTAAGCCCAAGTCTCGTCGGCATTCAAAAATGCATCCCAATTCACCGTGAATATCCCGACAAATGTAGGTGCAGACCAGATGCCGATCACAATTGCCGCCGCAATCTCCGTCTTCCATCGGTCAAACGCATTCAAGTGCAGTTCATCGTCCTTGTCACTGCGCCCTGCCACAGCCGTAAGCCACAGGATACTGCCGAGCAAGAGTGCTGCCGACAGACAGCCGAACACTGCAACCCGTCTCGCACTGCCGCCGTATTTCTCATACAATGCATTTTCCGAATAAAAGGCATCTTGTACCGGATACGATGTATCCACGGAAGCTGCAAATAAGAATTCTTCCTCATCGAGCCCCGTATACTTCACGGCATCCCTCCACACTGAAGCATCTACTCCTTCCATATCCGACTCAAAATCTGCAAGCTTTGGATTGACGATCACATATTTCCCGGAAGCTTTCATCTGCGCCAAGCTTTTTTCCAGCGCATCGTATGTCCGGTACTCCGTTTTATTCGTATAGATACGCCGCTTCTTCGTATCCGCATAGATGAAGGAGAAATTCGTATCCCCTTCCTTCACACTCTCACTGGCTTTGCGGTAAACCGAATACTGTTCGTTCAGTGCATAAAGAACATCTCCCAGCATACTGTATGCCTCATCAAGCCGGCCGTTCCACTCCGGATAATTATTCACGATGGAGAGGATGTCATCGGCTCCTACAGGAGCAAATTCCTCCACATGCACGGCTCCGTCATATACCCAGCAGTCTTTATAAACTACCACTCCCTTTTCGTCCTGGACTGCCCGGAAAGCGCCTTCCGCAAGCGCATACTGCACCTCTTCGCCGTAGATTGCAACGTCCTCTTCACCCAGATCTTCATCCTCTTCCTTCGACACGATAAACCTAAGTCCGCCGTCCTTTATCATCTCATAAAAATCGGACATCCGATAATACTCATACATATCATCCGTCCTTTTGCAGACAATGATCCCTTCCGTATTCTCATCAAGCCGTATGCTTTCCTCTGAATTCCTGTTCACACCGGAAAATGCAGTGCCGTATTTGAGCCCCGCCCATTCAAGCAGATCCCCCAGGCGATAGGCCAACCCGCTTTTATTCTTCCCGTTGATGATATTCTTCTTATAGTAAGTTTCAATATCCACAATCTTGTCCGGATTATATTTCCCTTCTGTCTCAAACAAATCTGCACTTTTAATCCCTGAGACCGCCTGCTGGCTGTATTTCAGCATCTTCTCGACAAAATTCCTGGAATCCTTATATTCCTTTGCGGGCTTCCCTGCAAATATCTCTGCCCGAAGTACAGGATAGGAAAGCAGCCAGATAAAACAAGCTATCATCACAACTACGAGCACATGAGCAGTAATTACTAAAACGGCCTTGGTAATATTCGACTTATACCATTTTTCTCTCATGGAAACTCCTCTTTATGATTTTTCAATCTTATATCCCACACCCCACACCACTTTCAGATAGCGCGGCTCTTTCGGATTGATCTCTATCTTCTCCCGAATATGCCGGATGTGGACTGCCACCGTATTGTCTACCCCGATTGCATCCTCATTCCAGATATCCTCATAGATCTGACTGATAGAAAACACCTTCCCTTGATTCTTTACAAGAAGCAATAAGATACTATACTCTAACGGGGTCAGCTTCACCGGTTCACCGTCCACCGTCACTTCCTTAAGGTCATCATTTACCGACAGACCTCCGACGGTATATACAGATTCTTTCCCTGTATCCACCGTACTTCCAAGCTTCGTATACCTGCGGATCTGGGACTTCACGCGGGCAATAAGCTCCAGCGGATTAAACGGCTTCGTCACATAATCATCTGCCCCGATATTAAGCCCAAGTATCTTGTCCGCATCCTCAGATTTTGCCGACAGGATAATGATCGGCATGTTGTTCTCCTCCCGAATCTTAAGCGTCGCACGTATACCGTCAAGCTTTGGCATCATCACATCGATCACAAGGAGGTCCACATGAGTCTTCTCCAAGACCTTAAGCGCCTCCACGCCGTCATATGCTTTCAGCACCTCATACCCTTCCTGCGTCAGATAGATCTCTATCGCCTCTACAATCTCCTTATCATCATCACAAACTAATATCCTGGCCATCTTTTCATCACCTCCCTTATACTATACAAGAATAGCAAAGATTTTTTAAGAGCTAATACAGAAAAATCTTAAGATATTATGAAAAAGCTTCTTATATTCATTACTTATCTTTCGTTTCTTATGTCGAACTTTATCGATATATGTCGAATTATTTCGAATTGTGTTTCATCTTTACAAAACTGTTTTAGTCTATAATGTGGTTAAGACTGGAAATCATACAAAAGATTAGGGGGAAAATAATGGAAATTAGAACGATCGAAAGGCTCATTCGCAGTCTTGGCATTGGCGCAACATATAGAGGATACCGTTATCTCTGCTATGGAATCGACTTATGTCTGTCAGATGAAGAATATCTGTTATCAATCAGTAAACTGCTCTACCCGACAATCGCAAAAGAATACAATACTACACTAAGCAGTGTTGAGCGCGACATCCGAACCGTAGTACAGGTGTGCTGGGAAAAAGGAAACAAATCTCTTTTGCAAAACATAGCTCTTCATCCATTGTACAGCAAGCCAACGGCGAGCGAATTCTTAGATATTGTAGTCGCCTACATTCAACATACTTCCGATACTAGTTCTGCAATTTAGGTTTTCTTCCCATCTTCTTAAGCTGTTCTTAAGATTTTTTTGTTTTCTTTTATAGATTCAACATACTTTAGACACATTTAACTTTTATACTTAATACCAGATAGTTGATAAATGACTTATCACTATCTCCCCCTCATAAAAGTATGCACGATGAATTGTGCAGCACTTTACTCTCATTCCTTTAGATAACTATAACAACAACGAGAACCCGCAAGCCGTAAGGCAAGCGGGTTCTTGCTGTTCCAAATATACTTTATCAGAGTAACCAGGACGGGGCTATCGGGAATAGATACTACCGTTATTTTAGTCCCGATAGAACAAATCCCTTGTATATACTTTCTCTTTTACATCATCAAGCACTTTATCATATCTGTTAGCAATAATACAATCTGCCCGTCTTTTAAAAATATCCAGATCATTAACTATCTGATCCCCATAAAAAAAAGCATGATTTTTTATAGAAGGTTCATAAATAATAACTGTAAGCCCCTTCGCCTTTATTCTTTTTATTACGCCCTGGATTGAACTATGGCGGTAATTATCACTATTGCTCTTCATCGTAAGCCGGTATACACCGACAACCGTAGATCCGTTTTGAACTTTCTTAACCACTTGGTCAGCAATAAAATCTTTCCTTGTCCGATTCGCTTCCACAATCGCTTCAATAAGGTTTTCCGGAACATCTTTATAATTGGCCAATAATTGCTTTGTATCTTTTGGCAGACAGTATCCTCCGTAACCAAAGGATGGATTATTATAAAATCCGCCAATACGCGGATCCAGTCCGACTCCTTCTATGATCTCTTGTGTATTCAGGCCCTTCATCTCAGCATATGTATCAAGCTCATTAAAATAACCCACCCGCAAGGCCAGATAGGTATTGGCAAACAATTTTACTGCCTCTGCTTCCGTTGAACCCATAAATAATGTCGGAATATTCCTTTTTACCGCTCCTTCCTGCAGTAATGCGGCAAACTCCTGCGCGGCCTTAAGCATCTTTTCATTGCCGGCAGGATATCCCACAATAATCCGTGATGGATACAGATTATCATATAAAGCCTTGGATTCACGTAAGAACTCCGGGCTGAACAGAATCCTTTCTGATTTATATTTATCCCGAAGCTTCCCCGTATATCCTACAGGCACCGTTGACTTTATTATTATGATTGCATCAGGGTTTACCTGCAAAGCGCTTTTCACAGTCATCTCTACCGTAGATGTATCAAAAAAATCCCTCTCGTCATCATAGTCCGTCGGCGTCGCAACTATGATATAATCCGCGTCTTTATAAGCCTGCTCCTCATCTAAAGTTGCCATAAGATTTAAACTTTTGCTCGCAAAATACTCTTTGATATCCGGATCTTCTATCGGCGAACAGCGTTCATTTATCATATCCACTTTTTCCCCAATGACATCGAACGCTTTCACCTCATTTTTTTGCGCCAGCAGAACTGCCAATGATAATCCTACATATCCAATTCCCGCAACAGCTATTTTCATAAACTCCTCCGCATAAGTATTTGCTCCAATCGGAAATCAATTACCTCTATTTTCTGAAATCCCGCTTTTTTAGCATTATCTATCATAACATCCTGATAATCCCATCTGGCAGTTATCAAAACCAGTATCGCATCATTACTTGTATACTCTCTGATTCCTTTTATCTTTACTCCTTCTATTTCCGTGGGATGCGTGTTGTTTTCTGATGTTGCAAACCCAATAACTTTTCCACCCATACCCTTTTGTTTCAGATAATTCCATACAATTCTTCCTATCTTACCAGCTCCATATAATATAATTTTTTTATTTCCACGTACTAAACTTTCAAATCCCAATTCATAAATGGACGCACTCATCGTATAACGTCCTGCCATTCCCACACCGAGACTATTCATCAATAGTCTATCTACTACCGGCAAATTTTCTGTTTTTATTTTTTGTGCATCATCAAGTGCAAAATCCGTATATTTTATATTATACATGATAAATTCCATATATTTCGAAACGGCAGCTTCCATCCGTGCCGCAAGTTTATGGGTCATCAAGTATCTCATGATTTCTTTATAACAGATAATCCGCCCTATCAAGCTGAAATAAGAAGGTTCTGAAGTCATAATAGAATGCTCCCGAACACGATACCGCAAACATTCCCACTTCCTATGCGTGATTTTTGTTGCACTTATGTAACATTGAAACGAAAAAAGGCAATCCTCATGGAGAATTCCCGGCATAAAACGAATTTTATTCTCATTTAACCACGAACTTCTAATAAATAAAATCCACGCTGCATCGCAAAAGTCATCATTTTCTATTAACTCGCAAAATAATTCGTCCCCTGTCCATATTCCTGAATATTCTTTTTGTCTACGGTAATAGTTGTCCTTATATTCTCTTTTTTTAAGTTCCTCTGTCTCATAAAAGCATTCTGCATCAAAAGTCAAAATTTCAACATCTTCACCTTGTGCTGTTTCGTATAATTCTTTCAAAACAAATTCTGCAAGACAATCATCACTGTCCAAAAACAAAAGATACTCTCCCTTTGCATATTCAATTCCGATGTTTCTAGCAGAAGAAAGACCTTTATTTTCCTGACTGACCACTTTGATTCTATCATCTTTTCGCGCATATGTTTTTAAAATCTCGCCCGAACTATCTGTAGAGCCATCATTCACGCAAATTATCTCCATATCCTGTATATCCTGAGAAATGACGCTGTCCAAACATTCTGCCAAATATTTTTCCACATTATATACAGGAATTATCACAGATACAGCAATCTTGTCCATATGTCTCCATCCTCCGTTATTCCAAAGTTACAACGTTCCGAAATTCTAAAGCGTTTAAGTTTTTAATTATCTCCTTTTTATACCGTTCTGTTACCGCCACAATAACAACTGCACTTTCCGCATATTTTTTTAAATCACAAATACACTTTACTTCCAACCCATGCTTATATTTTTTTTCCGGCACTCTCCCGGACACTGCATAAACAATAAACCGAAAGGAACTAATATCATCTTTTATCCATTCCCACACTTCACTGCCACAGGCTCCGGCACCATAGATGATCAACTCTTCTGAATACCTTTTTATTATTGTCCGGAGCTTCATTGGTTTCTTAAATAATTCTTCCAAATAAAAATCCATGTCATATAATATTAGTCGAAGTTTTTCCTTTTCATCCTCGTAAAACTCCGACAAGTCCAATTCTCCTTTGTTTTTTGATTCCAAAAAATCCTCTCTGATTCTACTTAAGAAATTCTTCCGAAAAGATTCCTTAATGCGCTTAACAGTAAACAAACAACTTTGAAAACGGAACATCTGATAAATAGGAAGATATTGCATAAACTGTTCCTTGCTGTCCATCATTTTTCTATAGATAAATTGATACTCATCACACACGCAAAAAACTTTTTCTTTGCTCGCAATAGAGGATGCTTCATTGTCTTGACGATAACGGTAGAAACTTTTATCAGACAAATATCCCCTCTGTGCTTTCATCAAAACTTGAAAAAAGAATCCCAAATCCTGGTAAGACGCTCCTGGTGTTTCATTGTGGACAATACGATTCTCCCACAAAAATTTTTTACGGTAAATGCCAGTGGGATTTGCAATATACCCTCTAAACATTGGTTTTATATCCTCCGCCAATAAGCATCTTCCATACAAATCCTTTTGCTCTGTCAAATGTACATTTTCAAATATTCTTTCTGTGCCATCTTTCCAAAAAAAATCATAATCCGATTTTACAAAATCATATCCGTTACTATCTGCTATTCTGTATAATGTATTAAGCATTTCCGATTCTATATAATCATCTGATTCAACTATTGCTATATATTTCCCTTTTGCCATACGGATTCCCAAATTCATCGTACTGCCATATCCAGAATTTTTTTTGTGTACCACTTTAATCCGAGTATCGTGAGATGCAAGCCTATCTAATATTTGCGCACTCTCATCCACAGAACCATCATCCAAACATAATATCTCTATTTCCTGCAATGTCTGATTACATATACTGTTCACACATTCTTCCACATATTTTTCTGTATTATAAACCGGAATCAGGACTGACACTAATACGTCCATCCATCGCCCCTCCTTTAACCGTTCTCTTCTTAAATTATTTAATCCCTCTTAACTCAAAAAGTAAGTCATCTGCCATTTGCCACCATAAATCTTCACCTTCCAAAGTAACATCTTTTACTATATTTACATCATAGCAAGTTTTATCTGTTCTCCGTCTGGTTTCCCTTCCCTTTTCCCGCACTATATATGTAATTGGTTCTTCTTTTGATAACATATCATCATCAAATAATATATTTTTTATCGCCTGGTTTATATCCGGATCATCTGAGTAGAAAAAACGTTTTCCATCCACATTGGGCCATTCTTTCCAAAAGCGCTCTATAACATCAAACAAATAGTTCCTGACCTCCTTATAACTTTTTAAATCCATTTTCCCGGACTTATATGCAATTTGAGCTTTTCTCAAAGCAAATCTCACCTGACTATAATACATTTTTTGGAGCGCCTTCTCATATTTCTCCACTAAACCAAATCGTTCAAAATTATCTCTCATGTTTATCAAGGCTGTTCCAAAAGATTTCAATGCCTCCACTGACGATATTGTATTTCCTTCTCTTGTCCTCAAGTAATAATACAAAGGTTCTCCAACACGGCATATCTTTTCCGACAGAGCTATTAAAGGCGGAACTATTGGAATATCATTAATTGCTATTGTTGGTTGCCAAATTCCCCACTTTTTAAAAATTTCTCTTCGAAAAATCTTTCCGCATAAAAATGTTCTCCCTTTATTTATAAAATCCGGATTATCTTCTGTATTCTGTACTATCCGATCAGGCATACGAATTTTTGATACATGCAGTTCCCTCTTTCCGCCAATATCATCCACATAGTACAAATCACAGATTACTATATCTGATTTTTCTGCATATTCCATCATTATTTTTGCATAATCTCTCTCCCACCAGTCGTCAGAATCAAGGAAAGTGATATACTCTCCTTGAGCCATTCTAAGACCCAAGTTTCGGGCCGTCCCAGAACCTCCGTTCTCTTTTTCAACATACCGAATTCTATGATCTATGATTTCATACTCTTTGCAAATATTTCCCGAACCATCTGTAGACCCATCATTTATTAAAAATATCTCCATATCCTGATATGACTGCCCAAGAACTGACTCAATACACTTTTTCAAATATTTTTCTACATTATAAACAGGTATCACCACTGTTAACATAAATAATCGATTCCTTTCCACAGGACGGTCATTTGGAGATATCTACAATGATGTCTACAATGATGTCTCTGAACGTAATCACATTTTTTATATTTCTTTCCTGATACATTCTCAAAACAGACGCACAATCCAGCAAGGAAATAATCAGGCAATCACATTGCGGTATATCATCTTCCGGTTTGATAATCCGAACTTGCTTATATGACAGAACTTGCCTATCGATACAGCATACAATATCTATCCCGCATTCCTTCAATATATTTAAAAGGATTTTCCCATACTCTCCTACTCCATATACCGCTACTTTTTTAATTTTTCTGTCAAAAAAATATTGTCTGAATCCATATGCACTTTGCTGAATTCGTATGATATTTTTCATCAAACCATAGCTTTTCTTTAAATTAGACACCTCTTCACAGGGTACATCAATCGGAATCTTCTCGGCATTCTTACACAAACCGTATATATCATTCAATATTTTGAATTCATCTGCACCTTTATATCTATCATTTATTTCACGTATTTCCAACAGAAGACGCATAACGTTGTCGGACAAATTATATAATATATCTTCGTAATATTCGTTTTCAATTCGCCCAATAATCTTTTTATATAGAATTCTTAAATCGTTATCCACAGCCATCTGCAGATTATCCTTTATACCCATTAATACATATTCTATTTTTCTTGCATTTCTCTCTTTGTTTTGGTGCCCAAATCTATAACAGTATAACGTAACAGGCAGAACCCAAAAACATCTTGCTTTAAGCAAAGCCTTCAGGAAAAAAGGTGGATCCTGATACCGAAGATAATGAGGAAAGTCAATTTGATTTTCTAATAAAAACAACCTGTTAAATATAAAACACTGATAATGGAAATCCTCCTGAAATTCTTTAAAATCAACAAGCTTTCCTTGTATCTCTTTTATATCAATATCAGGAAACAATGAATAATCCTGTATTCCATTCTCATCTATAACTTTTAAAAAGCTCCCGCAAATATTTACATGATTTTTTTCACATGCATTTACCATGTACTGCAATGCATTTTTATCATAATAGAAATCATCCACATCAAGAAATGAAATATAAGAACCCTTGGCCTTAGAAATTCCGTAATTTCTCGCCGCTCCTGAACCAGCATGACTTTGTTTCAAGATACGTATACGTCCGTCCTTTTTCTGCAATCCATAAAGAACCTGCAACGTAGTATCTATAGAACCATCGTCAATGCAGATTATCTCTAGCTCTTTCATTGTTTGATTTTCAACACTTTCAATACATTTCTGTATATAGACTTCTGCATTATATATGGGGATAATTATTGATACTTTAATCATATATCTGCTCCTTGGGTATCCATTTGTTTACACATCAGGTTCTTTATTTCCCTTATTTCAATATTGGAAGACTCCCAAATAGAATTCTTCATAATTTCTAACAGCTCAGGTTTCAACTCCCCTGATTTACTATTAATCATACTGATATTTTCAAATTCTTTTTCCGTATAAGTTCCCCAATTATGAATTGCATAAAAAATAGCATTAGCATTTATTTTTTTCGCCCACTTTGCAAAATCTATCATTTCATAATAATTATCTTTTTGAACGACAAAAACAAGATTAATATTGTTAATTTTTCCCGCCTTTTTGTACTCCTTTAATAGTTCAATATTTTCACATACTTTTTCAAAACTCCCGCCTCGCCGAATTTTTTCATAGGTTTCCTTTGTCGTTGCATCTACAGATACACTAAAATTGATGACTTCATACAGATTTGTAAGCCTATCTAGCACATGCCTGTTTAAAAGATTCCCATTTGTGCCTATTGTTATTTGCTTTCGTTTTCCTCCATATATATCAAATATCAATTTTTTATATGTTGGGCTGAATAAAGCCTCTCCATCACCGGCAATTGATAGCCTTTCTGAATTTAGCAGCCACCTTGTTTCTACCAATCTATCTGCAATTGTATTAATCCTGTCTAATTCTTTACCAGATGCTATTCTCAGGCTCGTCCTACATGAAGTGCAACGAAGATTACAAGTATAATCAATATTTAATTGTACCCACTCAGGCATGTTTGAAGCAATAAGCACATTTTCTATTCGCAAATGTGCATCCTCTTTAAAACTTCCTTGCAAAAACGGACACATGTCCTTACAGCAAAAAGAATACGTCATATTAATTATAGACAAGCGGATTATCCTTGCCTTTACAGAATTCCATATTTCTTCCCCACTGTTTTGCAGTATATTCCCATAACTCGTTTTCATCCCTTCGCAACAGCACATTACATTCCCGTCATTATAAATAACTATCCGATTAAATGGATATTTACATATTGGATATGCACGTGGTACATCAAATACTGTTTTTTTAAGCATTTGAGACGGCAAATCTTGAGGTATTTCCTTGTATACTATAAAATCCTCCTTTTCCTTTAATCCTTTTTCCTTCAAAATCGGAATTATTTCATCATAATAAGCAGTCAAAATAACACAAAACAACTCAGACCAGTTTGTTATATTTTCTGGCAACACCACTCTTTTCCCATTAAAAGTATTTTTTTCTTCAGCTTTATTATCAATATAAAAATCCGGTGATATTCCCTGAATTTTAACATTCATCCTTGCTATACTGCCTGTTCCCCAAAATACAACCTTTCTCCCCCCCATCAATAAGGCCAGACTGTCCTCTTTATTATCTAAAAGATAAAATAAATCCTCAGCTATTATAAAATTTTCTTTATATTTCCAACCGTATTCACTTAATATTTTCTTTATTTTCTCTGTTTCCAAAACGCATATTATAATCATGTGGTCTTGTAAGCTGATTTCGCTAATTTGTTCTTTTGTATAAATAATACACTGGCCTTTATAATCGTTGGGTATGTTGTCACAGATATAGGCTACTGGCGACACATCTGCAAAAATATATTCAAAATCTTTTTGTATCTTTCCCATTCCCCAAATAATAACCTTCCTGTTTCCAAACATAGTATTCTCCCTCTTCCAAATTGTACTAATAATTAGATTAGTAATTTATGAACCAGTTTTAACGACGATTTTACAGTATCCTGCATATCATAATACTTATATTCTCCTAGTCTCCCGCCAAACCAGACCTTTTCTTCTTTTTCCGCATCCCTTTTATACAGATTATATTTTTGATTATTTTTTACATCATTAATAGGATAATAGGGCTCTGCTCCCACTTCCCATTTCAAAGGATATTCCCGGGAGATAACCGTCTTGTCTTGTGTTCCAAATTCAAAATGTTTATGTTCAATTATTCTCGTATAGGGTATCAATGCATCCGTATAATTAACAACTGCTACACCCTGATAATTTTTTTCTTTTAATATGTCTGTTTCAAATCGAAGACTTCTGTATTCTAATTCTCCATACTTGAACATATAAAAAGCATCTATAGCTCCGGTATAAATAACTTGGTTTGCTATTTTATCCCACTTGCTCTTATTTTCCAAATAGTTTACATTGCACTTAATTTTGCAGCCATTAAACATCTTCTCCATAATCGACGTATACCCGCCAATGGGTATACCCTGATATGGATCATTAAAATAATTATTGTCATATGTAAACCTTAACGGTATTCTCCGCATAATGGACGCCGGAAGTTCTGTACATCGCCTTCCCCATTGTTTCTCTGTATAGCCTTTTATCAGTTTCTCATAAATATCTTTTCCAACCAAACCAATGGCGTGCTCTTCTAAATTTCTTGCCGGCTTATATGCATTCTTACTCTGCCTTCTTATAATTTCCTCTGCTTCTTTCGGCGTTTGTATATTCCACATTTTAGAAAACGTGTTCATATTAAAGGGCATATTATATAATTCATCTTTATACTTCGCGATAGGAGAATTGATAAAATGGTTGAACTTTGCAAATTGTTTCATATATTCCCATATCATACTATCAGATGTCCGGAATATGTGTGCACCATATTTGTGAACTGTTATTCCTTCTATATTTTCCGTGTAGCAATTACCGCCTATATGTTTTCTTTTTTCCAATACCAAACAGCTCTTTCCCCTTTTAATCGCCTCATGCGCAAAAGTCGCGTTAAAAAGACCTGCTCCTACCAGTAAAAAATCATACATTAATTTCTCCTGCTGTATTATCTAACTTTCTGAATTTGTATCTCTTCTCAAATCTTTATTCGTAATTATATCTTTAATCAATCGAGTATATTAATCTTTTTTATTGTAGAATATAAATCTTCATTTTTATTAATTTCATCCCAATCTAATTCAGCGAAAAAATCTTTTAACTTTTCTCTGATTCTTATTTTTTGTATATCGGACAAATAAACGTACCAAATTAATAAATCCGTCAATTCCATTGTTAAAATACGTTTATATATATCATTTTTTATACTACTTTTTATTCCTCTTAAATAATCTCTTATCATGTTAAAAGAAGAAAACTGACATTCAAAATTATCTCCCCTAATTCCAATAAGGGAATCTGGGTTTTCAATCTGATGATTAACAACATATTTGTCTAAATATGCTATTTTCTGTGTATTTGTTATAACCTTTATATAAAAAGAGCGATCATTGACACATCTTAATCTATTAAACTCAATTTTATAATCAATTAAAAAAGAACGTTTATAAATTCCAGACCAAGGCGTATGCGACGATGCTTCAATTAACTCTGTAGGATGATCTTCTATGGAAATCAATTTTCCAAAATCTGTTGCTTTCATAAATTCACAAGTATAATCTTTATGCTCATTACTTTTTTCTACCCCTGTTTTCATAGAAAAACATTTTGATCTAAATTTGATACAATCCGCATCTAAAGATACTGCGAAATCATATAACTCCTTATATACATTAGGTAATAGACAATCATCTGCATCCAGAAAATGTACAAAATTTCCACGTGCTACATGCAACCCTTTATTTCGCGCTGTTCCTGCATACTGGTTTTTTTGTTTTATATATTGAATATTTTTATTTGTTTTACAATATGTTTCTATAATTTTTTGTGATGAATCAGTAGAGCCATCATCTATACAAATGATTTCTGACATCTCTAAATCCTGACCAATCACACTATCTATACATCTTTCTAAAAACTTTTCAGCATTATAGACCGGAATAACCGTTGAAAATTTTATTTTCTCCATCTTTTCTCGCTCCGAATATTTAAAATTTTAATTATTTTTTAAAATATCAAAACAATTCTCCTTTTGTACATCAGACAATATATCTCTAATGCTTTTTCTTTCAGCTTTATATGATGCATTCATCATTTCCAATGTATCCTCCACTTTTTTTATATCTATACTACTGCGAACATCAAATAAATACTGAGCTTGTCCAAATATTTGTAATAATTCTCTATATTTTTCTGCCCATCCAATTACCATACAAGGTATCCCTTTTTTATATGCTTGTACAATAGCATGGTAACGAGAAGCAATAATATATTGGAAATGCTCAATAAACTCAGCAAATTCCACACAGTCCAGTTCTCTTTCATATAAATGAACTTTTGTATTATTTGCAAACTCCTTATAAATATCTTTGCATACCTGTTCATCATCAGAATGAGCAATAATATACACATCTTTTTCAAAAGACGTCAATTTTGTAATAACTTTTCTATATGTCTCTTCTACTTCTTTAAAATTTCCATTTTTATAATTTTGAATATTGGGAATTAACGCTACATTAGCTCTTGTAGGTAAACTAAACTCTATTTTCTTTTTTACACACGTATATATATATTCAGGATTTATACTTCTATTTTGTAAAACAAGATCGTTTGAATGTCTTATATTTGAAAGGTTACATTCATTAACCAACAAATTATAGCTTTCCCATTCTCGCGCATAAATTATTTTAGCATACGAAAGCAGCTCTTTAATTTCCTTCAATTTTTCTTCATTATAATTGAAAGGCCCAAACGATTGTGGCATAAAATATATAGGGACTTGACAACTACGTGCCATTCTTACATAATGCATCTCTCGTTCTGTGGCATTTACACACTCACGAGATGTCAGTGCATATCCGCTTACATCAATAATTCCATCAAGATGCGGCAATAATTCATACAATGTTGAATCTTTGTTGATTCCATCAAGCAGTAATATTAAATTGTATTGTTCGGAAGTATCTATATCTCTTTTATCATATATATTAGGACAACACCAAACTACCGCATCTCGAAATCTTTTTCGGAGTTCACATATAGTTGTAAATAACATTGCTTGTGAACCTTTATTCTTAAATTGAGCTCCTGTAATTAGAAATTGTTTTTCAGGAAGATATTGATATGAATTTTGGTTTTTTTGCCAACTTTTTCGATATAGCATTCCGTAATATAACAATAAATTAAGTGAGATAAATCTACATTTTGTAATTCCTCTATTCTCTAAATCACTTGTAATTTCAACATACATACTAGCTGGTGTAATTAAAATATATTTTTTATCATTTGGAATTTTGTCAGGATGATATAGCGGATACTCATATGTTATAATTTTACTCTCCGTCTTCTTTGTTTTATAAATGCAAATTGACATGTCGGTTCGCACTGACCGGTCAAAGACAGCTACTACCTTATTACTGCCGCTTAAATCATAGAGTGTCAATTTCCCCATTTCACCTGCACCGTATACATATATATTGTCTATTCCCATAAAACACAAAATATCAGACAAATGAATACCATTGGCTAATAAAAATGACATATTCTTATATATATCTAAACTATGGTTAGCCATTCTATCACCTCCTCATCTCAAATCATCATTTCATGAATACGTCCATCTCACTTTTAACTATTTTCCATGATTTATAGTTTTCTATTGGGAACTCACAATAATAATCTACATATTCCCAAAGCCAATTTGTAAGCTTTGAGGGGACATACCCCATTTCTTCCAACCGCTTAACATCCAGATTTATGCCCGACGGAAAATTAGGTAACTCCCCATCTTCATCAAAGCACTTTGCAATATCAAATTTCGATGCAATATGAGCTACAATATCCTCAATCGTCACATAGCCAATCGAGGAAATATTAAGCGGGTCATTATAAGAATTATCAGCCAATTTTAAAATTAATTCTGCTTCTTCATCAACTCTTGTAAAACATACTGCATAGTTTTTATTAGTCGATTTAATACCTTTTCCTCGCCTTATCCAATCAACTATTTCTGGCAATCGTACATTTTGTTCATGCATAAAATTAAACGGATCTGCTACATAGGCCGGTCGAATACTCACAGGATTATATTCAGGAAATCTTTGATAAGCAACACATTCAGCATATTTTTTTCTATCACCATATCTTACCGTATTATCTGCTTCCATACTCCAATTGTCATATGTTCGCGGATCAAAACGTTCTTCATCAATAGGCAAATATAATCGTCTATCCGTATTGGTCATCGAATCCGAATATACTCCTATAGAAGAAACCTGAATATATCTTGTTGTTTTTACATTTGATAATATATTAAACACTTCTTTGGGACAATAGGCGATACAATCAATAATTATGTCAAACTTTTTTCCGCCCAATGTCCTTTTCACACCTTCTTCACTATTACAATCACAAACTATGGTCTTCACAAATTCCATTAATGGAATCTTATGAATTCCACGAGTACAAATTGTCACATCATATCCTTCTGTTATTAATCGTTCAACTAAGTGAGGACCCAAAAAATTTGTCCCGCCGCATAGTAACACTGTCTTATTTTTATTTGAGTAAGCCATATATTTTTCGCCCCACATTATGCCAAGCATTAATTATATTTCTATTTTCATATTGTCCCCCATCTATAAAATCCGTCAACAATATTTCTGGTTCTAAAAAAGGAATGGTATTTCTCCAAACATCTTTAAGAGATATTTCAATCTCATGCATACTTTCAATTATATAGTCTGATGAACACTTAATAAATGAGTGGGTTCCCCACGGCAAAAGCAACCAATTGTCAATATATTTGACAGCATTAATAAAGTGTGAACCTTTAACTTTAGCATCTCCTGAAAACTCCCATTTTCTAATTACTCCATTGGTTAAAATATCAATTTCTTTTCCGGCATCTAAAAAAATGGCTTCTCCAACTTTTGTAAGCTTAATATAATCGTGTGCCCCAATTCCTTTATGTTCACTAATTTGCCCATTTTCCGTATTCCAACTAAAAACTTCTCTTTTACTCTCTTCAATAAGGACGTAGTATATCTTGTCCATTTTGACTATGTCCGCATAATTTCTTTTTATAGGTATCACAATTTCTTTCATAATGCAAGTTGATGGATTGTATTTTACCACTCTTCCCATATGTACAATGTATATTTCACCATTTTCAACAAAACATTTCCTGCTTATTCGTCCCCGCAATCCAATTTGATTTATCACCCTTTCCCATATGTTATCTTCAAAAAACCTTTTTTGCTCTAGCGAATAATAATATAGCTTCCCTGGCAAATTTCTTGGGAAAAACCATATTTTATTATCGCACATCATGCTTTCTACCAATTCCGTCGGTTCAGCTTCTACGGAATAATATTCAATTTTTTCAAACTCTGGATTAAAAATTGCTATCTTTACACCACTCATGGAAACACATATAATCTTCCCATCCGCAGCATAAACATCCGTCGCCATCCCTCCCTGATAATCCCACTCTAATATTGCAATTTTCTGATATGTCCAACAAGTAATATCTATTCTAAATAAAATATTATATTTTCCATATACGCAATACAAATAGTTATCTCTTAAAGCTGCCGTTTTAATCCAATGAACTCGTGTATCATTCATAAAATACCTCTAAAAATAATTTTCTTTTAAATACTCCAATACACTCTCTGGCACAAAATCCCTTAGTTCTTTTTCATTCCGTGTACTTATTAACTTTCTAACCGTTTTTGCCGAAATAATCTTTTCCTCTATTCTGAGTCTTTCTATTTCTCTTACCGTAATATTATAAAGTGACATTATTTTTTTTATTGTCTTATTATATTCATATGTAACCGCATCCTCTGGCTCCGTTCCCAGGAAACGCTTAGTAATATGTAAAGCAGATGCAATATATTGACTAAATATTTGTACGTCTAATGTCATATCAATCATCTTTTGCTTTTGCTCCTTTCGGAAGAAGTAATCCGGCAACGTATAAACTGATGCCATATATTTCCCACTAGGAATTACTACAATGTTATCTATATCTTGTACACCCAAACGCACCATATTGATTCTATCTTTAAAAGCGAATTCTGACCTATCCTCTTCTACAATAAACACGTATAAAAAATCCACTTCTTTCAATGCGGTTTCAACCAAATAACGATGTCCATTTGTAAAGGGATTGCAATTCATCACAACTGCACCTATTTCTTTTTTTTCATTTTCTATAGGCGTCTGCATCTTAATCATATTTATATATTTTTCTATTTCTTTCTCTTGTTCTATATTAAGAACACATCCATGTTTTGCATATTTTAAACACTCTGTCTGATTTCTTCTAATCAGTTGCACCTCCAAATCACCTTTTAAATCATTATATATATAATCTGCAATGAATTCATATCCCGCTGCATTCATATGTCCAGGAATATCAAAAAACTCTACATCTCCATTTTTCAAAGTTTGATGAAACACTAATGTAGTGTCGTCGATATAAACTCCCATTTGTCTCAATTCATTCATAAAAGGCAATTCATTCATATAACAAAGCACTACATCTTTTTCTCCTATTACCCCCTCCTGCAAATCTTCACGTAGATTTTGAATTACATACTCATCTGTTGCCCCCCATGTACTATGACTCATTACACGAATATTCATTCCCTGTACTTTTCTTTGCAATCTTGACGGCAAAGTATCTGCATCTTCCACAGCATAGCCGAATACGCCACATCTTCCATATACATGAATTGTAAACTTATATACCTCAGGCTGAAAACAAACTTTTCGCCACCCTCCTATCACATTAACAAGCCTTGAATATCCATCCGCATGCTGATACCTTTTTCCTCTTTTAATAATAGGTGGTATCCTTTGCAAATCTTCAATATATTCTTCAGAGTAATTATGCTTTAATATACTTTGTAAATCCTTTCCGTACTTTTCCAAATTTTCACTCATCACAGGAAATGACCAATGATTGTGTATACGATTCTGTTCTTTCTCACTGTATGCAAAATCAACCAACAAATCGGGTCTCTTATAAAAATAACATTTATTTTTTCTCTCAATTAATTTTTTAAATGGTAAGATTAAACCACCCTCATTTTCCAAACCTGAAGTATAACTTGTCCTCCTAACTTCATATAAAAACCTGCCATTAGCATTTGTAATAGGAATGCGATTAATCTTTTTATTTTTTTTAAATATTATTTTTATTTTATTAATGCACTCATCATCATTTAAACATACACTTTTAAAATCTTTATTAACCCATTTTTTACCTTCAAAATACGTGCGAACAAATGCACCAAAGGTTACAATTCCTTCAATTTCCCCATTGTCTCGCATGTAATATATAGTCTGTTGTCTATCCTCTTGTAAGCTTCGAATCACATAATCCACATCCTCCAATTGCATCCTACAGACTTGGGACGAGAGTATTACATCTCCAAATTGGGTACACAATTCATATGCCTGTTTAAATGATGTCTCTCTTATCAATTCATGAAATGCTTCTTGACTCACATGCACGAGAGGAGCATGTTCTAAGTGCCAGCAACTCCCAGATGCCATATTTCTTGTCACCTGATCATAATAAATCTCTGTTTTTATATTTCTATATAATTTATCCCCTTTAAAGCCTTTAGTGACTATTAATGATATCCCTGAATTTTTGTTCTGCTCTTCAAGGATACCTTTATATCCCCAAAAATCAGCAAGCGTTACATCCGCAATCCTTGGCAATGTAGCAAACGGGCATTGCCCGCATCCCGTTTCCATGTTGATTCCTTTTACATAAATAGAATGATGCGGATGATTCTTACTTAAATATATATCGTATTCTCCATTTTCATAAAACTCACATGTGCTATTCTGTTTCCATCCATAACGTTTATCCCGAAAATCAATCTTACTCAGTTTAGCATTATGTATTGCAGACTTCTCTAGCACATATTTCCGAAATGCCTCCATTAACGGCACTCCATGGCATACAACTTCCACCGTATAAAGATTGTCATATTTATCATCTAAATATTTGTATAAACCAGCAATCTGACAGCCAGTTCCTGAAAATAAAACAATTTTATTATTTTTTAAATCTTGTTCTACATCTACAAAAGATTCTCCCAACTTACTCCTAACATATTTAGACTTACGAAATTCCTTTACATCTTGTATTGATTCTGCGCGCTTATGTACAACATTGAAAACATCTTCCTGTACAACACCATAAACAATTCCTCCCTGCGTAATAACCCATCTACATATTTCATAAAACACTCCTCCTGAAGACGAATTATATACAACATCTGTACTTTTCGAATATGCAGCATAAAAGTGTATCTCCTCGTTTTCCATAAGCAACCCCCTTCTAAGCTGATATAAAGTCTCCATAATATATTCAAATTAAGGAGAATAGAGTGGCAAAAATATTATTTCTGCCACTCTTTTTGATAACTAACATTTATATTGCCAACTTCACAAATCCCAAACGCTTATTTATTCAACGTCACCGTTTTTACTGTAGATGCTGCATCATCAAATGTGATAGTTATTGTTTGACTGCTGTCTGGTTTATTGAGCAGAACATTTACACAGTTAGCCTTTATTGTAACTGTATTATCTGCATATGTAGCATAACTCTTGCTAACCAAATCAACTGCTCCCCACTTAATGGATGAAACTCCTGTTGCCTTCAAATCACCTGTGCCAAGATCTACTGGAATCTCAATATCAGTATCTGCTTCCATATTATAACTTGTAGTTGCAATACTCGGAGCCGCCTCAGTCGGAGCTGCAGCCGGATCTTCGTACTTCCATGTTACCGTAAGTTCAGGAGCAGTTAAATCCTTTGCTGAAGCTTTGCTGACAGCTCCTGTAAGGCTAATGCTTTCTCCATTCCATGTCAGTGCCTCTCCACCGTCTTCAACCTTTTTTTCTGTATAAACATACTTTTTCTCGTCATTTACAGTTGTCTCAAAGTTATCGTCCTTACCTGCAATTGTAACTTCTGCTTTAGCAGTCTCACCTTTTTTGATTGCTTTCGTTGTACTACCAACCTTCAGCGCAAGATACAACTGCGGATCTGTAGCATCATCTGCAGGCTCTGCATCCACAAGAGCAATATCTGTATCCTTTGAATCAGCCGTAACTTCAACAGTAAGCTTCACATCAGCACTGCTCTTGCTCGTAACTTTAAGCTCCTCACTTGTATTAGCATAAGTATTTTTACCGTCATCATTCTGTCCTGTCAAAAAATATACACCTGTATCACTGTCTTTAATCGGAAATACCGCATCCTCATACTTAGCGCCTCCTGTTTCCTGAATCAGACGTTCAGCATCCATTGTGTAAGCAAAAGGTGTGGAACCTTCTGCTACAGTAGGAAGCTCTACATTAATCACATGTTTGTCGACATGACCCTCTGATGTACCTGAACCTGTCGTAGATCCGCTATTGGCATCAGCCGCGAAAGCGGTAACTGTACTGCCAAGTACCATTGTAGCAGTGAGTGCTAAAGCTACTCCTTTTTTCATTTTTCGCATATTCTTTTCCTCCTTGATATAAAAATAATTTTGTATCATACCATGCTATCCGCATGATTGTTACCTCTCCCATAGACACTACTTCTCTACAATAATCGTAAGCCCCACCCGAAGGGTACTCACTGTATTCTGATCCTCATCAATCAGATGGTAGACCATGATACAATCATGAGTGCCTGCATCAAGGGGCGTATCAAGGGTAATCTCTTTCAACTCGCTCCCCCTTGGCAGCACCGGGGATTCAAGTATCGCTTTCTCCTCGTCGTCTGCCAGAAATACGTCAAAATAAACATCATGTGTATTCTCCCCCACATTCTCAACATAGGCATCTTCCGATGCCGCATCCCCTGTTGCGAAATGCCATACATTGCTCATTGACGCATTATAGTACCCAGGTTCCACATACTCTTTTTCAAGCATATTATCAACTACTTCATCCACATTATCTCTGGTCACCACTACGTTCCTATCCGGTTTCTCCTCTTTCCCCCTCAAAAGCAATATGACGATAACCGCAAGCAATGCGATAATAATAATCATACCTATGATAATTATCTTTCTGTTCTTTTTTCCCGCCTCCTGCGCCTGTCCTCTTGATTTACCACTCACAACTATGTACCTCCTGTATATCCCGCAAAATTAATTATTCTGCTATATCATTCAAATCTTCATTCTCATTATCTGCTGGAACCTCCCCATCTATTGCGCCCCCATTATCGGGTGCTTCCTGTTCTTGCTCCTGCTCATTTTCACCTTCATCCCCAACAGGCGCCGCCTGTTCTATTTCAGCCTCTTTGTCTGCCGGTTTTTCATCTTCTGCTGGGTTTTTGCCTTCTTCCTGCTGTTCCGGAATTTCATCCGGTTCGTCCGCCGCGATATCTTCCTTCAATACAGCGTCTTTTCTCAATTCCGCATTTTCTTTAGGCGTAACTTTCCATGTTACCACTATCTCAGGAACAGCTTTTGTTAAAGCAGACCAATCACCTTTTTCATTGGCCGCTCCGATAAGCTGAAATGAATAGTTATCAAATATATTTTCCTCGATATTTTCCTTTAACCCATATTCATACTTTTCAGTATCGCTGTTATACTCATACCCATAAGCCCCGTCCGGAGCCGCTTCAATTGTCTTATGGATCATCACTCCATCTTTCCCAACGGGCACTTCCTTTTCCCCATCCGTCACAGCCAGATAAAGACTTGCACTTTTATCTTTTTTAAACTTACGGTCTTCCGTCATCTCAATCCCTGCAAGGGAGGCGGGATCCACCTTTACTTCTAAAGACACCTCCACAGGCATCGTGCTCTTATTCGTAATCGTCACAGAATCACTCTTGCGGCTATAATCCTCTTTCACCTTGCCGTCCCGGCGGCGGAAGAACACTGTACAGTCCTTCTCAAATTTCTTGCCCTTATACATCGCCCCATCGGTCTCGTTGATCAATCCCTGCGGGTCTAAGATAAAGTCGAAAATCCCTTCCGTATTCGCCGGCATAACGACCTGACATACGTCCGTTTCTACATTAGCTGTCAATTCACTGATATTCGGTTCATCATTCCGAGTACTATCTGCTGCCGACACGCAAACCGGCAGACTCCAAGTCAAAGCCATAGCCATGATCAATGCCATATATCTCTTTGATTTCTGCCTAATCGTCACATTCTGCCTCCTTATATCCAAAGCTTCTTCCCAAATAACCGCCTTTTAATAATAAGGAATATTGGTCACCCCTGCGGGTGATGCGGCTTACGCCGCTTCGCTCCCTGCTAGATCATGACTATGCCGCATCTCTGAGAGCTGCAGCACGTTTTTTCATGTTCACAAGGTCTTGGCCTACCCAATACACAGACTTATAAGGAATCCTCCTCCATCTGCCTTCTAATGCCGTATTGTGTTTTATATCATGAACGCGCTCTTCTAGTCCTTGCGGTAAAATCCCGGCTCATCACCGGTATTTATCTAAACAGCCGTTCTTATGATCGTCTTTCCCGATTGCCCCCGCTTTTTTACATTGCGGGCAGTATTTATCTTTTCATCATCCTGATATCCGCACACCCCGCAGAAAAATAACCCGTCTGTCTTTTTCCCTGCCGCTCCGCACTTACTGCACTCGCGGCTGATATCTTTCCCAAGCACCTCCGCAATCTCAACCGACTGCTCCCTGCACTTTTGTTCCAGACGCTTCCGGATATATCCCCTCTGCCACCGGGAGACAGAATAATTGATATTCTTGTTAACGCCCCCGCTCTGCGGCTTTGGAAGCTTTACCATATAGATGAGCCCCGGCTTTTCCAGGTTCAGGAAACGGTTCAACTCCTGATTGATATAGCTGTGAAGCCGCTCCTCCATCCGCCGTTTTCCCGCATGATACTTCTTGCGTCCCGGATTCGCCTGCTTATTGCGGCTATATATCTTCGCCTGCATACGCACCCAGTCAGAATACTCCGCCTGATACTTCCCAAGCTCCTCCCCATAGCAATGCCCGTTATCCGTCGTCAGCATCGTATACATACCCAGCGCCACCCCGACACACTCCTGATAGTCCGCATGACGGCGCACCGCAACCTGGACCGGCACTTTGATCTCCAACCTCTGCTCTTTCGGATACAGCTTGATGTAAAGCTGACAGCCATACCGGTTATTATCCGTCAATGGGATAAATACACGCTTTCTCTTTTCCTTTATCGCGATGTATATCCCCTGATCCGCATACCGATAAGCTCTCTCCGATATAGAAAACCCATCCGCCGTATCGGTGTGAAGCTTTACCTGCGCCTTTCTCACCTGTCTGCGCAGATAGCGGTGCAAATGTTCTGTCTCCACCGCTCCTGCCAGCTTTTCATATTGCTTCTGTACCTTCTTTGTAAGCTCCACTGGATTTTGATTCAAAACAGCATCAAATGCATTATTAACCTTGAGCAAAAACCGAAGGTAATGCTTTTCCTCAGCCGAGAAGCATTCATTTTTATTGATAAGCTGTCTCAATCTGGTCTTTGTCTTGGTCCACCGGCACTTAATGTCGCCCAAAGCATCAAAAACCGCGAGATAAAAATAGACAGAAGGAAGCCCTAGATTTTCCCGAAAGCCGCTGTCTGTCATCTCATTCTGCACGGTATAGCCCGGATAAAGCTTACTTAAGCTTCCAATCCCTCCAAAGCGGGCATATACATAGTTCTTTACTTTCCGGTAATCTTCCGCAATCTCCAGAAGCTTTTTCATATCCCCTTCTGAAACCGGCCCCTTGCTATACTGATGGACGGTCTTGCATATCTTTTCCGACGGCATTATCCTTTCCCCTCCAGTATGCATCCTGTAAAAGACGCCGCATTTTCAAAAGGTGTACCTTTTGGAAAATATTTTTAATTCATGGTTTTAAGGATTATTAATAAAAAAGGGATTAATTTTATTGACGAATTGACGATAATATAATAGAATGATTAAGAATTTGTATATAATTTTTCGTTTCCAAAAGGTACGCTTTTTGAAAATTCTCGATTTTAGAAACTATTTTTTTTTTTAGATTCCCCCTAAGAATAACTTTATCTTTGTGAAATAGAAACTCAAGATACCATAAGAGAAAAGTTGCAGGTTTACAGAAATTTGTTATAATAAAATTGACTGCACCTAAAAGTTTAAATATCCTTCTAATCAGGGAGAATCTTGAGAAAATGAAAAAATTTCAACAAATTACAAACAGAATAGGAGCATTGTGCTTCTTAAATATCTTATACATCATCTGCTGCCTGCCGCTTATTACCATCGGTGCCGCAAACACTGCCTTGTATGCCTGCATTTTCCTTATGCATGATAATAAAGACGGGTATATGCTCCATACATTTATTTCCAATTTTAAAACGCATTTTAAACAAAGTACTCTGTTGTGGCTTGGGGTATGTATATCAGCCGTGTTTATAGTGCTTGAAATATTCACTCTCCAAATACGTCCGATACGTCTGGCGTATCTGCGCACTGTTGTTAATGCGTTTTTCCTCGCCTACCTATACCTGCTGTCCTGCTGCCTTTTTGCTTTTGCCGCCCGTTTCCGGGCAAAGGCGCGTTTCATTCTCCGCAGTTGCTTTATACTGACAGCCCGGCATTTTTTCCTGGTGCTTGTCCTGGCGCTTATGAACGGAGCTATCCCTCTTTTTCTTATCCTGCGCCCCGGCTCTTTCCTCTCAATATTGCCGCTCATCATTTTTCTCGGATTTTCAGGCGTCGCATACATAAATGGGCGCATCCTGACGCAGATTTTTATTAAAGAAAATTTAATCAACGCTCAAAACGAGGCTCCCGGCGGCAATCTGTAATCTGCCGCCGGGAGCCTTGCTCCTATACATCCCATATGCTGCCAAGTGACGCAAGCCTTATCTTATCAATCACTGCGTTTTTGTAAGGCGTTGATATCCAGCATTCCGTCTGCTCCCTCTCCGGATATACATTGCTCGTAATGCAGTACCGCCCTTCATTAATGTAGATTTCAACACTGCTGCAGTCAACGAGAATCAATATTTTAAATTTCCCGTTCTCCAGCTCCACCGGGCAGTTCATCCTCCCCCTGCCGTATAAGTCACCCTGGCTCTTATCCAGGCTTATGACCTTCTCCACCAAATCGATTTCTATGACCGTAGCCCTCTCCCCGGCTCCCAGCACCCCAATCTCAAGGTACCGGGAAGTCACATTCTCCACGTCGAGCCACAGTTCCATGGAAAAACTCCTTGCATCCGCAGGATGCAGATACCGTCTCTTTGGCACTGCCTCAAACTTCTGATACTCCTCTGTCTCCGTTTCCAGAGCAGCAAGCTCCTTGACAGGATACAGGCACACTTCATTCTTTTCATTCAGGCTGACAACTCTTGGGATACTGAACGTTCCGCGCCAGTTCTCCATGCTGGTAGGCCCCCAGTCCTGGCACCAGGGCATCCAGAGCCACCCGTTCTGCCACGCAATGATGACGCGGTTCCCGTGGGCATCCAAAAAAGACTGGGGCGCATAAAAATCAAACCCTACATCCATCTGCCCTGTCTTCTCTATCGTATAGCGCCCGCTCTCAAAATCCATGTCTCCCACACAGTAAAGAGCCTTATTATAATCCGGATGTTTCATAGGAGAACAAGTAAGAATCCACTTCCCGTTTATCTCAAACATATCCGGACACTCCGTCATCGTTCCCAGCTTTCCGTTTGACTCCAGCACTGCGCTTTTATATTTCCACTGATAGAGATTCTCCGATTCATACAGAAATACCCTTGCATCACCCTCCGGATTCGCGCTTTTGGCCGAGCCCCCGACTACCATGTACCATTTGCCCGCCGCGTAGAATACCTTCGGATCCCGAAACTCCTCCAATGCGCCCTCCGGCGGTTCGGGAATGATGGGATTCCCCTTGTATTTTTCGAAATTAATACCATCTTCCGATGTAATCAGGCATTGGGTCTGATGCAGCTTTCCCGCCCTTTTTACCGATGCAGTGTAAAAAATATAGAGCAGGCCGTCCTTTTCAACTGCACATCCGGAAAAACACCCGCCCTCCGGGTCATTTTCATAATCCTCTTCCGGCTTCAGCGCAATAGGCATGTCTTTCCAGTATATCATATCCCTGCTGACCGCATGTCCCCAATGCATGGACGCCCAGTCACAGTGCTTGGGATTGTACTGGTAAAACAAATGATACCAGCCTTTATAATAGATGAGCCCGTTGGGGTCATTCATCCAGGACGCCGGTGCAGTAAAATGATATTTGGGTCTCCACTTCTCCTCATTCCTGTTATTCAGACGGTTATTTACAATATGTTCGCTTACCATACTAATCTACCTTTACATCATCAATATTTCCAAAGAGGACATTAAGCTCTGTCTCTTTTTTTCCGTTTTCATCAATCCTCTGGCGGTAAGTTCCCCATGCCTTTCCATTGATCCAGAATGTAGAATAATCCTTCTCATTGATAACAGGAGAAAACGACATCGTCTTTTTCACCATATCGCACTGGTAGCCCGCGAGCTCCGGAATCAGTGAAAAGCTGGACATGGGCCGTATATAGTGATGCCCCGCCTCCGTCTCGCTCCACGGGCATCTCTTATAGCCGTCATAGCGGTCTCTGATTGCCTTAATGATGGTAAATGCCTCTTCGACCATCCCCTCATGAATCATATTTACCGCCACCGTATATTCCACGCCTGTCCACACTTCATCACAGTAGGCAAATGGGAATCTCGGCCTCCCGCCCTCCGGCCAGGAGCACAGCACAAGCCCCGCCTCGTCATTCAGCGCATAAGTCCTCTGTACATTAGGCACATCATCCATGCATTCCTTAAAATTATACTTGTAGATAGACGCAAGCGCCTTCCTCACATGCTCTTTCGGCAACACATAGCCAAGCCCCGCCGTCTGTGCCATAAACTGCCCTAAAAGCTGGTCTGTAAGGCACCCCTTCCCGTACTGGTAGCGGTACGCGTCCACATCCTCAAGCTCCTGGATATAATAGCTCCCGTTAAATAATTTCTCATCCACCAAAGGAGCGGCTTTTTCATACAGAGCCCTATATTTCTCCGCAGCCTCCTTATCTCCCAGATGCTCCGCCATCTTGGCCACGCCTTTTATGGCGCCGAGGTAAATGGTGTTCGTCATCGTATTCGGCCCGTAGAATTCGATATCGTAAGTCACATGCTGCTTTCCGTCCAACACGCCGTCTCCGTCCGTATCCCACTCTTTTATCGAGAATTCCAGAGCTTTCATCATGCTGTCCCAGATACCCTTTAAGAACTCGTCGTCTCCGGTGTATTTCCACTCCCGGTAAATCCGCAGGATGGAGCCAAACTCGCCGTCACATGCAGGAATCATATCCCAGCGGCTCTCCCCCAGGCATTTCCTCGCCCGAAACGGCATACAGCCGTCCTCATCAAGCTCAACATTAAACTCCACATTACGCATCGTAATCTCCAGCTCCGGGAACAGCGCCGCCACTGCCGTCGCATAATTCCAGACATGGTTTACATTGCCCTGCCCGCATCCTACATAGTCGCGGATTCCTTCCCATCCCAGGAAATTCCCGTCTTCTATCCGGAAACAGCAGTGGCTCTTCATCGACATAATATTGGATGCCACCGCGTCAACCACATAGGCCGGGAGCGTCGTATCAAAAAGCGCGTCCTCAAACGCCTTTGACGTCGTTTCCAGATAGTCTTTCTTTTTCACAACATATCTTGCCACATCCCGCGCATCTGTCCACTTCGTTGCGTAATAATTCCGGATTGTCCCATAGCCCCCCTCCCGGTACTTTTTTAAATCCTCATCATACTCAATCCATCCCTTAGGGCGGTTGGGGAAATACCATGAAATCATATACTCGAACTCTTTCTCTTCATTCGGCCCGATTGTCTCATAGCTGCTGACAGAGCTGATCCGCTCCTTCAGATTCAGGAAACTAAAGTCATAATGCGACAGCAAATCGCACCCCTTCGCCTCAATCTCCTCCTCTTCCGTAAGCATCCCGTCCGCGGTAAAGTCATCCCAGAAATCCTGTGCATTGTCCGTCCACTGTCCATGGAGCCATTTCTTTCTTGTAATCTGCCCCTGGTTCGTCGTTACAATGGACATACTGCCGTATTTCATATCTGTCTCTTTCAGGTTTTTCGCAGTGTAATACCACCCCTTCATCCCGTCTTCTTCAAAATATTCATTCTGGACTTCATCTGCAAGTTTCACATTGTTAAACACATCGTAGCCTTCAAAACCTACAACATTCGCAAGGGTTCCAACCACAGACACATCCACCGGACGGTTGGTGGGATTTTTCACCTTATACTTGATAACAGCCGTCGGAATGCCGGAATCATCTGCATTCAGCGGAATGAACGGCGTATATGCCTCCATCCTTACCTGTACCGGAACTTTGCTGTCCTCCAGGTCCACATATACAAACGGCTGCTTTCCTACCATCTTAGATTCTTCAAAACGGGGGATGCCCGCCAGCTCACCGTTTAAAAATCCATGAGACTTATAATAAGGAGGGCATATCTTTGATTCCAGAATCCGGCTCACAGGGTCCCGGCCCTCTTCCTTCACCCAGATGGCAAAAAAGGAAAACGGAACGAACTGCCCTTTCCCGGGCCAGTTAAAGATTTCCCAGTCTCTCAGCTCCCCTCTCGGGCCTACGGAAATATTTCCCGTTCCCAGACCTCCCAGCAAAAACTTAGCTACAGACGCGTCCTTTTTGTACGCAATCTCTCCTCCTGTGCGAAATAAGTCAACTTTTGAGTGTAATTTTTCTCTCGTCATAATGTCCTCCTACTATCCTTTTACTCCTACATGAGTCATACTTTTTACAATCCATTTCTGTCCTATGATAAATACAATAAGAACCGGGATGATGGACAGCACCACCGCCGCAAATTCATTTCCCTTCACATAAGGCTGGCGTATGGACAGAATCCCCACCGGCAGCGATAATTTGTCCGTATCATTGATCATGATGAATGTCGTAAAATAGTCATTCCACGAAAACGTAAAGACAAGAATCGCCAGCGACGCCAGCGTAGAACCGGCCATCGGCAGCATAATGGAAAAGAACGTGCGTATCGGCCCTGCCCCGTCAATCGCCGCCGCGTCATTAAGCTCCTTCGGGATGCTCAGGAAAAACTGGCGCATCATAAAGATGCCAAAAGCCCCTGCGAGCCCCGGACACATCGCCCCGAATAAAGAAGGCAGCGTGACAGCCCATGACGTATTGATAACGCCGAGAAAATTCATAATCTTATATAAAGCTACGATTGTTACCTGTACCGGAACCATCATCGCTACCATCATCAGGCCGAACATGACCCGTTTCCCCCTGAAGTCAAACTTCGCATAAGCATACCCGGCAATCACGCCATGCAGCACCATGCCAATCGTAATGACCGTGCTCATCTTAAAACTGTTGAGCATAAATCCGAAAAACGGCAGCTCCCCGGTAAACAGCTTTTTATAATATGCCAGATTCCATTCTGAAAATGCAGGCGGCAGCCACTTTGGCGGCAGCGCCGTCGCCTCGCTGTAGCTCGCCCGCAGCGACGCTGAAAATACCCACAAAAACGGCGCAATCATAACAAATGCAATCATCAGCATCAAAACTGCCAAAAGAATATGGCTCACTTTTATCTTCTTTCCAAATATCTTTATTTTCTTATTCATAATGCACCCACCACCTGCTTCCTGCAAACTGTATCAGGGTTACAATTCCGATTAAAATCAAGAGCAGTACCGACAAGGCAGACGCAGCTCCATAATCAAAAGATGTAAAGCCCTTTTCCGCCACCAGCATGACAAGGCTCCTCGAAGAATCGCCCGGCCCGCCGCCGGTAAGCACATAGATAGACTCATAAATCCTGAGCGCCCCCGTCACGTTCATAATCAGAACAAAAAATATCTGCGGCGACGCAATCGGAACGATAATACGCCGAAAGCGCTGGAACACATTTGCCCCGTCAATCTGCGCCGCCTCCAAAAGCCCCTTATCCACATTCTGGAGCCCTGCCAGGATGAGCAGCATGGACATCCCCACATTCTTCCATACGTCCAGGATCAATACGGCAATCTTCGACGTGCTCTGGGAACTGAGCCACCCCACTTTTGATATTCCCAGAAGGCCCAGGTAATAGTTGATAACCCCTGCATCCGTCTGAAAAAACTCCTGCCAGATAATCGCCACAAAAGTAAGAGCTATCAGCGACGGGAAAAAATAGACCGACCGGAAAAACACATTAATCTTAGCCGGAAGGATGTCGTCTACCAGCACCGCCAGCACAAGACCCAGCCCCGTATTCCCGATTCCGCACAGCACCGTATACCAAAGCGTATTCCTCAATGCGGAAATGGAGCGGGCATCCGTCAAAATCGACATATAGTTTTCAAGCCCCACAAACTCCGAAGTACCCGTAAATACGTTATACTCCTGAAAAGAGATAACAATCACCCATATGATCGGAATCAGGACAAACCCTATGAATCCTGCGAATGACGGAAGGGTAAATAGGTAAGCCGCCCTGCTCTCTCTCTTATTTCTCTTTCTTTTTTTCATCTCAAGAGACACCTCCTCTCTGTCAATCCGGCCGCCAGTCAAAATCCTGCGAGATAAATACAGCCGCACCGCCCATACGCACAGACATGCGGAAACATGCGGCTGTATCATTTACCGGATTTTTCTGTTATTTAATCGCGTTCTCCACCTCCGTCTGCACATCGTTCAATGCATCCTGAGGTTTCTTCTTTCCTGAAAATACTTCTTCCAATCCTCTAAGCAATCCCTGTTCAATATCTCCAAAGTATGTAGGCGCCGCAACCGGCTCTGCAATCGTAACCGCCTTCCAGATTCCAAGTATATTATCCGGCGTCGTACCCATAATCTCCGTATCTGTCGCCAGCGATTCTGTCGGGGGAACCTGCTGTCCTCCTGCCGCATTCGCTTTCAGCGTCTCCTCAGACACAAGCTCCTTTAGGAGCTCCACTGCAAGTTCCTTCTCCTTCGTAGATACAGATATGCTCCATGCCGCTCCTCCGTACACAGAACCTTCCTTTTTATTCACCGGCCACTGTACACAGTCAAATTCATCATTCGTAAGTCCTCCGTCTATCCATGTATTCAGCACCCATCTTCCTGCGCCGACCATGGCAAGCTGCCGGGATGCAAACATAGAATACACATCCGAGCTGATAGGGTCAGGCGTCACCTTAGCCTCTGTCATGTCATTCAGGAACTCTACAGCCTCTACCATGTTCTTGCTGTTTAAAGCCGGTGCGGAATAATCATCCGTGGTTGGGTATGCGTCATTCGTTGACCACCAGGGCGTCAATTGGAAATAGGAGCTGGACAGTCCGTAACCATACACGGAGCCGTCAGCCTTTGTAAGTTTCTTCGCATCTTCCAGAAATTCATCCCAGGTCCAGCCGTCTTTCGGGTATGCAATCCCTGCATCATCGAACATTTTCTTATTGTAATACATAACCATCGTCTGTGTTCCGTTCGGAAGGCCGTATAGTTTCCCGTCTACAGAAAATCCATTGATCAAAGACTCCGCATATTCTCCTCTAAGTTTCTTAAGGCTCTCATCGCCCTCTACAATCTCGTCAAGAGGCATCAAAAGCTCATTATCCACTGCCATCCTGGCAGCCTCAAGCCCGATATTGATGACATCCGGAGCCTCGCCCGATGTCGTCATGGTAATCCACTTCTGGATGAAATCCGACCAGGAATCCACCGGCACACAAGTCTGCTTTACTTCTACGCCAGGATTCTTTTCATTGAACCTTGCAATTGCATCTGCCGCAATCTGCTCCTCTTCCGCGGTTCCCCAGTTAAGAACCCGCAGCGTCTTACCGGAACCATCTGCACTGCCTTCCTGTTCCTTTTTGCTGTTCCCACATGCCGCTAATGAAAATACCATCACACCTGTCAATATCACTGACAATACTTTTTTCATATGTTTTTTCATTTCTTTCCTCCATTTTCTTTTTATTTCATTGTGGAACCCGTTCCATATTGCGGTTTTAAAAAAGAATCTCTTTATGAAATTCTTTTTCAATATAACACATGCGTTTTATTTAAGTACATTATAGATTCAATCATTACCCTTGTCAAGTAAATAATAGAATTTTTTTGTCAATTTTGCTCTTATGGTAACCGTTCCATTTTTCATCTTTTTGTCAATTATTGCCAATCGTAGTATTCCCATAGCGGACAGTGACATTCACAAGCTTTTCTCTCTGCATAATTGGTTTCTGCTCTATCATGTCATGCAAAAGCCCCACAAGCTCCTTTGCGATAAGCGGAATCGGCTGCACAATGGAGGTGATGCCCGGGGTAACCGCATCCGTCACATAAGTTCCGTCATAGGCGACAAGCTTTAGATCCGAAGGTATCCGCCTGCCCTGTGCTACGGCAGCTTTCATGCAGTATACCGCCAGCAGGTCAGCGCCAAATACTCCGTCTATGTCCGGATGTTCCTTCATGGTCTTTTCTGTAATATCAGAAAAATACTCGCTATCGAACCGGTTCCACATAAGCTCTACAGAAGTTACTTTGGCATTGTTTTCCCTCATCACACGCTCAAACTCAATGTGCCGTATATCCGATGGCGAACGCACCGACTTCGCACCCTGAAACTGTATGACATCCTTACATCCGCTGGAGAGCAAAAGCTCTGCAGCCATCCGCCCGCCCAGCGCATGATCCACCCTCACTAACGGGATATCCTCCCCAAGACAGCGGTCAAACGCCACGATGGGCTTATCAATCTTTGTATACTCCTCTATCTTCAGCGAATGGACTCCTGTAATAATCCCGTCCACAATATTCCTGTTCAGCATGTCCAGATATTCCTGCTCACTGTTTTTTTCCCGAAAGGTATCGCACAGCATCGTCTTATAACCGCGAGCATACAGTTCCGTCTCAACGCATTTTACCAGCTCTGCAAAAAACGGATGTGATACGCTAGGCACAAGAATCGCGATAATGCCGCTTTTTTTGTGAAACAGATTTCTTGCCAGTTCATTCGGCGTATAATTAAGTTCCTTCATCGCCTTTTCTATCTTGCGCCTTGTCTCCTCAGATACATAGCCGCTGTTATTCAATACTCTTGATACCGTGGCAGAGCCTACATTAGCCTTTCTTGCCACATCACGAATGCTTGCCATCTCTTCTCCTTTATTTCTTTCAATTTTTGTTGTGTTTCATTATACTAAAGAAAAAACCCCTTTTCAAGCTAATCCCTGTCTATATATTTGTCAAAGGCAGAGGGAATGGGATAGATTGACTTTATCTCCTCCGGATGGATAAACAGGAAATCCTTTTGATTCGTCTTTTCCAGCTCATCTACCCTGACTGCATATCCGACCATATGCCATTCCACATGACTGAATATATGCTTTGCTTCTGCAAGTTCTTTTATCTGCACCGGCATAAGCCCAATCTCTTTACAGTAGGCCGTCGCCTCGTCCATGCTGAGATGTCCTTCCACATTCGGGAGTTCATACAGCCCTGCTAAAAGTCCTTTTTTCTTACGTTTCACAATTGCAATTCTCTCACTGTCCAGGAAGACAAACACCGTCTTTTTTTCTATCCTTCTTGCCTTTGCTTTTGTCTTTAAAGGAAACTTTCCTGTCTGCCCGATCCTTCTTGCCTCACACAGTAACGCAAGGGGGCACTCCTTACATCTTGGCTCGCCATTCGGCACACATATAAGAGCGCCAAGTTCTATAAGCCCCTGATTAAAATCACTGGCAGCATCTTCCGGAATTATTTTTTTAAGCGCTTTCTCAATACGTGACTTCGTGCTCTGTCTGGCGATATCAGAATCATCTGCCAAAAGCCTTGTCATGACACGTAACACATTGCCGTCCACTGCCGGCACCGGAAAGCCATATGCAAAAGAGCTGATCGCGCCTGCCGTATAACTCCCAATTCCCTTTAACGACCTAATCTCCTCATATTCCTGGGGAAATTCCCCGTTATGATCGATCATGATCTGCTGCGCCGCATGTTTCATATTGCGCACCCTGCTATAGTATCCAAGGCCCTCCCACAACTTTAACAGACGTTCCTCTTTCGCCTCTGCCAGCTCCTTTATCCCGGGAAGTTCCTTCATAAACCTTTCGTAGTAAGGCTTTACCGCCTCCACTCTTGTCTGCTGGAGCATGATCTCTGACACCCACACCCTGTAGGCATCCGGATGTTCCCGCCACGGCAAGGCCCTCTTATGCTCCCGAAACCACGGAACCAAAAGTTCAGCCATCTGTTTCCCCAAGACACCGTCTAACATACTGGGAGGAGAACTTTCAAGAACAACCGGCACTTCTCTGCGGATTGCTATACTGTCACATTCCACCTGACAATCGTATGCCACAACCTTTACTCCCGCTCCTGCTGCCTCCGTCAATATCTTTGCAAATGCAGGATGCGTATCGGTATTCGGTGTAAAATAACGGACATCTTTCATCTGGACCACAAAGAAAACATATGCCTCATACCCTTTTTTTACGGCCTCCATAAGCTCACCCACATGCTTCACTGCCCGCTCACTGGGCGCATCCGGGAACCGAACTACTCCATCATCTTCCAATGTCACGCCTTTTACCTCGATAAGTATTTTTCTGTCTCCCGCTTCAACATACAGATCAATACGCGAACTGCCATATACATATTCCGGACGAACGGATGATATATTGTCTATCAGATTCCCTTTTTCCAGCCATTCCTTCACTATCTTATTCGGAACCTGGGAATCCATATTGATCAGCCTGTCTCCTTTTTTTACAGCGATCAGATCCCAACGCGTTTTTCGCTCCGGCTTGCGGTTATCCTGTACATAGACCGCCGCTCCTTGTCTTAATAGCTCTCTGCATCGCCCTGTATTCTTTACATGTACGGTCTCCCGCTTCCCCTCAATCTCTATATGCGCGATAAATCGATTGGGACGATCAACAAATCTTCCCTGATAGATATCACAATACTTCATATTCCTCCACCATACCTGTTTATGATTTTTACGCCGGCACACCAAAGAAGACCTGAGCATCAACTCAGGTCTTCGGTCTCCTGCTTTTGTTCCAATAATGGTTCCGGCCGGTTATATGTACGCTTCTTTGACTCCTCGTGCTTCTTCAGGCATTGCAGAATCGCCTCATTCAATGTTAGCATCTTCTCATCCAGCGATGACACCATCTCTGCACACTCCCGAAGATCCCGGCTAATGTATTCCGGCGCATTTCCTTCAAATTTGTAATAAATCTTATGTTCCAAACTCGCCCAAAAATCCATGGCAATCGTGCGTATCTGTATCTCAACTTTCGTATCCACAACACTGTCTGACAAAAAAATAGGAACAGAGACCAACATATGGTAACTCTTATACCCACTCTGCTTCGGATTCCTGATATAATCCTTGATCGATAGCACCTTCAGATCACTCTGATTCCCAATCATCTCTGCCAGCCGATAAATATCTGACGAAAATGAACAGATCAATCTCACGCCAGCAATGTCATTGACGTACTTTACCATATTTTCAATGGATGTTTCATATCCATAACGCTTTAGCTTTTTCACGATACTTTCAGGTGATTTCACCCTCTTTTTAATATGCTCAATAGGGTTATACTTATGAACATGCTGAAATTCATCATTCAATATCTCCAGTTTCGTTCCGACTTCCTTCAACGCTGCATTATAGAGAAACATAATTGTCTTCCAACTGTCTACATCCTCGTAGTTCTTAATTGCGTTCTCCAAAATATAATCTCTCCTCTCTATGCGAAGAGTCCTTTCGTACATATATATATTATAGCATAGAATAAGGAGTTATGTACCTTTTTTAATATTAATTTTAGAAACATGTAATAATTAATATTCGATTCCTGCACGAGCCCCGAATCCCGCGTCAAATGGGTGTTTTCTCTTCTTCATCTCTGTTGCATAACTGGCAATTTCAAGCACTTTTCCGGACACTTCATGACCCGTCAAAATCACCTCAAGCCTCTTAGGTTTGGCCCTCAAAAATCCCAGCAATCTGTCCTCATCAAGAGCATCTAAAGATATCGCGCACAATACCTCATCCAAAAAAAGTATGTCAAAAGAATCACAAAGTTTGATAATTTCATCCAGCATCATTTTATTATAATTTTTGATGTCTAAGCGTTCTGCCTCACTCATCTGACTGTAAAACTTCACTTTATCTCTTCCGGGAATACAGGTAACCCCCGGGAGTTTTTCAAGCACCATTCTCTCACTGGACGAATTGTCCTTTAAAAATTGGAATACCAATACACGAAGCCCTGCTCCTGCTGCCCGCACGGTCTGTCCGACCGCCGCCGTGGTCTTTCCTTTTCCCTCTCCATAATATACATGGATCTTCCCTTCATCTCCCATCGCAAACACCTCTCACGAACCTTTTACATCTCAAGCTTCATATCGCCGAATTTGATCCAGCCTCTCTTACGCATAAATTCTGAAATACCTAACGTAATGATCGCCGGCAGGATGATCTGAACTGCCAGTATCTTTGTCAGCACTACTGCTGCTGTCTCTGTCTGGATCATCGTCTGCCACGTCATAATCTGTCCTACCAGCCCTGCGGTACCCATACCGGAACCCGTAGCGTTGCTTGTCATATGAAGTACCATTGTTCCCACCGGGCCTAAGATCGCGCTGGAAAGGATTGCCGGTATCCATATAACAGGCTTCCTTACAATATTCGGCACCTGGAGCATGGAAGTGCCGATTCCCTGCGCAAGAAGTCCTCCGACTTTGTTCTCACGGTAACTCGCCACAGCAAATCCAACCATATTGCAGCAGCATCCGATGGTAGCGGCACCTGCTGCCAGTCCTGACAAGTTCAAGATAATCCCAAGGGCCGCCGAACTGATTGGCAGCGTAAGAATCATTCCCATTAACACAGATACGATAATCCCCATGAGAAACGGCTGCTGTTCCGTACCCCAGTTGATAATACTGCCAAGCCACGCCATAAATCCGGATATCGGCGGCCCTAAGATAAGACCGACAGCGGAGCCAGTCCCAATTGCCACAAGCGGTGTCACCAAGATATCAACCTTGGTCCTGCCCGATACCAGATGACCGAAAAAGATTCCTACATAGGCAGCGATAAACGCCCCTAAAGGCTCTCCCGGGCCTGCATAAACCATAGCCCCTTCCACCATCACTGCACCTGCAAGAAGCTTGCTGGCGAATGCACCGATCATGCCTGCCGTCGCCGCGGACACAACTACCAGCGGGCTTTCACGGAACCGATAAGCGACTGCCGCCCCGATCCCGGCTCCGGTAAGGGATGCCGCAACCTTTCCGATCACAAAGATCATATCTCCGGCCGTCCCTCCAAGAAGAGTCCCGACTTGCTGAATGATCGTCCCGATGATCAGGGTTGCAAAAAGTCCCTGTGCCATAGCACTTAAGCCTTCTATAAATATCTTGTCCAGTATCTTCTTTAATTCTTTCATTATAGACTCCTTATATTTTATTGTTTTGTCAAGTGTCTTGTCACTTGTTGCATTGTAACATACCCTGCTCTTTTTCGCAAGTTTTCATTTTCTATGGACATCCTTCCTGTAAAAATGTATACTATTTTCTGCCGAATGAAATAATAATCCAGAAAATGCGAGGTAATACTATGTTCCGTTTATGGGGAAAAGAATTTAAAGACAATCGTATGCTTAGAGACACTGTTATCTGTGACGACTCAGACGATACAAGGACCCACAAAATATTTAACGCTTTAGAGACCATCTGCTATGAATTTGATTTAAGTAAACCAATCTGGCTTGACGCAACGATTGAAGAGTTCAAGCGTCACAGCAAAGCACGGTTTTATCAGGATAATTTTGTGGATTCCATAGATTTTGATTATCTGGAGATACATGTCATTGAAGAATGATAAAATTTAAGAAAGAAGGTGCCCCGTCATCTGCCGGAGCACCTGTAAATTCTCACATATCTGTTTGTTATCCGTTGCGGATCGCTTCTAACGGACTCAGCTTCATGGCTCTCTTTGCCGGAAAATATCCTGCCACAATTCCTACAAGCATTGCAAATCCTATGGAAGCCAGCATCAGCCATACAGGAATATAAGAAATATCCGCACCGCCTGTCGATATCATCTCCGAGTTCGCCGTCAATCCATTAATCGCTACCGACATAAGAAGGCTCAGTATATTTCCAATAATCCCTCCAAAGATACCGATAAATGCTGCTTCCATCAGGAACATGCCCCTGATATTGCCAAGACTGCAGCCAAGCACCTTCATAACGCCGATTTCTTTCGTCCTCTCGTAGATGGACATCATCATCGTATTTGCGATTCCTATCGCTGCGACAAACAGTGATACCGCTCCGATTCCTCCGAGAACTGCCTGGATAATACCCATCTGCCTGTTCACACTGTCCATCATCTCCGCATTCGTTTCCACGTTATAGCCCATCTCTTTGATCGTATTAGCTACTGCCGACACGTTATCCTTGTCATCCACTTTAAGCTGTGCATAAGAGTAACAAAATTCCTTCATCGGTTTGCCGTTCTTTGTCTGAGGCTGACCGGGGATTACACGCCCCGCAAATTCCTTCTTCAATACCTGCTTTAACGTATCCAGGTCACAGAATATATAATAGCAGTTAGCATTATAATCATCAACTCCGCCCTTTACAAGACCGCAGCCGCGGACTACATGCTTCTGTACCGGCTTGTTGCTCTGTCCGCCCTCGCCGCCCTCTTCATCGCCTGCGCTGATATCCATCGGGGATTGCTCCTGGCTGGCATAATAACTATCCTGGTCCAGTATCAAAAACAAGGAATCCTTTGCCAGATCGATATCCGGAAGCTCACCAGTCTCCCAATACGAAGCTCCTGTGCCTTTTTGCTGGAAATTAACAAGTGTCATATTGCCGTAAACCAGCTCAATCTGCCCACTGTTCTTAGGCGGCAGTGTCCCCTCTGACAGCTCAATATTTCTTGACGCAAGTCCCTCCGGTGTCATAGCCATAAGCTGCATATATCCCTCATAGGAACCTTTGAGCAGCATTACGGACATACTGTAGACCGGCTCCACGCTTGTAACATGTTCTAACTGCGCCAGCTTTTTCAGACATGCATCATCAACATATTCTTCCGACGCTTCTTCCGAATCGCCCATAGAACTGTACATCATCATATCACCTTCGCCGTTAGCGCCTGACACATTGATCGTAGTCAGACCTCCGTACTGCTCAATCTCTTGATACATGGCCTGCTGAAGCCCAAGTCCCAACGAAATCATTACTACAATCGATGCTGTACCGATGACAACTCCGAGGACGGTAAGAAATGTACGTAACTTTCTTCTGCGCAGATTACTACTGCTCATCCTCAGAAGATCCATCCAGTTCATACAGAAAATCCTCCTCTTCGCTCTTTCTCATTCTTTTCTTGCGTTCCTTAAGGATAATGACTGCTGCAGCCACCATCGCAATAATTCCTATCACGATCACGATCGGTACGATCGGCAGCCCGCCTGACGGCTCTTCCTCCATCGGCATCCCACCTGCATCCATACCTTCATCCATGCCCTCAGTTACCTCGAGCATCAGCTCCTTCTCCTCCGTGGTAGCCTCGCCCTCTTCATTCTCATAACTCATAGTCATCGTTACCGGCTCCGGTCCCTGTGACGCTTGCGTGCCTTTCAACATAGCGTCTATAGACGCGGTAGCACCGGACTCTACATTTCCGACAAAAACCTCTTCCTTCTCGATGCAATTCCCCTCGAAAGTCGCCCTCACATTGTAAAGCTTAATACGCCCCAGATTGTAAAGGTTGCACATTACGTTTGCTTCATCATCAACGGCAACACTCTCCGGGTTAATCTCAAAATCACTGAATTCAAATCTTGCATCCTGCTTTACCGGAATAGAAAGACTGGATGCCGCCTCCACAGCATTGGCGCTGGAATCCTCATATTTCATGCTCAGCTCTACACTGTATGGTTTCTGCAAAAGGTCTGACTTAGCGTTGAGCTTGATGGAAATATCTGCCGTCCCGTTGGCTTTCATACCGTCCAGATAGATGGAACTGCTCCCCGATGAGGGAAGGAAGGCAGGCGCCGTCGTCTGCTCATCGGAACCTTCTTCCGGTGCATTGAGATCAAACAGCATATTTTTTACTCTTGTTTTCTTAGAAGTATTCTTCAAATGAACGGTAAGTGTAAAATCAGTCCCGGCCTTAACGTTCCTCGGCTTTGTATCAAACCCTGTCACGATAACTCTCGGTACTGTTCCGTCACCGCTGCCGCCATCGTCACCGCCGCCACCGCCGGAGTAGGATGCTTCACCGTTGCTGATACCGCCCTCTTCCTCAGAAGGATCTTTTTCAGGCTTTTTCTCTTCTTTCTCGGCATCATCTTCCTTGTCTTTCGGTGTCTTGTCTGTGATATGTACTTCTATTGGTTTGTCCTCTTTCTTTTCTTCGGGTTTGGCGATTGTCTTTACCCAAAATCCTTTATCAAATGTATCCTCAGTTCCATCTTCATATTTATAGGAGCATCTAAAATAAATTTTATGGTTACCACTTTCTATATTGTCTCGCTCTGTAAATTTAAATACAATCTCATCATACTTTTTTCCTGCTTCAAGCTCTTCTATTCGTTGCTCATCGTCTTGATTATCCTTCTGAAAGGGCCATTTTCCAATATCATCATCTGCGATATACGGTTCAATCACTATATTCGTAATTTTTTTACTTTTATGTGTATTTTTCAAATACATATTAATTGTATTAGGAGTTTGATACTTAAATTCAGGCACTTCATTGTTAATTATTTTCCATTCTATGTCTTTCTTCGTTTGCGCATCCTCCGCCGCCTTCGCCGGCACTTCCACTCCTGCTCCGGCAAGCACCACCGCTGCAAGCACTGCCGCCGTTCCTCTGATCAATTCCTTCCATCTTCTCATTGTTGTTCTTCCTCCCTCATTCTGCCATGTTCTTCTATCTTTATAATCTTTCCGTCACTGATATGAAAAACCCGGTCTGCGTAAGTTGCCAGGTGATTATCATGAGTAACCATAACCAGTGTCTTTTTCTGTTCTCTGACGACCCGCTGCATCAGCTTCATCACATCCTCCGATGTATGCGAGTCTAAGTTTCCTGTCGGCTCATCGGCAAATATAATCTTCGGATCCACCACCAACGCCCTGGCAACACCTACTCTCTGCTGCTGCCCTCCTGACATCTGGTTCGGCATATGCTTCCTGTGCTTTCGAAGCCCTACAAGGTCTAACATCTGATTCGCCTTCTTCGTACGGACTTTTCTGTCCTCTCCCCGGAAGCTTAGCGGAAGCGCCACATTCTCCACTGCATTCATTGTCCCCATGAGATGAAACGACTGAAAGATAAATCCTACATTATTCCTTCGGAAAGCAACCAGCTCCCCTTCCTTAAGACTCTCAATATGCTGGCCCCCGATAACTACAGAGCCCTTTGTAGGCTTTTCAAGCCCTGCAAGCATATTAAGGAGTGTTGATTTTCCAGAACCGGAAGTTCCTACAATCGCACAGAACTCCCCATGATGTATGTCGAAATCTACACCGTCTAATGCACGGACCGTCTCATCTCCGACTTTATAAAGTTTATACAGGTTTCTGACCTGAATTACCTCTTCCATAATCTGTACATCGTCCTTTTATCATCATTTGCTACTATCATAACACAGATTACGAAATACTTTCATTAGAAAAACGAAAAAATTTCTTAAGATTGCGCCCCTTTCTCATTTATGCTAATATACTTAGAAAAGAGGAAAGGACATCTGTATATGATCGATACGCCCGGATTATCTGTTAATTTCTTAAAAAAAGAACCTTATACCGGCTCTCATGCCGGTTCCCGCTACTATTTATGCAGTGCTGAAGATAAGATCAAGGTCTGTATCTACCCGGAACCCTGGTGCTTCGAGGTAACTCCCGATGATGATAAGACATGGAATGAATTTCCCTTTTCTCCGGAAGGGCTCAAAAGTGCTGTAGATTGGATCGCTGAATACATAACAAAAAAAGCATGAGAAATTCTCTGTAAAGACAAATTTCTCATGCGTCGCGGGGCAAGACACTTTTGCCCTCCCCAGCCTTATAGTACGATATATGGCTAACCTTTCAATACTTCTTCTGCGATGTTCCTCGCATGATCGGAGATACGCTCTAATCCTACAAGGGCATCCAGAAAGACAATTCCCGCTTCTGCACTGCATTGATTGTCTGCAAGCCGTGCGATATGCTTCGTTCTGAGCCTGATTTCCAGCTCGTCAATCCTGGTCTCTTTCTCAATTACTTTCAAAGCCTTCTCCTGGCTGTTTTCCCTGAACGCCTCTATCGCATACCGATAACTGTCAATCGTCTCTGACATGATTTCTTCCATATGGGACTTCGCAATGTCAGAAAAAGTAACTTTCTTTTCTATCATTGTCTCCGCGTACTCAGAGATATTCTCACAGTAATCGCTCACCCGCTCAATATCCGATAATATTTGCAAAAGATGGGCTACTGTCTCATGTTCCTTTTCGCTGATCTGCATCGTGCTTAATCTTACCGCATAATCAGTTATCCCTGCACATAGCTTGTCTACCGTAGACTCATCCTCCCTGATCTGAGCAATGGCCGTCTGCGCCTTTGTAAATAAGATATCCCTTGCTGTCTCCATCGTCTCCATAACCAGCTCTCCCATGCGGACAGCTTCATTGATCGTAGACTGGAGGGCGATACCGGGTGTCTCAAGAACACGTTCGTCCAAGAGTACCTTTCCTCTGTCCTGCTCATCTTCTTTGACATTGCCAATCTTCTTTGCAAGCTTTATGATCAGGTTTGATGCCGGGAACAGAAGAACTGTCGTACCAATATTAAAAATGGTATGGACCAAACTGATCTGTGTCTGGCTGATTGCCCCAACCCCGGCCTGCGGATTCATTAATTCAAAGTACACGATCACGATCGTACTGAATATCACTGTTCCGATAATGTTAAATAAAAGGTGCATAAGCGCTGCTGTCTTCGCATTCTTTTTCGCTCCGAGTCCGGAAAGAATTGCCGTCACACAAGTACCTATATTCTGTCCCATGATGATATAGATTGCTGCGCTGAATGGCACCAGCCCCGCCGCCGCAAGGCTCTGTAAGATACCCACCGATGCAGACGAACTCTGAATGATGGCCGTCACAACTGCCCCCGCAAGAATCCCTAACACCGGACTCTGGCCAAGGACAACGAACATATTCACGAATCCCTCGTATTCTCTCAACGGACCCACTGCATCTGACATCGTGGTGATGCCGATGAACAGAAGTCCAAAGCCGATAACGATGCTTGAGATATCCTTGGTCGAACGCCTTTTCCCCGTGAGCATCACGATAACACCGGCAATTACCGCAACCGGAGCCAGCTTTGACGGGCTTAAAAACTCTGCCCATTCCACGGAAGACACCAGCCATCCGGTCACTGTCGTACCGATGTTAGCTCCCATGATCACGCCCATGGCCTGGGTAAGGTTCATAAGCCCGGCATTTACAAACCCGACTACCATGACTGTCGTAGCAGACGAACTTTGAATGACTGCTGTAATTGCGGCCCCCAGGAGCACTCCCATAAGCTTGTTCTTCGTCAGGATCTCAAGCAGTGATTTCATCTTGTTCCCTGCAGCGTTCTCGAGACCCTGTGCCATAATCTGCATACCATAAATGAACATTCCGAGTCCACCTGCAAATGGTATGATAATATCCAAGTATTCCATAGTTTTCCTCCCATGTATTTACCAGACTGTCACTGTCTGTTAAACACACAATATCATACAGCGGTCTCAAAAACAATATTATTTTTTCATCTTCGGCTCACAGATCAGAGACGCAAGATAGCCAAACACGAGCGCCGCTGAGATTCCGACAGCACTTGCCTTGAACCCTCCCAGAAAAATGCCGATAAAACCTTCCTTATCCACAGCTTCCTTCACACCTTTCCACAGAAGATTACCGAATCCCGCCAGCGGGACGCTTGCTCCCGCCCCCGCATAATCCTGTATCGGCTGATAGATGTGAAGCGCCCCGAGAACTGCACCGCTGCATACTAAAAGTACCATCACTCTTCCGGGCATCAGCTTCGTGCGGTCCAAAAGAATCTGAGCAAGCGCGCAGATCAAACCCCCGACCCAGAATGCATTTATATAATCCATGTATACTCCCCCCTTCTAACAGTGCTCCAGAACAATGCCATGGGCAATGCCCGGCACACTTGCTCCTTCATTGAAGCTCACGGTTGACATGAGCGCCCCCGTAGGAACGAATAAGACTCTTTTCCATTCTCCCCGCTCAAGCTTCGGCAGCACATAGGCCGACAACACTGACGCGGCACAGCCGCAGCCGCTTCCTCCGGCATGTGTATCCTGCTTATTCTGATCAAAGATCATCATTCCGCAATCTATATGGTTCTTCTTAATATCTATCTCTTTTCCCCTCATCAAGTCAAACAAAATACTCTGCCCTACGTAGCCCAGGTCTCCGGTGATGATCCGGCTGTAATCATCCGGCTCGCGTCCAAAGTCCTTCAGATTCCTCTCAATCGTATCTGCTGCTGCCGGTGCCATACATGCGCCCATATTCTGAGAATCCTTCAGACCGTAATCTACAATTTTCCCTACCGTTATACCTGTAATCCTTACATGACTCCGCTTTTTTCCCACCAGGAATGCACCGCTTCCCGTCACTGTCCACTGTGCAGACAGCGGTCTTTGGTTCGCATAACTTAAAGGAAAGCGGAACTCTTTTTCCGCACTTCCGAAATGGCTGGATGTTACAGCAAGCATACAGTCTCCATAACCGCCTGCCACACTCATAGAAGCAAGCGCCAGCGCTTCCCCCGAGGTAGAACATGCTCCAAACAGACCAAACAGCGGAATCCCAAGATCCTCAACTCCTAGGGATGTGGCAATTCCCTGCCGGAGAAGATCGCCTCCAAAAAGGAATCTCACATCCTCCTTATGAAGGTGGGCTTTTCCCATAGCCAATATACATGCTTCTTTCTGCATGGTACTCTCTGCTGCCTCCCAGGTGTCTTCTCCAAAGAGATTCTCTGTCTCCACCATGTCAAACATTTTTCCGAGAGGCCCTTCACCCTCCTTTTTCCCAACAACAGACGCACTTGACACCACGAAAGGTGACTGTTCAAATGCAATACTCTGTAATCCCTGTGTCATATATCATACCTGCCTTTTCTATGATTAAAATATCCCTGCGATCTTTCCGATCCAGTATAAAAATCCAAGCACCCAGCTTGTGAACACCCCGTACAATATCACCGGTCCCGCAATGGTGAATATCTTACAGCCAATTCCCATCACCTGGCCTTCCTTCTGGAATTCAATAGCCGGAGCCGCTACAGAATTGGCAAATCCGGTAATGGGAACCAACGCTCCCGCACCGCCCCACTTCGCAATCCGCGGATACACATTCAACGCGGTCAGGACGACACTTAACAGAATCAATATCATAGACGTCCAGCCGCCGCTGATATCCTTATCAAGTCCCATCTTTTCACAATAATTCAAAACACTCTGCCCGATCACGCAGATAATTCCGCCTGTAATAAATGCCTTTGTCATATTTACAGGAAGATTATGCACAGGCGTCTTTTGCTTCACATAATTTTCATATGCTTCCTGCTGCTTCTTTTTATCCACTCTACTCTCTCCTTCCAAATCGCCGTTACCATCCCCGGTAAAAGAAAATAAGTGCGCCGATTCCTTTTCCGATTGCCATAGCCGCAATAAGATACGGGATACATTTGATAATCTTTGCACGTCTGATAAATATAGGGAACACATTCAAGATCTCTGCCAGCGCCATAGACCAGCACCCCACGAAAATTCCCGCAAAGATGCCGAACACCGGGAGAATCCATCCCCCGCCAGGTATCGTCAGGTGATAGACCCAGAAAATATTTCCGAGCATACCACCAAGGGCAACGCTGTCTTCATAAAGAAAAATATGTTCTCCTGTGTGTGTGCGGTCTGCAAAGTCCGAGATAACCCCTAACCCGATAATAAAGGAAAACAGACCTGCCGCTACTGCAAACCCGGCACTAAGTCCTAGAATTGCCAGCATGATCTGAGCTGCCCACATCCAGTTCTTTTCCCTTTCTTGAAAAATCTTCAATCAATGTTGTCTGAATATCATTCTCATACAGACGCATCTCCACTTCCATCGGTGTCGGGTCCACCGTAAATTTCTTTTTCCCAAAATGATTAAAAAAGGTAAGAATTCCTATGATCACTCCGATGCTGTACGTAAGTTCCAGAATTGTGAATCCTGAACTTTTTGTTCCTGTCAGACTTTCGTATATCTGGCCGAACATTTTTGTCACGTCAACATCGTTGTTAAAAGCCATCATAGAAAATGCAGCACCGCAGAAAGTGATAATGACGACTGATACTGTCTTTATCCAATGGAGAAGCTGTCCCGCTGTCTGCTGTTCTTCCAGCGTAACAATGAAATCCTGCTCTCCAACATTCTGGATATCTGCATTCGGATATACCTCATGGATGCACTCGATCACTTTAAGGATCGATACTGCCGTCCTGTTCTGGTTCTTTTTGTCTGTATTATGGAATTTCAGCAGCTTTAAAGTCTTAAGCCTCGAAGTGACTGACGAATTGGCACACTCGATCTTAAGGACATCCCCAAGAGTAACTTCCGGTTTTGTCACCTCTACATTACGGTCTGCCTTGATATAGATCGTATCACTGCTCGAAGCCATAGTGTCCTCCGCCGCCGTCAGCCAGTGCAGTGCCCGGATTCCATTCCGTCTGTCTGACCAATGTGCCTTCACTCATATTCTTTCCTTTTTTTACATCGCCAAAATAATAGAGCAGTCCGATGATAACTGCTGCCGCCACTACGACTGCCAGGCAGAGCCGCAGTTTTTTTCTTGCCTCTTCCATACTGACACCTTCCTTTGTTTTTCTGTTAGTATGCTGCTTTTTTATTAAAATATACACATAGAAACTTGTCAGATTTTTTCTCTCATTTGTTTTAAAATTCTTTTTTCCATTCTTGAGACCTGCACCTGCGAGATGCCAAGCTCCTCTCCGACCTGCGTCTGTGTTCGGTTTGCAAAATATCTCAGATAGATAAGCTGACGCTCCTTTTGCTCCAGAGCCATAAGAAGATTTCCGAGAACCATATGGTCCAGTATTTTATCCTCCTGTCTTTCCTGCCCCGGAAGCTTGTCCATCAGACGGATTTCCTGCCCGTCCTTTTGGTAAATAGATTTTTGCAGTGATTCTATGTCACCGCTTGCCTCCATCGCCATAGTCAACTCCTCTACCGATACGGAAAGCTCCTCTGCAATCTCAGACAGGAGCGGTTCTCTTCCGAGAATTTCCTGAAGCCTCTCCTGACAAAGATAAGCTTTATACGCCAACTCCTTAAGTGACCGACTGACCTTGATCATCCCATCATCCCTTAAAAACCTTTTGATCTCTCCGGAAATCATGGGAACCGCATAGGTGGAGAACTTGACATTGTAATTCAGATCAAACTTGTCGATCGCCTTCAAAAGTCCAATATTTCCAATCTGAAACAAATCCTCCGCCTCCACCCCGCGGCCTAAAAAACGTTTTACAATACACCAGACTAATCCCGCATTCTCTTCTACCAACTGTGCTCTTGCTTCTTCATCCCCATTGTGAGACTTCTGAATTAAAGCGATTGTGCGGTCCATAATCTCCGTCCTTTACCGATTGTTTTTTCCATCTTTACAACAGTTCCATTTCCCGGTTCAGATACCACCTCAAGCTTATCCATAAAGGCCTCCATAAAGGAAAATCCCATACCGGAACGCTCAAGCTCCGGCTTACTTGTAAAAAGAGGTTCCATCGCCTGCTTGATATCTTCAATTCCTTTTCCCTCGTCCCTGACTTCAAGGAAAAGTGTCTGCCCCTTTGTGCGGCAATGTATGTAGATGTTATGTATCTCGTTTTCATACCCATGGATGATCGCATTTGTCACCGCTTCTGACACTGCGGTCTTTACATCTGACACCTCCTCCACCGTTGGATTGAGGGAAGTCATAAAAGATGCAACCGTCACTCTGGCAAATGATTCGTTTGAAGAACGGCTGTCAAATATTACCTGCATTTCATTGGTGTTTTCCATTTAATTATCCTCCTCATAAATCTGCATTATTTTTGTCACTCCGGACATGGTCAATATTTTTTTCATTCTTTCTCCCACATGTACTGCACATATTTCTCCGCCCAGCATATAGACTTTCCTATACCTTCCCATAATGACCCCAATTCCTGAACTATCCATAAAATCTGTCTCCTTAAAATCAAAAATAACATACCGAATATGATTTCTCTCTATCAGATGGTCTGATTCCTTTCTCAGCTCTTCCGAATTATGATGGTCAATTTCACCCGGAAGAAAGATGGTCAGACAATTTTCCTGTACCTGATATTTCATATACATCCTCCTTCATTTTTTATATAAGAAAAAGGATATGCATCCCTTTGCATATCCTTCTCTTTCGTAATTTATCTATTCTGATTCTTCCTGATCTTCCTGGTCTTCCTGTGCAGCTTCATCATCCTGTCCGCCCTGGGCGCCCTGATCACCTTTCGTATTCTGACCATCCAACGCCTTTTGAGCTGTCCCTGCCGCTTCTTTGCCCTTATACTTTTCAACCAGCTTCTGGTAACGGATATTCGCCTTGTCCTGCTCGCCCTTCTTCTCAAAAGACTGTGCAAGAAGAAGCAATGCTTTTCCATCCTGGTAGCCTTCCTCCATCTTTACAACCTTTTCCAAACTGCTGATGGCCCCGTCGTAATCCCCGGATTCAAACTCATCACCTGCGGTATCATACAACTTCTCACACATCCGGGGAAACAGGGAATCAGCCACTTCCTCATATCTGCTCTTTCCAATCTTTCCAAGGGAATCCGGAGATACCTTGAGCATCTGCTCTAACATCTCCTTGTCACTCATATCCTCCGCTGAAAAATGTCTGGCAACATCCAGTACTATCTCATAACTCTCTTGCGTAGATGCGGACTTCTCTTTCAAGTCTTCGCTCTCCTCACTGTTGGCCCGGTACTCCTCCAGCTCAGTCTTAAGAGCACTGATCTGCGCCTCCTGTGTGGCGATTCTGTCACTGAATGATATCACCCGCTCATTAAGCTTCTTCTGTCTCCCTACCGACACTGCCGGCATAATTAAAAACCACATAACCGCAGCACCGACAAGCACACCGACAGCAATATTTAAAAATGTATGGAGGCCCGAATTCTCTTTAAATACAGAGGACGCCGGCTGGATGATCGTCTCATTTCCGATATTATAAGTAACCGTCTGCTCCTGTCTTGCCTCTCCGCCTTTTCCTCTGTCCCTTGCACGGCTCGGTCTGGACTTGCGGATCTGCGTGATCTCGTGCATATAACGAAGGGTAGTCTCGTCCGTAGTATCCAGCTTATGCGCCGTCCGAAGCTCTTTTCTTGCCGCTGAAAACTGCTCTGTCTGTATATAGAGAAGCGCCAAAAGCTGATGGGCCTTCACGTAAGACGGATGGGCAGCGATTGCTTTCTTGAGCTGGATGATCGCCAGATCTTCCCCATTCTGCCCCGCAAGCTCAATACTTTGGTTAAACAACTTCACCGCCTGGTTAATGCTTTCAAGCTCACCCGGAACTTCCTGTATCTTGCCAATATAATAATTTGCAACATTATCCTCAGACTGAAAATTCTTGCTGAGAATCCACTCTACAAGTGCCTCAACCACATCTCCCCTGCCGTAATAGACAAGCCCGAGAAGATTCCTCGCCGCAATATTCCCGCGATTGTACTGCAGACTTCGCCGCAGGGACGTAACCGCCCCGCTCATATCCCGAATATTCGCTTTCTTCAGACCGTCGTTATACCAGTAGTTTGATTGGTACATCAGCTTTGTTGTATATTCCATAGACTATTATAACCTCTTTTTATCTCCGCTATTTCGTCTGTTCTATCATCTCACGCAGAATATCCGTCATGTCTGTCAAATCCTCCTGATAAACCGCGCCTTCAATATCCTCTACTTCCAGACTTGGCTGGAACTTTTTCAGTTCTTCTGCAAAATCTAACATTGCCTTTCGCCTCCTGCAAAATATTTCTTCACGGCACCCACCAGATAAAGAGAACCAAGGCAATAAATCTCACTGCCTCCCCGCATCTTATAAGCATCCTCAATTGCATCCTCAATACCGCTGCTTACATATACCGGAGCAGATGTATATCTCCGAAAAATCTCTCCCAACTCATCCGCCGGCACTCGCCGCCTGTCAGCAATCTCTGTCACTATATATCTCTTTGCTCTGATGTTCCGGCAAAGGTATTCTATCATCTGTTCGTATTTTTTGTCAGACACCACTGAGAATATCACTACCGGAAGCTCACAGTTCCCGGAAACTTCGCCAATGCTCTCTGCAAATGCCTCCAATGCTCCAAGATTGTGTGCTCCATCCACCATAAAATGCGGAGCTGCCATCTCCATCCGCCCTTCCCATCTGACAGATGCTATGGCTTTTGCCCATTTCCTCCGGCAGATCTCACAATCCTGAAACACATACTCTAATGCCTGAAGTGCAAGCTCTGCATTCATGACCTGATAGAGACCACCGTTAGAAACCTGCCATGTAATATCTTTATCATACGCATTATTTCTCGAAAATGCAATACAGTTTCGGCCTGCTTCCCGAATTTCGTACGCACAATTCGTGATTTCTCTACACGGAGCCTTTCTTTCTGACGCGATTCGCCGAATGACTCCCGCCGCAGCCCGACAGCTTCCATCAAAAAAAACGGGAATATTCTTCTTTATGATCCCTGCCTTTTCGTAGGCAATCTGTTCCACAGTATCTCCAAGGATCTCTGTATGGTCAAGGCTGATTGATGTAATCACTGTAAGGAAAGGTGAACCCGGCGCATTTGTCGCATCCAGCCTTCCCCCAAGACCCGTCTCGAGTATAATATACTCTACATCCGAATGTGCGAACACCATCATTCCCATTCCAAAAAGGAACTCAAAATAAGATGGATGCGAAGTTCCTTCCTCCTCCATCTTTTGCGCAACCTTCAATGTCTTTAAAAACACTTGATAGAAGGTATCATCATCCACCGGCTTCCGGTCAATCTGAATCCTCTCATTGATCTTTATCAGATGGGGGGATGTAAAGAATCCCGTCCGCTTTTCCTCCGCTTGTAAAACAGCCTGTATATATGCGCACACAGAACCTTTCCCATTGGTCCCCGCCACATGTATGATCTTCCTGTCAAAACCAGGATTCCCAAGCCGTTCAAGAAACAATCTTGTGTGTTCCAGAGAATGCTTCTTCGTAAATCTTGGAAGATCTTCAATGTAATCTACTGCCTCTTTATAATTTTCCGGTATCCTGTCTGACATCATATTCTCCATTAATTTTCTTCCGGCTGTGCCTGCTCCTGCCACGACTTTGTAATATCTGTTCCTGTTCCTTCCTGCACAACCAGCTTTCCTTCCTGATAAATGTATTTATTAGAAGCTCTGAACACGGTATTGCTGGAGCCCATCTGGATCACAGACACCGTGTCGCCTTCTTTCAGATTCGTCTCCGGCAACTCAATCCGCGTATTGTTAAGGAACGTGCTCTTCTGCCTTTCCTCATTGACAAACACCTTGCTGTTTCCGGTAAAGTTCTCCCCGTACAGGCTGGTACTTCCGTCAAGATGCTCCATCACATCTGTCACTGTCACATCCCGCACCCCCATCATCATATGCGGCTCCTTCACAGGCATCTCGCCATCCCCGTAGACATACTGTTTCCCGTAAAGGATGTCATACTGCAAAAGCTCTAAGTCTTTCAGGTAATCCTTCGTCTTCCTCCGCCCCTGGTGATAGTTGAACACCGTTCCGGCATGGATGTCAAGCCGCTCGAACACATCCGCCATAATCTGATAGGCAGGAATATTCCTGTCCTCCTTTTTAAGGCCGATGTTATCCCAGATCACGTAGTTCGTATTGTAGAGGTAACGCCCCTTAAGATCCTCTGCCTTAAGGCCCAGTGTCGGAAGATGATCCCCGTAAAACACGATTACGGACGGCTCGTTCCGCTCCTCCACCGCTTTCACCAGATTGCCCGCAAATTCATCCATGCCGTACACCTGGTTCACATAGTATTCCCAGCGGTTCTTAAGCGCCTCGTCCTCAATCCCTTCCACCGTAATCTCCGGATTCTCGATGACCTTCTCCTCCGGATAATCCCCGTGTCCCTGAAGGCTTACGCAGAACACAAAGTCCTGCTGCTCGGTCGTGTCCATAGATTCCATAATATGCTGGATCAGGATGTCATCTTTCGCCCACCCATTCTCGGTAAACTGTAAGATGTTCATAAATTCCTTGCTCGTATAGGAGTCAAACCCGATATGGTCAAACACCTTGGCACGGCTGTAAAAATTCCCGCCGTTATTGTGGAGCGCATGGGTTCCGTAACCGAGAGCGCTGAGTGCCGACGCCGCGCTCTCACTCTGACGCTCCTTGAGCACCGTCTTATACGGATACTCCCCCGGCCCGAAATACCGGAGATTCATGCCCGTAAGCACCTCAAACTCTGTGTTCGCCGTTCCCGCGCCCACAGAAGGCACCTTAAAATACCCGGAAGAAAAATTTTCATACATCTTCCGAAGGTTCGGGCTGGCATCTTTAGAAGTCGTAAAAAACTCCGACTCCGCCACATCAAAATAAGACTCAAGCTGCACAAAGATGATATTGGGCTTTTTGCTGTCCTTAAGCCCGGTCTCGCTTTTCACGATACTGCCGTTATCAGAAAGCCTTGCAATCGACTTCTCATTATATTCATTCGGCTCATTAATACCTGTATTAAACACGCTGGCCATAAAGCAGTAAGGCAGCCCGTAATCCTCATAGGCAAATGCGATATTTCCGAAATAAGTAGACACCACTCTCTCATCAATCGCCGCGTCCGTGGCAACCGCGTACAGCGCCGCGCAGGCTGCAATCCCCGCCAGCGCCCGGATGCGGTGTACCTTTCCGTTATACTGCCCGCCGCGCCGCCACATGGAGACTACCCACACGGTAACCGCGCCGATGCCCACCACCACCATGACAAGCTCAAATCCGTTAAAATAATTATTGATAAGGGAAACTGCGTCCGTGGCAACCTTAAGGTCCTGCGCGTTAAAAGGCGTCACCCGCTTGATCAGCATATAGCCGTTGCACACCCCGAGCACCATCCAGAGGACGCTAATGATAATCCGCACAAAGACCCTTCTCTTAAACAGGTACACGACGGAAAACGTCATAAATATCATAAACGCATTGTACAGAAATACTAACGGAGTCTCCGTCATGTATTCCCACGCCCGGATTGCAGAATGCCTGGAAATCGCCTCGATGGCAAAATTGATCAGGCAGGCGAGGAGCGCATGGAACAACAGCGAGAGCCGGTTCATCCACCGATAAACCGGCTGCATCCTTCTGGCAAACGCGCTGTTCCTGCGCTCCTCAAGGATTCTCTGCCGACGTTCCTTCCTCGCTCTCCAATATTCTGCAATATCTTCTTTCTTCAGATGTTTAAGCCTGTGAAACGCCCCTTTTATATCGGGCCTTTTTAACTGGATCTTCTTCATAATAAAATGCAATCTCCCAACAAATCAGGCTGCAGCGGATACCTGTTATGCCAGCCTTACTTTCTAGTTCTGCCTTGCTTTCTAGTTTTGCCTTGCTTTCTAGCTCTGCCTTGCCTTCAATCCCTCAAGCCTCTCCTGAACTTTCGCCATCATCTCGCGGTACGTCTCAAGTTTCTTCTGCTCTTCCTCAATCTTCGCCTGAGGAGCCTTGCTCATGAATTTCTCATTTTTCAGCATCCCGTCCGCCCGGGCAATTTCCTTGGTCAGACGTTTCTCTTCCTTCGTCAGACGCTCCATCTCCTGCTCAAAATCAACCAGATCCTCAAGCGGCAGATACACTGACGCATCCGGCACAACAACAGACACCGCATCCTCCGCGATTCCCTCCTTATCGTGCTGAATCTTAAGCTCGCTCACCGCCGCCATCATCTGCGCCGCATCGCTGAGACACACAAAGCCGCTGCAAAGCTCCTCATCCTCACACACAATGTACACCTTGGCTTTTCTGGAGTTCGGCACGTTCATCTCCGCCCGGACATTCCGCACGCCGCGGATAATCTCCTTATAATGCTCCACAATCCTTTCCGCCGCCGGGGAACTTAACGCCTCGTCATACTCCGGCCACGCAGACATCATCAGAGACTCTTCCTCCGGAATCAGCTTGCTGTAAATCTCCTCCGTCACGAAGGGCATATACGGATGAAGGAGTTTCAGCGCTTTTTTCAGCACCTCCCTCAGCGTCCACAGCGCATCGTTGGCGCTCTGCGCGTCCTCATCCCCATGATAGATCCGATATTTTGCAAGCTCGATATACCAGTCGCAGAACTCATCCCAGATAAAATCATATAACTTAGACAGCGCGATGCCAAGCTCGAACTTATCCATATTTTCCGTCACGTCTTTTACAAGCTGGTTGCACTTAGACATAATCCACCGGTCAGCCGGGCGGAAAGTATTTCCATCAGGTTCGTCAAGCTCCTTCTCGTCAAGGTTCATCATGATGAAACGCGACGCGTTCCAGACTTTATTGGCAAAGTTGCGGCTTGCCTCAACCCGCTCATTGTAAAAACGCATATCGTTGCCCGGCGCATTTCCCGTCACAAGAGTCATACGGAGAGCGTCCGCACCGTACTGGTCGATAATCTCCAGCGGGTCAATGCCATTTCCCAGAGACTTGCTCATCTTGCGCCCCAGGGAATCCCTTATCAGCCCGTGGATGAACACGGTATGGAACGGTGATTTACCAGTATGTGCATATCCGGAGAATACCATACGGATTACCCAGAAGAAAATAATGTCATATCCGGTGACAAGCACGTCCGTCGGGTAAAAATAATCTAAGTCCTCGGTCTTCTCCGGCCATCCAAGCACAGAGAACGGCCACAGCGCAGAGGAAAACCATGTATCCAGCGTATCCTCGTCCTGGGTCATATGTTTGCAGCCGCACTTCGGGCAAACGCCCGGTTTCGTCCTTGACACGACCATCTCGCCGCACTCGTCGCAGTAGTACGCCGGAATCCTGTGCCCCCACCAGATCTGCCTGGAGATGCACCAGTCGCGGATATTCTCAAGCCAGTGAAGGTAAATCTTGTCAAATCTCTCCGGCACGAACTTAAGCTCGCCTGTCTTCACCGCCTGGATTGCCGGTTTCGCCAGCTCTTCCATGCGGACAAACCACTGCTGTTTTACCAATGGCTCTACTGTCGTGTGGCACCGGTCGTGGGTTCCTACATTGTGGCTGTGGGGAACAACTTTCACCAAAAGCCCCTGCTCCTCAAGCTCCTTCACCATCAGCTCACGGGCTGCGTAACGATCCATCCCCGCATACTTCCCGCCGTTTTCATTGATGGTGGCATCGTCATTCATCACATTGATCTCCGGAAGGTTGTGACGCTTTCCAACCTCGAAATCGTTAGGGTCATGGGCCGGCGTAATCTTCACCGCGCCCGTACCGAACTCCTTGTCAACGTAAGCATCCGCAACGATTGGTATCTCTTTTCCCACCAGCGGCAGAATCGCTTTCTTTCCTACAATATCTTTATAGCGCTCGTCATCCGGGTGAACCGCGATAGCCGTATCGCCAAGCATCGTCTCCGGACGTGTCGTGGCAATCTCAAGGTAATCATCGCTCCCTACAAGCGGATACTTGATATGCCAGAAATGCCCGTCCTGCTCCTCATGCTCAACCTCCGCGTCAGAAAGGGAAGTCTTGCACACCGGGCACCAGTTGATGATCCTGGATCCCTTATAGATATATCCTTCCTCATAAAGCTTGATAAATACTTCCTCAACCGCTTTTGAGCATCCCTCGTCCATGGTAAAACGCTCCCTGTCCCAGTCGCAGGAAACACCCAGCTTTTTCAGCTGCCCCTCGATGGTTCCGGCATACTCCTCTTTCCACTGCCAGGTGCGCTCAAGAAACTTCTCGCGCCCCAGCTCTTTTTTATCAATCCCTTCGTCCTTAAGCTGGTTCGTCACCTTGACCTCCGTGGAAATCGCCGCGTGGTCCGTACCCGGCACCCAGAGCGCATTGTACCCCTGCATCCTCTTATACCGGATTAAAATGTCCTGGAGCGTGTTATCCAGGGCATGACCCATATGCAGCTTTCCGGTAATATTCGGAGGCGGCATCACCGTCGTAAACGGCTTTTTCTCCCTGTCCGCCTCCGCGTGGAAATACTTACTCTCACACCACTTCTCATAAAGCTTTGCCTCAATCTCCTTCGGATTGTAGGTTTTGTTCAGATTCTCACCCATACTCTCTCTCCTTAGTTTCTAAGATTTTCACAAACTTTTCACAAATGAGGACGTAAAAAACCGCCCTCTACGCTGTAAAGGGCGATTTATCATCGCGGTACCACCTTTATTTATATAGAAAAACGCTCTATATCTCATCTTATTCGATAACGGGAACGACTCCGGGACTGCCTAGCGTCTGCGTCTGTCTGCGGTTTTCTCACACTCACAGCGGTTCAGCAATCCGGCTCAAAAGCTACCTTCCGCACCTTACATTCTGAAACGGCTCTCAGCCTTCCTGCCGCTCTCTCTGTCAGGGCAAATGCGCGTACTCCTCTTTTTCATCGCCTTTAAGGTTTTTAAACTATTGACTATCATAGCGACCAGTAAGGGATTTGTCAAGGAAATTCGGCGTATTTCAGAAAGTCTTAAGAGTTGGGGGACGCTTTGAACATCTATTTTGTTACCGTTACAGTATAAGAAGTATTTCTTCCCGAAAAATCTGTCGCAATCATTTTAATTGTTGCCGTACCCTCTCCTACTGCCGTCACTTTTCCATCCTCCGATACGGTCACTACGTTCGTATTGTCAGATTTAAACCGGACTGGAGGCATAGTTCCGCTCGCTGGAAATATGGAAACAGTATTCACTTCTTTATCTTTATCACCGACTTTTAGTGCCACTTCTTTTTCCTCATACTGAAAACTTGCACATGTCTTTGCCTGATCCGGTGTCAGCATCTGTACCTCATTATTTTTAAGGTCACGCGTCCATGCCCACCAGCCGCCATCGTACAAAGTAACCTTCCACCCTTTCTCATATCCGAGCAGCAACGGCATAGTCGCTCTCCATCCTGTTCCGCAGAAGAAACAGACCTCATTGTCCGGAGAGACATTGCTCTCTGCCATAAACTTTTCAAAAGTTTCATATGGAATAACAGTTCCGTCATCATTCATATATTCTTCCATTGAATTTGCATCACTTCCGGCACGGCCAAATACGGCTCCTGCAATTTCTCCTTTTTCCTGGAGCATCGGGTAATTGCCGTCCGAAATCCCCTGAAATTCATCCAAACTTCTTACACTTACCAGCTTAAAGTTCGCATTCTTTTTCAGATTTTCTTTTACTTCGTCTTTTGAAAGAATATATTCCGGATGTGCCGGAATCTCACACCCAAAAGAATCATTCGGAGTCGGTGTATTTACTGTTGTCTCCACCTCATAGCCTGCATCCGTCCAGTTTTTGATATCGCCATTTAAGACCTTCACATTTTCAACTCCACAGTACAGCAGAAGGAAAGCCTCCCTCTCCGTAGCAGGATGCGCGCCATATGTTATTACTGTGGTATCTTTCGTAATCCCATACTCATTTACAACTTTCGTCAGCTCTTCATCTGAAACAACATTTCCCAAATCTTCATCTGCATAATCAATCGTATTATCTGCATACGCAGCATATGTACTTGTTTCAAACAAATGAACATCGCAGTGATATGCCCCCGGGATATGTCCTTCATTATAAGAATCTTCCGTTGTAGAAGTCTCCAGGATAACATAATTCTCGGATTCCGGCTGCTTCCCGTCAATCACACTTTTTACCCATTCCGGCGTGACATATACGGTTCTCTTATCTACGGTCTCCGGCTGTGCATCCGTCTTTTCGTCTGTTCCCGCGTCAGAACTTTGCTCCGTACTCCCATCCTGCTTATCATCCCCTGAACCAGAAGAACACCCCGTCAGCAACGACATACTTATTACTGTTGCAAACAATAACACCAATAATTTTCTTTTCATTCGTTTCACCTCTCTTGTAATTTATGCCAGATAATTGTATCATTCTTTTTTTACTGCGTCTAATTTGTATTTTCTATAAACAGCTTGTATTTATTGTACAATTGAATGATTCCAATTACCATTCAAAAGCATATTGAAAGAGGTTCATGCATGTTGTACCTCTCAATGTTCTATATAGCCGCTTTCATAGCATCCCTACCCCTGCGGTTTCATAATTACCTTGACAGGAGAAGTTTCTCCTTTTTCAAAAAGCCCAGCCACCGAACAATCCCGATACTTTTTTCTGATTTCCTCATCAGCAGGTCTGCTGTAACTTTTGTAACCTCGTCGCTTTTTCTATCGCTTGTCAGCGTTGCTCCCGCCGCCCGCATAGGCACAATCAGCCTGATAATATCATTTTCCTCAAAATTCGGTTCTGCATCAGAATAGATTTTCGTGTATTTATACAGATTCCGAACATCGGAATCAAGTGAATCCGCATATCCAATATTTACAAAAATTTCGCCATTATGAGATTTTTCGGATAAGGAGTGAAGTTCTCAAGACTGAAAATGCACTCTTAAATTCCCTATGCACAAACAGATTGCTGACAATCTCTCTGGCTATCGCAGTTCTTAAACTTACATTGACACCATCAATCAGAAAAAATATGGAAATATAAACGTGATTGTGATACTATTTATTGAAGATATAATTCGCAGTTTATGGAAGCGGTAATATGTCAAGAATGTTTATTCATAGATAATGTCTTTTGCTTTTGGAATTTTAATATTTATCATTTAAAGAAGGGAAATAAGATGAAAAAGAAAATAAGCTGTATGTTTCTGCTGTCAGCGATACTGGTCCTTTGCCTGGCCTTGCCTGTGAGCGCGGCAGAAGAATTCACAGAAGTCTCTAATAACAAAAAAGGTGCGGTAAAAGTGTCATCCACTCTGATTTATAAGGAATCCTCTGCCAAATCCCAAACATTGAAAAAGCTTAAATTTGGCGAAAAAGTAGTGATTAAAACTCAGTCCGAGAACTGGTATGAGGTTAAAAAAGGCTCCTTAAAAGGCTTCATGAAAAAGAATTCTGTCGTCATGTACGATAGTACGAAAAAGCATGTTGCTTTAACCTTTGATGACGGTCCTAACGCAAAAACGACTAAAAAAGTTTTAAATGCTTTAGAGAAAAATAAATGCAGAGCAACATTTTTCCTAGTTGGTTCTAATATTACAAAAAGTACAGGGAATCTGCTAAAAAGGGAAAAGAAGTTAGGTTGTGAGATTGGAAATCACTCCTATTCCCATCCGTTACTTACAAACATGAGTACCTCCGCAGTAAAAAAGCAATTTACAAAGACAAATCAAAGGATAAAAAAGTATACAGGAGAAAATGCAACCGTTTGCCGCACCCCGTACGGCGCCAGCAAAAAAAGAATATTAAATGCCGCCGGAAGTCCGCATATTTTCTGGTCTGTAGATACGCTGGACTGGAAATACAGGAATACAAAACGGCTGGCTTCATATGTGAAAAAACACGCAAAGGACGGCGATGTAATTCTGATGCATGATATCCATAAAACGACGGCTAATGCAGTGGACCGTATCTGCAAAGATTTGAAGAAAAAAGGATTCGAGACCGTTACGGTTACAGAACTTGCTGCAATTAAAGGCAAGAAAATGAAAACGGGGCATACATATGGTCAATTTTGAATAGGGTTTGTCAAATTAACTGTGTAAGTTTTTTAATGGCGGTCATAACGACCGCCGATTTTGGTCGCTTTCTCTATCGCTTGTCAGCGTTGCTCCCGCCGCACTCATAGGCACAATCAGCCTGAAAACATCGTTTTCCTCAAAATTCAGTTCTGCGAAAGCCTTAAGAGTTCCCAAATTCCTTCCGCAGCTTATTCACTGTATCGTACATTACAGACAAGCACTTTTCAAAATCATCCTTTGTCACATTATAAAAATCATCTCCCGGGCATCTTGCATCATAATGAAAATCAGACAAATATGCCAGCCCGATTGTATCCAGTTCTAATCCTGCTCTCATCTCATTTAATTTTGAGGCGATTTTTTTCATATTATGTTTCCGCAATAAATCAGCCACGTCTTCATCAACAAAAATCTTATCAAGATACCCCTTCAAATATTTTTCTGCTACCTGCTGGCATTGTACTGCAAGCTGATTGTAAAATGTATTTCCCATAGCAAGCACAGACTCCAAATATTGCAAATCATTTTCTGCAATATCTAAATAAGTGTTTCTTATCATTCAATCACCTCCAAAATCATCTTTTTTTCGCGGTTCACAGCATTCTCAAAAACACTCCGCATCTCTTCCGATGCCTCATTTTTATAGACAATATCTGTCCTGATGCCATTTATCGGCTCATCCAACGACCATCGGATATCGGCGGCAAGAGCCCTGTCGCTGATTCTCTGAGCTGTAACTACCATAAGATCCACATCACTGCTGCTCCTTACATCTCCCCGCGCACAGCTCCCGAAAAGATAGACTTTTTTCAGCCCTTTAATGTCCGCCTCCAGCAAATAGCGTATATCATGCTCTATTTTCCTGACGAACCTGCCAGGCAGATTCTCATAATTTTCTTTATATATTTTGATATTTTGATTCAAGACAACGCCTCCAGACATTTACTGAGATTTTTTCCCATAACCTGCATGGAACCTAAGCGCCAGAACGTTCTCAGGGCAGCTCACCGTACATTTTCCGCAGCGGATACACTCGGCGGAATCCGGCGCGTTTACGGGGTCAACGTCCATCGGACATACCCCACGGCATTTCCCGCAGGAGATACATTTTTCTTTATCCACTTCCATATGGTAGATGCTGATTTTGTTCAAGATGCCGTAGATGGCGCCAAGCGGGCACATCACCTTGCAGAAAAACCGGCAGATGACGACACATCCTATCAGCGTCAGCACAAGGATAACTGCCTTTACGGAAAACAGCGCGCCGACGACCTTTCTAAGCTCTGGATGGGTGGCGAGCAAGGGCAAGCCTCCCTCCAGTGTTCCTACGGGGCAGATATACTCGCAGTATGCGGGCGCGCCCATCCCCAGCTCATTTGTAATCATCACCGGGAACAACAGGACAAAAAAGACAAGAAGGACATATTTCACATAGGTAAATCCCTTCCAAAGCTTTCTCTTCGGCGACGGTATCTTATACAATAATTCCTGTATCAACCCGAACGGACAGATATAGCCGCATACAGCCCTTCCAAATACGACTCCCACCGCCAGCACAAACCCTGTCACATAAAAGCTTATATTAAAATTCATCGCGCCGCCCACCGCCTGCATAGCGCCGATGGGGCAGGAAAGCCTTGCCGCCGGGCAGGAGTAGCAGTTCATCCCCGGATTGCAGAATTGTTTCCACCTGCCCTTATAGAGCAGCCCGCCGGCAAAATTTTGAAGATATGTGTTGGAATAGCCAAATGCGGCAATCTGAATGATTTTCCTCTTTATTTCCTGACTGATTCTCATAAGTTTACCCCAATCCGATGCATTCCAGACAGACGTTGACCGCCTTTCCAAGGACGACAGCCACCTCGCCCCGGTAAATTCCCCACGCCATCATGCAGACCGCGGCGAGTGAGGCAAGCACACGGGCTGCCTGTTTTTTCCGGTTCAAAGTTTTACTCCAACGCATCAAGATACCCCTCCACAAAACTCTTATATCCTGCCACGTCCGCGCCGACAATCGGACTGCCTACAAATTTTCCTTCGCTGTCCACAAAAAATGTAGTGGGAACACCGACAATCTCACGAATCAGAGGATTAAATTCCTCTCCCGCCAACAGATTCACAAACTTCACGCCTGTCTTTTCCACAACCTGCTGCGCCAGAGCGTACTGGTCGGACTCCTCCGACGGCACATCTGCCGCGATGCCTATGATCTGGGCATTTTCCGGCATGGACTCTGACCATTCATTAAGCTCGGGCATCTCATTAATACACGGGCTGCAGTAGGTCGCCCAGAAATTCACCACCGTAATGTCCGCCTGTGAGAATATGTCATTCGTAACCGTATTGCCTTCAAGGTCTTTCACCGAGAATTCCGGCATAGCCTCAGAAACGCCGGATTCCTCTGCCGCAGACTCCGTCTCGGATTCCATCACAGCTTTCTTCTCCTCTCCGGTCGCATCTTTCTTCTGGCCGCATGAACACATGCAAAAACAAAGCAAAAAACTTAAAAATAATATTGTCATTTTTTTCATTGCAAATCCCTCCTGCCTACTATTATAGCTTATCATGTCTATTAATCAAGAAAAAAGAGCCGCAGACGCAGCCCTTTCATAAAATATATAAATCATCATTCCATCTTGCATATTCCGCATTACTGGTTTTCCGCAAATGAAATCGTATACACGAATTTATCCGGCGCATAATAATCTACTGCCTCGCCGTCCACCTCGGCATACGGATATCCGAAGTTGTTAAGGGCCTTGCCGTCCTGTTTCGGGCTCAGGTCAATATCACGCCCTCTTGACAGCTCAAGCCTTTCATTCTCACAATTACCCCAGTAAAATTCCTGCATCTCTTTTGCCTCGGCAGAATCCTTCTCCCATTCATTCTTCAGAACCGCTTTCAGCACATCCGCCGGGTCAGCCAGAACCCATCCGGTTCCCGGAAGATAGAACTCTGCCCAGCAGTGCTGGTTCCCGGTAATCATCGTGTCATTGATGCGGACACCGAACATCTCCCTTGCAGGAATCCCGGCAGCACGGCACAGCCCGACAAATACGGAATTGATATCCGTACATTTTCCTCCCTTGGAAACAAGCAGCGCGCACACATCCCCGGTTCCGCATCCTGTGACGCTCTCATCGCGGTTCATGTTTGCGATTACCCAGTCATAGATTGCCCTTGCCTTGTCAAGAACGGTCTCTTTGCCCTCTGTAATCTTATCCGCAGTCGCCTTTACCTCTCCGTCAAGGGGAATGGTGCTGGATTCTTTCAGATACTCCTCCATATCCGAACCAATCTCACCCTCTTCTACCAGCTCAGGGCTCTTAATCTCCTGCCTGGAAGCCTTGAAAGAACAGCTTGCCTTGCGGTCAGCCGCGTCTGCATCGGCTCCCCACTCAATATACAGCATCTTGTTGCCCTGAGAATCTTCAGCAAGCTCTGTCTTCGCATCTCCTGCGTCAAACTCCGGCTCCTCAACCGTCTGATAGTCATTGGTCTGGGCAACCGGCAGCCACACACGGACAACCTTTCCTTTTTCATACTGTGACATATCAATGTCATAAGTCACCGTTCCGCTCTTTGCGGCTCCCGCCTCTGCCTGCTCTCCGCTCTGGGCATCCTCTTTCGTCTCTTCTTCACTGCCGTCTGCATCATCCTCAGAAGTGCTGCTGTCTGTACCCGTGCCGTCCGAGCTGCCGTCTGAACCGCCGCTGCACCCGACAGCAAATGAAACCGTCATGGCTGCCACCAGCAGCATGGATATCACTTTTTTCTTCATGTACCTGACCTCCCATTCATATGAATTTTTATCAGTCACTACATTAGCATATCCCGCACCGCCCGTCCAATCGTTTTTCATAATGTCCTGCGCCGATTTATTAACGATTTCTATAACGTTTGAAATGTTTTCATACAGTCCTAAACATTTTCTTTGATGCCTGCATATACAGGACATAAGCCAATGCCAAAGATGTAATATCAGCTACAGGCTGTGCCCATACCAATCCTGTCATGCCGACAATCATTTTCAGCAAAAACATTACAGGAATATAGATGACGCCCTGCCTGCTTATATTTATTATAAGCGCGGCAGCTCCTGCCCCCATAGCCTGCAGCGCGTTGAGCAATACATAAAACACTCCGAAAAATACACTGGTAGTGAGCAATATCCTTGAAAAACCCAAGGCAAAACCGTAGGCCGTGGCATCTGCAAGAAACGCTTTTACAATCTGGCCTGCAAACAGATAGCAGATACCTGTCAAAACCACACTGAGGACAAAAGAAAACACCAATGAAAAGCGCAGGACCTTTTTAAACCGCGCCCAAAGCTTTGCACCTACGCAATATCCCAGAATCGGCTGTATTCCCTGCCCTAACCCAATACATACCATGCCTGTCATCATGGTCACTTTCATCGCCACGCCAATGCCTGCAAGCGCCATATCCCCATACTGCGCCATTTGGCTGTTTGTGACAATGCTTGATATGCTCATCAGCAAGGAGCCTAATGCCGCGGGTATGCCGATGGCAAGGACACTGGCTGCAACCTTATCTTTCACAGTAAAATCTTTAAGACGGATGCTCAATGAAGATTTTCCGCGGATGAAATACATAATATAATAGCCTGCCCCTACGACATTTCCAATAACCGTTGCAATCGCCGCCCCTGCAATATTCCATCCAAATCCCAAGATAAAGATTGGGTCAAGAACTACATTTAAAAGGTTCCCTATGAGCGTTCCCATCATAGCTTTGGCAGATTCTCCTTCTGTCCTTATCACATTGGAATAGCAGTTGGAAATAAGCACAAACGGCCCGCAGAATACCACGATAACAAGATATGTTTTTGCTAATTCCCATGTGTCGGCACTTGCACCTGCCAAAGATAATATCGGATTTATGAATATAAGCATCCCCGCCGACATTATCATGCCGGCAATCACACATCCCCACATGCAAAAGGAACTTACCCTTTTCGCGTAATCCGTTTTCCCTTCACCCATTGCCCTTGATATGACCGAAGTTCCCCCTACTCCGAACACCGTTCCTACTGCCATACAGGTGCATTCCTGAATAGTTCCATAGATTTTTTGTCTTCCATTGTACTACCTCCATTTTCTCATTATTGATTGTATGCGATTGACAGTATACGATTTATTTGTTTTGTTTTAATGCCTGCTGTCATGCAACAGGCATTATTTATCTGCGAATGAGCGATTCACTTTTTTTAACAGGGAAAGAAACTCTCTTCTTTCCGATTCCGAAAGGGGCGTTAACAGTTTCTCTTCCATATCAAGCATTGCTGTTTCCGCATCTTTACAGCAACGTTCTCCCGCTGATGTAATCTGAACATATTTCATCCGCTTATCGTTCCTGTCTCCTGATACAGATACCAGGCCTTTTAGCTCTAACCTCGAAATCAGCCCTGCTGTTGTAGACTGTGCCAGCGCTAATCGTTTTTCAAGCTCTTTGAATGAAAGTTTTTTTTCCGGAACATCTGCAAGCGTCAACAGAACATTGATCTGAGAAAAAGTCAGCTCTTTCTTCCTCAGCTGATTATTCGCATTTTTTTCTAAAGCATTGTGTATCTGCTGGATGAAAAAACCGCATGTTTCTTTGGATATCATTCATATCCCTCCAATCTGATATACAGTATATCAGATTTATTCCAAAAGTCAATAGTATGCGTTTGATTTTTTACATCACCCTCTGCTTTTTCGCCTCCTCCACCAGATACCCTTTCTCCCGCAGCACATCCTCGATGCCGTTAAGAATCTCTTCATTCTCCGCCTCAACGGTATGATAATGATAATTCGAAGTGATATTTTTAAGAGGGCTTGACTTCCCAAGCCGGATATTTTCGATAAACTCCGTCACCTTCTTCCGGGAGTTGATGTCAAGGCGCGCCTCCATCCGCCCGTAAACCCGGTGGTTAATCATGACGTTCACCACTTTCCCGCCAAGGTCAACAATCGCACACAGCTCGTCCTCCATCTGTTCATCCGTATGGCTCACCTTGAACACCCGCTGCACTGCATGAGGAGTATTCACGATATATCCCCGGTTCGTAGCGATAATGTCGATTCCCGCCTCGCGGATGAGCGCCATATCCTGCACGATCACCTGGCGGCTCACATCGCAGAGCCTTGCCAGCTCTTTCGCCGGAACTGGCTCCCTGCTCTCACGGATGAGCCGGACAATCTCCCGTCTCCGTTCCACTTTCGTCATAGAGCTCCCCCTTCCTTAAACCGCATGAAGATTTTTCAGCGAAATATCCAGTATCGGCGCAGAGTGGGTCAGCGCCCCGCTGGAAATATAATCAACCCCGAGGGAAGTTAGCCTTTCAATATTTTCCTTCGTCACATTTCCCGAGCACTCCGTCTCAGCCCGCCCGTCAATCAGCGCAATAGCCTTACGCATCTCCTCCGGCGGCATATTATCGAGCATGATAATGTCTGCGCCCGCCTCCACGGCCTCTTTCACCATATCAAGGTTCTCCGTCTCCACCTCAATCTTGCGGACAAAGGGCGCATAGGCCTTCGCCATCTGGACAGCCTTCGTCACGCTGCCCGCCGCCCCGATATGGTTGTCCTTTAAAAGCACCCCGTCGGAAAGGTTGTAGCGGTGATTGTAGCCGCCTCCGACGCGCACCGCATATTTTTCGAAAATACGCATATTCGGCGTCGTCTTTCTCGTATCCAAAAGCTTTGTCTTACTCCCCGCAAGGAGTTTTGCCACATCACGGGTGTAAGTCGCGATGCCGCTCATCCTCTGCAGATAATTAAGCGCCACCCGCTCCCCGGAAAGGAGCACACGGATATCCCCCCGAAGGAGCCCCATCTTCTCCCCCTTCTTCACCTCGCCGCCGTCCTCGCAGAAGAACGTAATCTCCATCTGGTCATCCAAAAGCTCAAACACCCGGCGGAATACCCCAAGCCCGGCGATAATCCCGTCCTGCTTGCAGATAAGCTCCACCTCTCCTCTGACCGCCTCCTTCATCACCGAATTGGTGGTCACATCCTCGCTGGAAATATCCTCCTTAAGCGCCTCCATGATCAAATGGTCTGCCTGTAAACGCATCGTTATATCATTCATCGTAAATTTGCTCCTCTCCTATTCTCTGTCTTTTATTATCTTCTCTGCCGCCCGCTTTGCGAACACCAGGCTCTCAAGCAGTGAATTGCTCGCCAGCCGGTTCGCCCCATGCACGCCGTTGCAGCTCGTCTCGCCCACCGCGTAGAGATTTTCCATGGAACTCTTACTGTCCGCATCCACCCAGATTCCTCCCATAAAATAATGCTGGGCCGGAACCACCGGGATGCACTCCCTGGTCACGTCATACCCTTCCTCCAGGCAATGCTCGTATATATGGGGAAAATGCTTTAATATCGTCTCCCTGTCAATATGCTCCATGGAAAGCCACACATAGTCCGTTCCGTCCTCCGCCATCTGCCGCCGGATTGCATCCGCCACCACATCCCGGGGGAGAAGTTCATTGACAAACCGCTCTTTCTTCTTATTATACAGAACTGCTCCCTCCCCCCGGACAGACTCGGAAATCAGGAATCTGCGCCCCGGTTTCTTCGAGTACAGCGTCGTGGGGTGGAACTGTACATAGTCGAGATTTTCCAGGCGGATATTGTGCCTTTTGGCAATCTCAACGGCATCCCCCGTCAGATGCGGGAAATTCGTGGAATGCTGGTAACGCCCGCCGATTCCCCCGGTTGCCAGAACCGTATCCCGCGCTAGAATCCGGAACTCTTTGTCTGCATCTGTTTCTGCCAAGGCCGGCTCCTCTGCACCTAAAACTCTCCGCGCCGCAACTCCGCGGCATACGCCGTCCTTTTCTATAATATCGGTCATTTCCGTATATTCATAAACCGTGATATTCTTCCGCTCCCTGACCCGCTCCAAAAGCTTTCCGGTAATCTCCCGCCCGGTAATATCCTCATGGAACAAAATCCTGGGCCTTGAGTGCGCCCCCTCTCTCGTATAGACGAACTCCCCGTCCTCCTTGGCAAATTCCACGCCAAAATTTACCAGGTCACGGATTACATCCCTTGAGCCGCGCAGCATAATGTCCACCGACTCCTTCCGGTTCTCGTAATGCCCCGCCCGCATAGTATCCTCAAAATACCCGTCATAATCCTCCTCATCCCGAAGGACACAGATTCCCCCCTGGGCGAGTAAGGAATCACTGCTCTCGGCATCCGACTTTGTAAGCATTACGACCCGCAGGTCTTCCGGAAGGTTCAGCGCCGCGAACAATCCGCCCACGCCTGTTCCTACTATCACTACATCTGCATTTACATCCATCTTCCTTGTCCTCCGCCGGTCATCTTGCAAGCTCGAGCATCCGCTCTAAAGGCCGCCTCGTCTCTTCCCCAAGCTCCGTCTCCATATGTACTTCATTTTCCCCGGTCTTTAAGACATGCAGCACTTTTTCCAGCGTCACCAGTTTCATGTCCGGACACACGGGAAGAGTGTCGGTAAAGTAGAATTTCTTTTCCGGATTCTTCTGCTTAAGCTCGTGGGCGACGCCTTCCTCGGTACAGATGATAAATTCCTTCCCGCTGCTCTTTGTGGCAAACTTAATAATGCCGGATGTGCTGCCCACATAGTCAGAAAGCTCCAGCACCGCCCTGGCGCATTCCGGGTGGGAGAGCACCAAAGCGTCCGGGTGCTCTTTCTTTGCCTTTTTTATCTCCTCCGTCTGCATCCGCTCATGGGTCGGGCAGTAACCTTCATTATAGATAAAATTCTTCTCCGGCACCTGCTCCGCAATAAAATGCGCCAGATTCCTGTCCGGGATAAAGAAAATGTTCCGGTTGGGGAGCGCTTTTACAATCTTCACCGCATTTGCGGATGTCACGCAGACATCCGAAAGCCGCTTAAGCTCCGCCGTGGAGTTGATATAGCAGACTACCGCCAAATCCTCATATCTCTCCCGCACCCGCCGAATCGTCTCCTCGTCCGCCATATGCGCCATAGGGCAGTCCGCTTTCCCGTCCGGCATCAGAACGGTCTTTTCCGGGTTCAGCGCCTTGGCGCTCTCCCCCATGAACGACACGCCGCAGAATACGATTACCTGCGCCCCCGTCTCTGCCGCCGCTTTGCTGAGATAATAAGAATCTCCCACATAGTCCGCAATCTCCTGAACTTCCGGCGCGACATAATAGTGCGCCAGGATTACCGCGTTTTTTTCCTTTTTTAATGACTGTATTTCCTCTGTGATTGTCATTGCCTTGTATCCTCCTGTAAAATCATAACGGTCCATAACATTCCGACACAGTATAGCATATATCTTTACAGATGACAAGACACTTGGAAATCATTTCTCTCCTTGTGTTATATGTCAAATCATGCTATAAATTAAATAAGATATATTAGCAGAGGATTAAATATGTAACAATACGTCAATATATAAGGAGGAACTTGGTATGAATGGATGGTTTTTGGGAGAAACACTGATGACACATCTCAGAGATTTGAATTTTTTATCCATTCTTGTCCGAATCTGCCTGTCTATTCTTGTAGGAGGTATTCTCGGAATGGAACGCGGCAGAAAGAACCGTCCGGCAGGACTTCGGACATATATCCTTGTATGTCTCGGCTCTGCATTGGTGATGATGACAAATCAATATGTATATGTTACATACCACGTGGGAGATCCTATGCGTCTGGGTGCGCAAGTTATCAGCGGGGTCGGATTTCTCGGCGCAGGTACGATCATATTGACTGGAAGGAATAAGATTACAGGAGTAACAACTGCTGCCGGTCTGTGGACAGCAGCCTGCAGCGGCCTAGCAATCGGAATCGGATTTTACGAAGGCGCAATCCTCGGAGGAATTGCAATCGTATTTACTGTATCCGGTCTTTTAAAATTCGACATCTGGATTCGGAAAAGATCCCGGTACCTGGATCTTTATGTTGAATATAATGTAGAAAAGGGTACTTTCAATAGATTTTTGCAATACGCCGATGAACACCAGCTCGATATACATAACGTCCAGATCAGCAGCAGTTATTCCTGGCGTGATACAGGGGGACGTCACCGGACACTCAGCTATATTATCACAGTCTCCAGCCAAGTTCCCCGCACTCATGCAGAAATTATTGAAATATTGGTTCATGAAAAAGGGATCCAATTTATAGAAGAATTATAAGTACTGCCTATTTTCCGATAGATGATCTGCAGGGCTATGGTTCGCCCATAGCCCTGTTTTTTACTGATTCACCCTCAGTATCTTCACATCCTTCCCCTCTATCTTCACCTCTGTTCCTCCGCCCACCGTTTCTCCCGCAAGCAGATCAACACAAGTCTCTTCTACCCTTACCTCCGCAGCGCTGTCCCTGTGATTCAGCAGAAACAAAAATCTCCCATTCTCATTCTCTCGTTCCGTAACTTCTATGCCATCCGCACTTTCGAGAAGAGCTCCAATCCCACACTCCCCGCACACGTCCTCAAGAAATGCCCGGTAAAACTGCTCGTCCGAGCGGGTCGCCACATAGTATGCTTTTCCTTTCCCGAACTCATTTACCGTCACCGCAGGCATCCCGGCATAAAAGTCTTTCTGGTACGCGCCAAGCGCTTTCGCCCCCTCCGGATGGATGAGGTCGCACAAAAGACGCGCCGGATATGTCTTTCCGTTATAATCAAAGTGATTCTCCTTATCCTTTGGCAGCGCGTCAATCTCCTCCGCCCAGATTCCTAAGATATCCCGAAGTCTTCCCGGATATCCCCCGGTAATTACCAGGTCATGCTCATCCACAATTCCGCTGAAAAATGTGGTGATAAATGTTCCGCCGTTTTCCACAAACCGGCGCACCTTCTCGTCATACCCGCTCTTTGTCATATAGAGCACCGGCGCGATTAAAAGCTTATACTTATCCAGTCCGTCTTCAGCTCCCACAAAATCCACCGGGATATTTAAGCCATGCAGTGCTTTATAATAATCCAGCACCTGCGCCTTATAATCAAGGTCTGTCGTCGGCCCCGCCGTGCAGTTTAACGCCCACCAGTTATCCCAGTCAAAATAGATGGCAGCTTTTGCATTCGGAACGGCGCCCAGCAACTCGCCGCCAAGCTTTTTCAGCTCCTTCCCAAGAGCCGCTGCCTCCTTAAATACCCTCGTCTCACCGTTTCCCACATGGTCAATGACCGCACTGTGGTACTTCTCACATGCCCCGATGCTCCTTCGCATCTGGAAGAACATGACCGAATCCGCACCGTGGGCAACCGCCTGATAGCTCCAGAGCCGCATCACCCCCGGACGTTTCAGCGCGCAGTATGTGTGCCAGTTGGTGACGCCCGGCGTCTGCTCCATCAAAAGGAACGGCTTTCCGCCGCCCACCCCCCGCATCAGGTCATGCTGCATAGCGATTTCCGCCGGAGCGGCATCCGCATCCGGGTAGTTATCCCAGGAGACAACGTCCATATATTTGCCCCATTTCTGATAATCCAGCGCCGGGTAAAATCCCATCAGGTTCGTCGTCACCGGAATGTCCGGCGTTACCCTTTTCACCGCGTCATACTCCATCCGGTAGCAGTTTAAGATGCTGTCCGAGTTAAACCGCCGGTAATCCAGCGTGATTCCCTGGAACATGCTCCGCTCAGGCTCAAAATGCTCACTCAGCGCATTGGGCAGCACAATCTCATCCCAATCATAAAACGTGTGCCCCCAAAAAGACGTATTCCACGCCCGGTTCAATTCCCTGGTGGTCTGATATTTCTCCTTAAGCCACACTCTGAACGCCCGCTCGCAGTTCTCACAATAACATTCCCCACCATATTCATTCGAGATGTGCCATGCAACGATATTTTCATAATCCTTATACCGCTCGGCAAGTTTTCCCGCCAGCCTCACGGAGTACTTTTGGTAGGCGGGGCTGTTCGGGCAGGAATTGTGGCGGCCGCCGAATTTATGCTTTCTCCCCTCAAAATCCACCCGCAGGATATCCGGGTGACGCTTTGCCATCCACGCCGGATGCGCGCCGGTGGAGGTGGCAAGACACACTTTCAATCCATTCTTTTGCACCATCTCCATAATCCTGTCAAGCTTTGAGAAGTCATATTCCTCCTCCGAGGGCTGGATTGCCGCCCAGCTAAAGACGTTTAAGGTCACGATGTCAATGCCCGCCTCTTTAAACAGGCGCATATCCTCCATCCAGATGTCCTCCGGCCACTGCTCCGGGTTATAATCGCCGCCGTATACGATTTTGTCAACCTTATCGCTGTATTTTTTCATAAATTTCTTCCTTTCATAGATGAATTAAAATGTTTAGGCAAAAAGACTTTCCGTCCAGTCTTACTGAGCGATACAAAGACGGATATCCCGCGAGGAGCTGCCGACCCTGACTTCCATTCCCTCTCTGTAATCTTCCGCCTCTACCGTCACCCTCCGGCTCTCTCCCGGCTCAAGGAAAACTTTTTCAAAGCCCTTTAGCTGCTGCACTGCCTCATCCTCCGACCGCTCCCGGGGCGCAAGGTACACCTGCACGGTTTCCTTCCCCGCCTTCTTTCCGGTATTGGTAATCCGGCACTCCACATAGGTTTTCCCGTCTTTCTCCGTAAGACACGCCGCCTCATACGCAAAAGAAGTGTAAGACAGCCCGTGGCCAAAGCAAAACTCCGGTTCAATATGAAAAGCATCCAGATAACGGTAGCCCACGAATATCCCTTCTGCATAATCTGCCGTTTCTTTTTGGGCAAAATTCCCCCAGGCATGGGCCGAACAGTCCATATGAGTCTTGTAAAAGCTCTCCGGCAGTTTCCCCGACGGATTTACCTTTCCAAACAGCACCTCGGCAAGCGCAAGGCCGCCCTCCATCCCGGCATACCAGCTCCACACAAGGCTGTCCGCCCGGTCAACCCATCTGCCCATCTCCACCGGACTACCGCCCACCATCACGACCACCGTATCCGGATTCACGGCAAGCAGCCTCTCAATCAGCTCATCCTGCTCATAGGGCAGCCGCATATCCGCCCGGTCATTCCCTTCGCAGTCCTGCTCATGATTCAGACCTCCGATGAAAATGACCTGGTCAAACTCTTCTGCCATGTTAACGGCCTCTTCTCTGAGCGCTTTCCGCCTCGCTACAAGCGCCTCATCCTCTTTTCCCGCGCCGCGAACCTCTCCGCCGCCATTTTCCAGGCTTGCCTCCTGCCAGTTTGCATCCGTATCTTCCTTCTTCGGAGTCTGGCAGTAGCCTTTCACATAGGTAACCTTCGCATTGCCGCCCAGCAGCATCTTGATGCCCATCAGCGGGGTAATCTCATAAAGCGCCTTAATCTCCGCACTGCCGCCGCCCGGTGCATGATGCATATCTGCATTTTCTCCGATGACAAGGACTTTCTTCGTCCTCTCCGGGCAAAGGGGCAACCGATTCCTGGAATTCTTAAGGAGGACCACCGATTCCCGCGCCACATCTAATGCCGCCTGCCTGTGCTCCGGCGTATTGTACGCGCCGCATTTGCGTTCTTCTAATGCATCGCCCAGCATATGGAGCCGTCCCATCAGCATCAGTATCCGCACGACCTTCTCATCGATGGCACTCTCCGGGATTTCGCCCTTTTCTATCAACTTTTTTAAAGGCTCTGCCATATAGTACTCATCAAAATTATCCGTCACCGACATCTCGATGTCAAGCTGGGAATTTGCCGCCTCTTTCGTATCATGCACACCGCCCCAGTCGGAAATCACAACACCGTCATATCCCCACTCCTCACGGAGAATCCGATTCAGCAGGAAATCACTCTGGCAGCAGTGCTCCCCGTACAATCTGTTATACGCGCCCATAATCGTATAGCATTTCCCCCTCTTGACCGCGTCATAAAAAGCCGGAAGATAGATTTCCCGAAGAGCCTTTTCGTCAATCTTCACGTCCACCCAAAGCCTCTGGGTTTCCTGGTTATTTGCCGCAAAATGCTTGACACACGCCGCAACATCCCACTTCTGGACGCCCTTTATATAGGGCACTGCCATCTCCTTTGTCAGATACGGGTCCTCGCTGAAATACTCAAAATTCCGCCCGCATAAAGGGCTGCGCTTAATATTCACGCCAGGCCCTAAGATCACGTCCTTGCCGCGCCCCCTCGCCTCCGCTCCCAGCACATCCCCTGTAGCGTAAGACAGCTCCCTGTTCCATGTAGCTGCCAGCGCACTGTTGCAGGGAAGATACGTCACATAATCGTCATGGTTCCCCACACTCTTCCAACTGTCCGGCTCAAACTCCTGCCGGACCCCCATCGGCCCGTCCGACATAGAAAGCCCCGGAATCTTAAGCCTCTCCACCCCTTTCGTCCGAAACAGCTCCGCCCCATGGATCATCCCAATCTTCTCCTCCAAAGTCAGCCTGCCCGCTAGCTCCTCCGCCCTCTCCCTCAATTCCCTGTCATTAAAGTTTTTCATATATACTGCCACTCCTTCATCCTACCCCACCATGCAGATAAACGCCCCATGCCGCTCCGGCAGCCTTATCACCGTATCTTTCCCTTCCGCGCTTACCTCGGCTCCTACTGCTTTAATTACCATCTCACCAATCAAACGTATCTGCACATTCACATTTCCTTTGACTTCTCCATGTATCTTATTCCCGGCGCGCCTTAAGGTAACCGAAGTCGCCAGCTTTTCACTCTGGTAGACCTCTGCGTGCGCCTCCCCGGTCAGTCCGTACACCTTCATCTCCAATTGCTTTTCTTTGTCCTCAGTCTCCTGCTCTGTAGCTATGATGCTGTTTTCCCGAACCCACAGCGGAATAGACAGGTAATCATGATATTCCTCCCGCCAGGTTCCTCCATCCGTCTGCTCCCCGGTCAGATAATTGGTCCAAATACCCCGAGGCAGGTAATACACCGCTTTTCCTTCTTCGTTGAAAATCGGTGCCACAAGGAGACTGTCTCCCAACATATACTGCTTGTCAAGGAACCGGCAGTTTCTGTCCTCCTCAAACTCCAAAGGCATACTCCTAAACATGGGAATCCCGGTTCTGGAAGTCATATAAGCGCTGCTGTAAAGGTAAGGCACAAGCTCCAGCTTTAGCTTTGTAAAGAAACGCACCACATCCACGGCCTCCTCGTCATAGGCCCACGGTACACGGTAAGATTTACTTCCGTGCAGCCTGCTGTGAGTGGACAAAAGACCGAATGCCGCCCACCGCTTATAAACATCTGCCGTGGAGGTGCTTTCAAATCCGCCGATGTCATGGCTCCAGTAACCAAAACCGCTGCTGGTCAAAGAAAGCCCTCCCCTTAAGCTCTGCTCCATAGACTCATAGTCAGACCAGCAGTCTCCGCCCCAGTGAACCGGGAACTTCTGACCGCCCGCCGTCGCAGAGCGGGCGAAAAGCACAGCCTCTTCCCTTCCTTTACATGTTACAAGCACGTCATACACTGCCTTGTTGTAAAGATAGGTGTAAAAATTATGCATCTTCTCTGGGTCTGCACCGTTAAAATAAACCGCATCCGTCGGTATCCGCTCGCCGAAATCCGTCTTAAAGCAGTCAACGCCCATATCCAAAAGCCTGGCAAGCTTATCCTGATACCATTTAACCGCCTCCGGGTTGGTGAAATCCACGATGGCAAGCCCCGGCTGCCACATATCCCACTGCCAGACATCGCCGTTTGCCCGTTTTAAAAAGTATCCCTTTTCCATTCCCTCATCAAAAAGCACCGACTCCTGGCCGATATACGGATTAATCCAGACGCACACCTTGATTCCTTTTTCTCTGATGCGCTTAAGCATCCCCACCGGGTCCGGGAACACTCTTTCATCCCAGACAAAGTCCGTCCAGTGGAACTCCCGCATCCAGCAGCAGTCAAAGTGAAAGACACTGAGAGGAATCCCCCGCTCAAGCATCCCGTCGATAAAGCTCATCACCGTCTCCTCATCATAATCTGTCGTAAACGACGTGGAGAGCCAGAGTCCGAACGTCCACTGCGGCGGCAGCGCCGGTTTTCCGGTGATATCCGTATAGCGCACCAGCACATCCTTCATGGCTGGCCCGTTGATCAGGAAATAATCCAGGCTCTCCCCCTTCACCGAAAATCCTACTTTGGCAACCTGCTCCGTCGCCACCTCGAACTCTACCTTCTCCGGGTGGTTGACAAACACGCCGTACCCCCGGTCAGACAGGTAGAAGGGAATATTTTTGTAAGACTGCTCCGTACAGGTCCCGCCGTCCTCATTCCAGATGCTGACGGACTGCCCATTCTTCACAAAAGGTGTAAAACGCTCGCCAAGCCCATAGATCAGCTCATCCACAGATAGCCCTAACTGCTGGCACATATACGCGTCCTCACTTCCCTTATCATAGGCAAAGCCCTTCCAGTCCGTTTTCAGATAAGACAAATCTCTTGCTCCGCTCTTTGTCAAAAGCTTTCCGTCACGCTCGTAACGCATGGACCAGTTTTCCTTATTGAGCACCAGGCTCAGATGTCCGCTGGACACGGTAATCTCTTCCTGTGTCTCCTCCATATGGAAACAATCCGATTCTTCCGGCAGATTAAGCTCGAACCGGGTCACATCCGGCTTTCCCCCTCTGTGATGGCAAGCCTGCACCCGGATGACCTCCGGCACAGGCGCGGTTATCTTAACCGTCAGGTTAATGCCGCCCAGCGTATCTCCCTTTTCTGCGATTCTCTCCGTTGGCGCGCACAGCGTCACCTGGTTTTTCTCCTCCCTCACCTCATATACATGTGCGGGCGAGAAACATTTGCATCCTTCTTTCAATAACCAACATCCATTGTGAAATTTCATTATCCTATACCTCCCTGTTTTTTACCCAATTATAAGAAACTGGTTCTCGAATTAATACGGTAATAATTTGCAAAAAAATACTACTTTTTTTGAAGAAATGTTGTGTTACAATGTCCGTAGATGAACTTAAAATATAGATGTTATCCGGAGGACGGCAGTCAGGCGCACCCCCTCCCCTAAACAGACGAAGGCAACGCTCCTTAAATGTCTGCTTAGGGGAGGGGGTTCGCCTGGCTGCCTGTACACTGGCTAGCGTCTGGATTTTTGAGGGGTTTAGTTATGAAGAATCTTTTTCAGTTTAATTATTTTTCCAGGAATAATATGAAACGGCAGCTTATTACTTTGTTTATTTGTGCGATTATTATTCCGGTACTTTGTATCAGTGCCATACTTGGTTTCATGATATATAAGAGGACGATTTCGCATTATGAGGATCTGGCGGCCTCGCAGAGTAAGCTGGTGCATTCTACCATTGTGTCCACGTCCATTTACCTGCATTCTACTTATGAGTCTGTCATTGACAGTTCTAAGCTGCAGCAGCTCCTCTGCACGGAGGACCCTGCTTTTGACTCTGTGGCGGCTACGGCGGAGCTGACTGCTCTTTTTGACAAGACTTTGACTAATACGGCTATGCTCACCACCCTCCAGCTCTATGTGCCGGAAAGGCTTATGGGAAATGTGGAGTCCAACCAGTACATCCTGCCGTTTACCGGGGAGACTTCCCATTCCCGCTGGTACAAAAAAGCCCGAGAAATATCCGGGAACTTCTGGATTAGTGATATCCGCACCGGGCAGAACGATGTCAATTACTGGGAGCTCCACTACTGCTGCCGCATTCCCGTTCCCCAGAAGAACGATTACGCGGTGCTGGTGATGTCCGTCTCCAACGATTACCTGAGAAACCTCATCTCCAATGAGAATTATCAGATTTACATCAATGTAAACGACGAGCCGGTCTTTATAAGCTCTGACCGCGCCTACGCCGGTGAGGAATTTCCCCTCGGCCTTGAGCGGGAACCCTCCGGCTCACGCACCGGAACCTTCACCTTGTTTGGCGAAAAGGTCATCGGTTCCCTCAAAACGGTCAATCTCTACCACTCCGAGGATACGCTGCATATCTTTGTTGCGGATAGGAATGCCCGGAGAACCACACAGCAGCTCCTTTTTATCTTTTTGCTGATCACGATGCTTGCCCTGCTGATCTCGGCAGTCATCATCTCCTTATACGCGACCTACTTCAGCGGGCGCATCAACACGCTGCGCCTCGCCATGTCCAGGGTCAGCAACAATAATTATGACATCGTGGATACTATCCGCGGCGACGATGAGCTGACCGCCACCTTCCGGGACATGAAGGTCATGGTGGAAAAGCTTAAGAGCGCCGAGGCGGAGATTTACCAATCCCAGATTCGCCAGCAGACCATCGAGAACCAGCAGCAGCAGATGGAGCTTAAGCTTTTGGCAAACCAGATCAATCCGCATTTCCTCTATAATACGCTGGAATCTATCCGCATGAAAGCGTTCATAGAGGGCAACAGAGACGTTGCGACAGCAATCAAGCTCCTGAGCAAATCCATGCGCTACGTCTTAAGCAACACCAGGACCACCTCCACGACCCTTGAGAAGGAACTTGACTACATCAACACCTATATGGCAATCATGAAACTGCGGTTTTCCTCCCGCATCGATTACGACATTTATATAGAAGAAGGGCTTGCACACTCCGGATACCGTATCCTCCCCCTTCTCCTGCAGCCAATCATTGAAAATGCCATCTCCCACGGTCTTAGGGATATGGAAGAAAACGGGCACATCATCTTGAAAATCCGCACATCAAAGGACGGCGCGCTGCTCCATGCCCGCATCTTTGACAACGGCGCGGGCATGTCAAAAGATACGCTCAAGCATGTAAACGCACACTTAAGCATCCCCCCGTCGAAGGATTCAGAGCACGGCATCGGACTTTATAATATCAACAACCGCATCCACCTCTTTTACGGGCAGGAATACGGCATTTCCATTCAAAGTAAAGAAGGCTTTGGAACCTGCGTGTCGGTTACTATACCGCTGTGCAGCACAGTGCCGGGGGAGCCCCCGGATTCTGTCCAAACCGGCGAAACATCCGTCACAAATATTCGTTATACAAAGGAGGAAGAAGAATGAACGTATTTATTGCTGATGACGAACAGCTTGTGCTGGAAGGATTAAAACAGATCATCGACTGGGAAAGCCTCGGATTCTCCATATGCGGAACTGCCATGAACGGTCAGGACGCGTTGAACAAAATCCTGTCCTTAAGACCCGAACTTGTCCTTTTAGACATCCGTATGCCAAAGATGAACGGCATTGAGGTAGTTAAAAATGCCATGGAGTCAGGATTTTCCGGCAAATTCATCATCTTGAGCGGACTTTCTGATTTTAAGCTGGCACAGACCGCCATGCGCTACGGCGTTGACTTTTACCTGACCAAGCCCATCGACGAGGAGGAATTAGAGCAGTCGGTAAGCACGGTGCGGCGCATTATCGAAAAAGAGACGAAAGCCTCCCGCTCCTACTCCCAGTACCGCGACAAAGCCAGGGATAACATTTTGAGGGAAATCCTTCTCAACACCTGTAATTACCACACCCTTGACTTAAACGACCTGCATTTAAACTGCGACATTTACCAGGTCATCACCTACGGGAACTATAACCAGTCCGCCCTCCACCTGGCGTGGGACTTTTCCGAGCTTATGCGCGTCACCAACCAGGACAGCCAGACCTATGACATCCTGGAGATTGACCAGCGAAGGATTATCCTTTTAAAAGGGGAATTTGCCATCGAAAGGTTCAACAATCTGCTTAAGCACTACCACGCCAAGCCCCAGAAGGGGTCTCCTTTCGACTCCATCTTCCTCACCTACGGACGGCAGGTCATCCGTATCGAAGACATCCATCTGTCCTACCAGGATGTCTGCCTCCTTGAGGAGCGCCGTTTCTTCTGTATGCCCGACCAGCACGTTATCGGCTATGATGAGTTTCACATGCATCTCGCCTCCACCCACCTGTTTACGCAGGATTTGGCGCCGAGATACGCGGAGTCCTTTTCCAATTACATACAGTCGCACAATCCGACGCTGATATCCGGCACCTTAAAAGAGCTGTCCGCCTATCTGTCAGGATGCACTGCGGAAATCACTGATATCAAGCATTTCCTCATTGATATCTATATCCTGGTCAAGCAGAAGATTATGCAGGTGTTCCCCCAGACAGACCTTCCTTTCCTGGCAAATGCCTCCGTCATCATCTTAATCGAGGAAAAATATTATCTCTACGAGATTATCGGGTTTCTCGGAGAGCAGTTTGAGATGTGGATGCATTCCGTCGGTTATTCCTCCGGGGAAAATGTACTCGACGAGGTACTCCACTACATCCAGAATAATTACCAGGAGAATCTGAAACTGGAGACGCTGGCGCCTCTCTTCGGCTACAACAGCTCTTATCTGGGCAGGCTTTTTACGAAAAAACTGGACGTAAACTTCAATGCCTACTTAGACCAGGTACGCATCGCCCGGGCAAAGGAACTTTTGGACGACGGCTCTTTAAAGGTCTACGAGATTGCCGAGCGCGTAGGCTACAGCAACGTGGATTATTTCCACCGCAAGTTCAAGAAATACGAGGGTACATCCCCCGCCGAATACAGGAAGAAGAGGAATCCGTGAGCTTACGGATTCCTCTCTGCCACCTCTTCTCTCGCCGCCGTCTCAGCCTTCGCGTTATCAAAATCCACTTTCACCACATCGTCATACCCCAGCCCTTTCAGGGTACGTCTAAGCTCAGTAAGCATCCCATCGAATTTCTCCGCATCCTCGAATATCATCTGCCACGAACCGTCAATCACCGCCGACTTGCACCGGCTCCGCATGGTGACGATATTGGCGTCCTCCGCCGGCGTAGAGTAATTGGCGCCGGGCGCAACCAGCAGCATATCCTTCTTTTCCAGATACTCCATGGCAGTATCCGCTCCCATCCTCTCTGTCCAGTCCTCATCAAGAGCGCATTTATTTTCCTCGATGGTAGACTCCCAGCTCAGATAATCGTAAGGACAGCCGGTATTGGGGTCTGTCTCTGTGTGGTTGATAGTCTTAAAATTCAGGGCAGATACCCCGCTGCTCCATTTTCCGCCTCCGTACTCTTCCGGTACTTCAACCTGTGCGCCTGGAAGTGCTTTTTTTCCGAAGTCAGTGAGAACAGGCTGCCCGTCCTCCCCAAGTTCCCATGTAAGTCCTTCCGGCCCCGCCGCGCCGTTGGTCTGTCCGTTTATCTCAAAACCCTCCGGCGAATACAGCCAGTCAATAAAGTCCGCCATCCTCCGGGAATCCGCCGCCCCCGCTCCGATTGCGATAACTCTTTTCGATTCCCCCTCCGGCCAGCAGCCATAGGAGAGAATCTTCATGTCTTCCACCGCCGCCATCCGAAAGCCTTTGCCGTCCGCCCTGTTTTCCGCCGTGTCAAAAGCACTCTGCCCTACCCACGGCCACGGGCTGCTAAGCGTCTTCCCCGACTGGTATTTTGTTATCCAGGCATCATAATCCTGGGAGGGCGACTCCTGGTCAACGAGCCCTCTTTTATTTGCCGCATTGAGAAAACGCAGCGCCCGGATATAGTGGGAATCCTCATCCATGATATCCTCATAATCCGAACCGTCCGCCCTGGACAGCACAAAGCCCTGCTCGTCATACCCGTACATACAGACAATCTGCTTTGCATTGTTCATCATATTGTCATCCCAGTCTTTGAACAGGGAGATGGCATAGATATCATCGGCGCCTTCCTCTTTGCGCGCCAGGCTCTGCATCTTATCAAGGACATCCAGAAGGGCATCCAGATCATCCATCTTCGGATATCCCGCCTTTTTATAGTAATCCCAGCGGACATACACACCGAACGTGGAATCTCGCCCCTCGGAGGACACAGCGGCAGGCCGGGAGGAGATTGAGTTTGGGAACCCATAAATCCCTTCTGCCTCCACAAGCTCATTGGTCTTTTCCACCGCGGCGCCGTAATGTTCCATAATGTCCTTGCCCTCCATAAGCTCCGTGCAGTCGAGGACAAGGCCGCCCTCCGCAAGCTCATTGAGCTTTCCGTTGGCAGTGTTGATAAGAATCAGGTCGCCAAGGTCGCCGGTCGCCGCCCGGGTCTGATAAAGCGTATCGCCGCCGCCCGTCACATTAGGCGCGATGATATTCAGCTCCATGTTAAAACGGTCTTTGACCGCTTTCGCAAACCAGCCGCTCTGGATACCCTGGTAATTGGCAAACTCATCATAGACATCTACGGTGATGAACTCCTTGTAGCGGGATGCGCCGGACGCGGTGCCTTCTTTCTCTCCCCGGGCAAAGGTACAGCCCGCCGCCAGAGAGATGAGCAGTAAGATGCAGAACAGTATACTTGTTGGTTTCTTTCTCATAATCAATCCCCTTTGATCCGTTCGCCAAACCGCACCTCGCAGTCCTTCCGGAAAAATGATACCCCGTAACAGTCAATCTTCCGATATCCTTCCATACGCAGCTCTTCCATATATTTCTTATCATAAATCTGCTGCACCGCTTTCATTGCGTCATCTTCCAACTCGTCAATCGAATCTGACACCTTTACTTCCAGGACAAAAGACCTTCCTCTGAGCGACGGGCTTTTTACCACGATATCCGAGCGCCCGTTGCCCGATTCCCGGTTCGACTTCACCAGGTAATTTTCACTCTGGCTCAAGATACCGGTAAGGAATCCGTGGTAAAAGTTCTCCGCGCTGTCGTAGAAACTCATCGTGCGGAAAAGCTGTCCGTTCAGTATATCCGTCATCCTTTCCGCGTCTCCCTCTTCCATGGCACGGTACAAATCGCGGAAATCCTCCTTCTTTATCACATCCCTGAACCAGTTCAAAATCGTGGCCCGGTAGATGGTCTTCACTTCCACATTAGGAATCCGCGCCTTTAAATGGACAGACGACTCCTTAAAATACTCGCTCTCTTTCGTCAGATACCCGGTAAAGTAGAGGAAATTCCACAGATTTTCCCCATCACTGTGCATATCCCCGTAGGTAACCTCCTCATGCACCTGTATATCCAGCGTTCCGCCGCTTAACAGCTCTTCAATCTGCATCTTTGTCTCCCGGTCAGCCCTCATGATCAGATCCTTGACGATATCATTGGAGCTGGTATTGATCCAGTACGGGCGCGGAAATGCGTCTACATCCGAATACAGGTCATACAGGAACTTGATCACGCTCCACGGATTATACACCTTTGTATTCCCAAACAAATATCCGTTGTACCATTCCTTCATAGTCGCAAACCGGCTCTCCACACCGTAATCCTTCATCATCTGCAATACTTCCGGCTCCGTAAAACCGAAATGCTCACTGTACTTTTTGTCAAGCACCGAGATAATGTTCAGATGGTTCAGCCCCGTAAAAATGCTCTCCTTTGATATCCTAAGACACCCGGTAATAACCGCAAACTGCAGATACTCATTCGTCTTTAAGCTGTGCTCGAACAAGGCGCGGATAAAATCCACCATCTCGTCATAAAAGCCCCTGAAATATGCATTCTCCAGCGGCACATCATATTCATCTATCAGTATGACTGTATTTTTACCGGTGATTTTCCTCATACATTTGCTGAATAATTTCAGCGAGCTGCGGACAAGCTTTGGGTCAGCCTTTTCATCCGCAACGGCAATATACTGTTCATATTCCTTTAAGGCAAGCAGCTCCCTCCCGCGCTCAACGATACTTCTGTGCCTGTCAAACTCAGACGAGATTTCCGCCTGCAGCATATAGTAAGCCGTCTCAAAATTCTCCTGTTTTGCAGATTTTAACGTCAGATTGATCACGGGGTACATGCACATCTGGCTGATATATCTCTCCCCGGCCTCCATGATCTTCATATCCCGGAACAGTTCTTTGTTCTGTTCATTTATTTCCGCATCCTGCGTGTCCTCAAAGAAATACCGGAGCATACTTAAATTCAGCGTTTTCCCGAAACGTCTCGGACGCGTGAACAGGTTCACTTTTCCCTGCATATCCAATAACTCTTTGATAAATAACGTTTTATCCACATAATAATAATCAGATTTCACTAAATCCACAAAGTTTTCCACACCTACCGGCAATGGCTTTCTCATCTTACCGCCTCCAATCTGCTGCTTTTCCCATATTATACCCTATTCCCATCCATTCCACAATCAATTATTCCCCCGCAGACCTCCTTGAAAGCCGTTTCCCGCCCTGATTCTACAAAGATGTCTAATTTTATACATAGTTTCTGTTTGCTTTTTTCCGTAGCAGGATTCCTGCCGGCGCCTCTATAATGATATCCATAAATACTTTGATTTTTCAGAAACGGAGGTCGCCCTTATGAGCAACAGCAAATTAAATCCTGTTATCGATTTTATCAACACACTATGCAGCTTTTTTGTGCTGAACCTGATCTTCCTGATCACCTGTCTCCCGGTATTCACTGTCGGGAGCGCCCTTTCTTCTCTCTATTATGTGATGGGCAGGGAGACCAAAGGCGAGTACGGCTATCTGGTACGCACCTATATCCGGGAATTTAGGCGCAATTTTAAAGACGGCAGCCTGGCTTTCCTTCTCTTTTTGATAACCGGAGGCCTGTTGGGGTTCAACCTCTTTTTCTGGCCATTCAGAGGAACGCCCGTTTCCTCCGGGATTACGGGGATTTTAGCCGCCCTTTTTCTCGTGTGGCTGATTGTCTTCCACTATACGTTCCCGCTCATTGGGCGGTTCATCAACACACCGCTCAACTCTATCCGGAACGCGTGGGGGCTGGCTCTGCGAAATATAAAATGGACCCTTGCCCTGCTTTTCATAGACATACTTACCGCCTGTTTCTGCCTGTTCCTTCCGCTGAATACCGTGCTGACAGCAATGTGCTCACTGGGCTTTGTACTGATTGCTTACTTCCAGTCCTTTATCTTTAACCGGGTCTTCCTCCCCTATGAGGGCGCAAAGGACGATTCCTCCGGAAAGCAGAGCATCTTGAGGGAACATGCGGACATGATGACCGGCACATCCCAGTTTTAGGACGGCGTTTCATTTGTAAAAGCATAAGAAAGGATTAGATTTATGAAATTCGGATATTTTGACGACACAAAAAAGGAATATATTATCACTTCACCGCAGACTCCCCTTCCCTGGATTAATTATTTGGGGAACGAGTCCTTTTTCTCCCTGATTTCCAACACCTGCGGAGGGTACAGCTTTATGAAAGACGCAAAGCTCCTCCGTCTTACGCGCTACCGCTACAACAATGTGCCTGCCGACACCAACGGGCGGTATTACTTTATCAACCACAACGGCACAGTCTGGACGCCCGGCTGGCAGCCGGCGAAGACAGACTTAGACAGTTACGAATGTCATCACGGTCTTGGCTACAGCCGGTTTATCTCCTCCAAAAACGGAATCTGCGCGGAGCTGACCGCTTTCGTTCCTCTGGGCGAGACCTGCGAAGTCAACCGTCTCATCCTCCGGAATGAGACGAAGGAGACACAAACCTTATCCTTAAGCTCTTATGTGGAATTCTGTTTCTGGAATGCAGTGGATGACGCTGCCAATTTCCAGCGGAACTTGAGCATCGGCGAAGTGGAAGTTGCCGGCTCTACCATCTATCACAAGACCGAGTACCGGGAGCGCCGGGACCATTACGCTTATTACACCGTCAATGCTACCATCGACGGTTTCGATACAGACCGGGATGCATTTCTTGGAGACTACGGCAGCATCGAGAATCCGAAGGCAGTCAGAGACGCATCTTCTTATCAGTCAATCGCAAGTGGTGGAGCCGTTATCGGCTCCCACCGCCTGAGCGTCACTTTAAAGCCGGGGGAGGAGCGTAGCCTTATCTTCCTCCTTGGCTACGCCGAGAATCCGGCGAATGAAAAGTGGGAATCTTTAGATGTTATCAATAAAACTCCCGCCCTGCGCGCGATTTCCCGATTGGATAATGACCGCAAGGTTGCGGACGCTCTTGATGCCCTTGCCGATTACTGGAATCATCTGCTGTCTAAATTCACCTTAGAATGTGCCGATACAAGGCTGAACCGCATGGTAAATATCTGGAACCAGTACCAGTGCATGGTGACCTTTAACCTGTCGCGCTCCGCCTCCTACTTTGAGTCGGGAACCGGGCGGGGCATGGGATTCCGGGATTCCTGCCAGGACCTTTTAGGCTTTGTCCACCTGATTCCCGACCGGGCAAGACAGCGGATTCTTGACATCGCCGCAACCCAGTTCGAGGACGGCAGCGCCTATCACCAGTACCAGCCGCTGACCAAGAAGGGAAATGCGGACATCGGCAGCGGATTCAACGACGACCCGCTGTGGCTCATTGCCGGAACTGCCGCTTACCTGAAAGAAACCGGGGACACCACTATCCTTCACGAGCCGGTTGATTTTAACAATGACCCGGCAAAAAAACAGCCGCTTTTTAAGCACTTAAGGCGCTCCCTTGACTATACCCTTACCCACTTAGGTCCCCACGGACTGCCGCTGATTGGAAGAGCCGACTGGAACGACTGCCTGAACTTAAACTGCTTTTCCACCGAGCCGGGAGAGTCTTTTCAGACCTTCGGCCCATCGGAAGGCCCGGTGGCTGAGTCCGTATTTATCGCAGGGATGTTTGTCAAATACGCCCGCGAATATGCCGCCATTAGCCGCCTGCTCGGTGACGAGACGGAGGCTCTGCGCGCGGAGGATGCCGCCGATACTATGTATCAGTCCATCTTAAGTTCCGGCTGGGACGGGGAATGGTTCCTCCGTGCCTATGATGCGAACGGCGACAAGGTAGGCTCCAAAGAATGCCCGGAAGGGAAAATCTATATCGAACCCCAGGGATTCTGTGTGCTTGCAGGCGTGGGCATCGAAGAAGGGTACGCCGAAAAAGCGCTGGATTCTGTGAAAAAACATCTGGACACAGAATACGGAATCGTGCTGCAGCAGCCGCCCTACAGCCGCTACTATGTGAACTTAGGCGAGATATCCTCCTATCCGCCGGGATATAAGGAAAACGCGGGAATCTTCTGCCACAACAACCCGTGGATATCCATTGCGGAGACATGCATCGGACGCGGAAACCGGGCATTCGAAATTTACAAAAAAACGTGCCCGGCATATATCGAGGACATCAGCGAAATCCACCGCACAGAACCCTATGTCTATTCCCAGATGATTGCGGGCAAGGATGCGCCAAAGCACGGCGAGGCGAAGAATAGCTGGCTCACCGAAACCGCCGCCTGGACATTTGTCAATGTCTCCCAGTATATCTTAGGAATACGACCGGATTTTGACGGGCTGCATATCGAGCCCTGCCTTCCGGCAGAGTTGGAATCCATAAAAATCAAACGGCATTACCGGGGCGCGGATATCTATATCGAGATACAGAATCCGGGCCATGCCGAAAAGGGGATTCGGCTTATGGAGATAGACGGAAAGGCTGTACCGGGTAACTGTATCTGCCCGGACGGGAGTAAGAAAGAGTATCATGTGAAAGTTGTGATAGGGTAATGAATAAACAAGCGCGGGGCGGATGGGAGCATCCGCCTTCGGCTGCATATCAGAACTATACATCAACACACAGATTTTGAGAATCCAAAACTACATTCAAATATTTTTTAATATTAGATAAATGAGACAAATTTATATTATATTCTTTGGAAATGTCTTTATAATATAAAGCAATGCTGTTTTTGTAAATGGCTGTGCGGCATGGCTCTATTTCAATATAGCCTTTCCTTGCTCTTATATAAGGTTCTTCGCGATGGCATATAGTCTCTAACGTCTTTGCAGTATAGACCTCAAAATAATAGCTTTTTCAGCTCATTCAATTGACGGACAACTCCGTTTTCCGCTTTTTCCATTCTCATAAAAAGCTTGTTGCTATTAGCAGTGTACTCCGTACCATAGGCGCCAATGTCAGTATCATTGATACTGATTTTTTCTAAAAATATATGGAAACTACAATATGGCTTTCCAAGTTATTGTCACACAAAAAAGACAGGGCACATCCCGGATTCTCCCTCCGGCCGCATGACCTGTCTTTTCTTTCTCTTACTTCGACACAGCAACCTTATCCTTTATCATCTCTGTCAGCATTTTCTCCGCATCCTTCATGCCGGAGCCTTCAAGATCAGAGATCATCTTATCATACGCCTTATCGAACCCGCTCTCCTTTTCCATGATGCAACTGATCAGCGCGGGCTGTGCAATCTCATCCAGCTTGTTGCCAATCTCATCGAATTCCACCGGCTTTGACATCGCCCATACCGGGGAGAAGTCCGGCGTCTCAAACTCATCCGGCTGGGGGAATACATCCAGCAGCGTCTCCACGCCCCATGCCTTGCAAGCCGCCTTTTGCTCCTCATTATACTCTGCAATCACAGACTCTTTACTGATAGTTGTATAGGTACTTCCCGTGGAATCCTCAACGCCTGTACCATAGCGCGGGAACGGATACTGATGGAACATAACGCCTGTTGTCTTCGAATAATTCTTGTCATTCTTGTACGCGTCAATCTCCTCCTGCTCACGGTACCGCTTTCCGTTCTCATCTATTTTATAATTCGTTCCCTCGATTCCCCAGTTTACCAGTACCTGTCCTTCATCAGAGCAGATATAGTCCAGGAATTTAATCGCCGCCTCGGGATTCTCGCAGGCTGTCGTGATACCAACGCCCTGCCCGGTAGGAAGGCCCTGATACATCAGCGTCGGAACTTTCGTACCCTTATCCATCGCCAGCGGGAGTCCGCAGTATGTCTTACCAAGCTTTCCGTCCTGCTTTAAGATTTTCTCGCCGTCCTGGTAATCCCACAGCGTATCGAACAGCGCCACCACGCGCCCGGAGGAAATCTTCGCGATATAGTCATCATGGGTCTGGGTTGCAAATTCCGGGTCTAAGATGCCTTCATTGTACATCTTATTGAGCCACTTGAAATACTCGCGAATCTTGTCGGAAGTAAATTTGTAAGTAGCATTGTACTTATCGTCAATCAGCCATTGCCCATTGTCCGGCGCGCCCTCCGCGATATAGCCCGACGGATTGCCCAGGGTAATCATCCAGTGCCAGTCCGCAGCCGAAAGAGTGAGGCCGATGGTGGACATCAGGTGCAGCTTTGTGCCAAGCATGGTGTCAAAGGCGCCGCCGTCATTGAACAGCATCTTTGCGATACTGGCGATGATGACCCAGGATACAAAGTGGGGCAGGTAAGATACCGTCTACGTGAACTTCTTGAACTTCGTAAAGCACAGCTCATTGAGCACCAGCGCAAATAATATGGAAGACAAGGTTCCAATCGCAATCCCCAGGATACTGATTCCGATGGTGTTGATCATCGTCTGGGGGAACAGCCGGTCGGTAAATGCCTTCACAAAGTTGTCAAGCCCCACAAACTCCCTCTCCCAAACCGGCAGAGCGAAGGTTCCCGGCTTTACCTCCTGGAATGCCATCGTCCACCCCCATAAGGGAACATACTTGAAGATAATAAGCCAGATAACAAACGGCACTGACATCAGCAGCAGATACCTCTGTCTCCACATGAGATTTAAGGAAAATTTCTCTTTTGCTGCTTTTTTCTTTTTCTTCTTCATCCTTTCTCTCAACCTCCTTTTCTATGTTAAATATTATACAAAAGGGGGCAGATTTCCTCATACCGCGCTTTTTACATGTATTTTGCACTAATTTTTTTACAACGTCTGGCATAAATTTCCGAATATCGGATTTTTACAATATTTATTATCGAATAATTGCGGTTGTTTTTTGAGCAGAGCCGTTTTACTCTGTATCATTAGTCAAAGAGTCCGCGGCGGCCGCCAAATGGACATGCCAGCATGTCTGCGTGGCCGCTGCCCTCGGGAACAAATAACATCTCAGGAGGTACTATGATATTTGAAAAGTTTCACAATGGAATCAATTTAGGAGGCTGGCTTTCCCAGTACGAACTTCTCGCCCGGCAGCCGCTTGCAGAAGAGAGCCTGACCGCTCATTTTGACTCTTTTATTACAGAAGAAGACATCCGGCGGATTGCCGCTCTGGGATTCGGTCATGTAAGACTTCCGGTCAGCGGGTATCTCCTGTATGACAAGGCTGCCCGAAAGCTAAAAAAGCAGCCCGTTTCCTATATCGAAAAATGTATCGGATGGTGCGGGAAACATCATCTGAACATGATACTTGACCTGCATGATTTCCCGGGAAATGTCTACGGAGCTATGGACACGCCCATGCCCTTGCTGACTGACCGCGGACTGCGGGAGCATTTCCTTGCTTTCTGGGCAGAGATGGCTGAGTATTTTAAGGGCTGCGGGAATGAGCATAGGATTACGATTGCCTTCGAGCTGCTGAACGAAGTCTCGGATGCCACCCATTACCTGTGGAACGGATTATATAAGGGGGCTGTAAAAGAAATCAGAACACACGACAAATCCCGGCTTATCCTTGTGGGAAGTAACTGCCAGAATTCCGTAGCATACTTAGACAGGCTGGACCTCCTTGACGACCCTCTGGTTTTCTATAACTTCCACTATTATGAGCCGCAGGTATTCACCCATCAGAAAGCACATTTTTCCGACGAGATGAGAGAATTCAACCAGACCGTCACCTATCCCGGGGATATCTCCGCCTTCCGGGATTATCTGGCGCGGCATCCGGAATACCGGATGAAACACTCCCTGACCGCGGACGAGACGTGCAACGATAAAAAGCTTATGGAAAAACTTCTGCGAAATGCAGTTGATTTTGTAAAGTATTCGGGCCGCTCCCTCTACTGCGGGGAATTCGGTGTCATCGATACCGCCCCGCATCAGGAGGCGGTGAAATGGAAAAAAGATCTGCTTGATATTCTGGATGCCGCAAGGATTGGACATGCTCTGTGGAATTATAAGGGGCTGGATTTTGGGCTATGGAGAAGGAGCTGCCGGTAGGCAGCTCCCCAGACTGTAGACAAAAATTTGCTGTTTCCATTTGCTTATATGCCTCTTCTTTGGAGGCAATATAGAAATCATCATAATCGCTGTCTTCCCTAATCTGTTTAAGGATGCCTATATTTCTGCCTATCATTCTAGGGAAAAACCCTGTTGCAACATATTCCTTGTCAAAATATCCTATTACATCTTTATGACGTTTAAAATCAACCAAATCAAGCGAAAGCACTGCTTTAATAGAGTAAAATACTGAATAATAAGAACGATTTATTGAATCCTAATAAAATTCGTTATCAAAGCAATACTTAGATACTTTTAAGCTATCTTCTGCCTGATTTAATCGGTAATCACTTAATTCTCTTTGTCTATTATCCATTCAAAACAATCCCTTCTCTTTGCACATTATCATAAAAGGGCAATGCTCCAAGCCAATAATTAAAATGTTCCTCATTCTTTACAATCACGCTTATATCAATCCCATATTCCATTTGAAAATCAAAAGCGAGCTCATATATATCTGTTTTAATCTTCCTTATTTCTTCATCTGTAAGGGTAGTCAATACCATAATATCAATATCTGAATTCTCTCTATAATCACCTCTGGCATAAGAGCCATACAAAATAATCTTCGTAAGCTTATCGTCAAGAATATCTTTTACCCGCCTTGAAAAACTTAATAATATATCATGAGTATTCACCATTTTCACGCCCTTTCCGCTGTATATTAATAGCATAACAGTTCCCCGCATTTCAAACAATTTAAACCCAAAATAGAAATGGATATTTCCATCGCACACTCTCCAACATATTATATCCTGTCATAATGCGTGCACATACGAACAACTTTTACCGTTCCTTGATACTCAACTTCACCAATAACAACTGGCTCTTCATATACTTGATAAACTAATCTATGCTGAATATTAATTCTTCTGGAATAATAACCGCTTAAAATTCCTACTAATCCCTCATATGGCGGCGGATTCTGAAAAGGATTTTCCGCTATAACGTCCAATAATTTTTTGGCTTTTGAAACAATTCCTGCCCCTTTTAACAACTTCTTATCTTTGTCTGCCTGTTTACTAAATCTGATTATATACATTTACCATTCCTCATTCACATCATATATGGCACATTCTTCAAGCGGCTCTTTTCCTGCTTTAATAATGCTTTCTGCCATGCCTGGTATAGAATTTAGGTACAATGTTTCTTGAATAGCGTTCCAGTCATCCTCTGATATGAGGACGCCATTTTTCCCGCGATTATTTGTAATTGTGATTGGTTGGCTGCTGTCATTAACCTCAGACAGTATTTGATATATATTTTCTCTTGCCCTTGTTACACTTATTGCGGTCATGCTATCATCTCCTTTTCTTTATTATAGCGTACGTTTTTGCGTACGTCAATATGTTACAAACTCATTCCAAGCTCTTTCTCTCTGTTACACAGCCGGGTAAATCACTTTCAGTGCATTCACCTCCGTTTATATCAACCGAACAAATAAGACTTAAATCCCAAAAGCTCTCCTCAAGTCCCCCCCACCGCCAACTGATACATTCCGCTGAACGCCGCATCTGCCATCTGAAAATCAGAAAAAAATCAGCTCTTCATACGCCCTGTACGCCTCATGAATCCGATTCTTTGCGCCGTAAAGTTGCGCTTGCTACACGCGCCCAGGACAAAATAACGATTTCTTCAAAAGCATAGGGGCAGATTTTGATACTTCTGTTGATGAAATTTCAAAAGAACATGATGCCAGCTCGTTTGCCGATGAATTTAACATCCGCTACCACGCATGTTTCCCAGTGGCAAGCAAACTGTCATAGTATTCCAATAAATATATGAAAAACTTCATTTCCTCAGACATATCATTCACCTCTTATATATATAGAATTTCTCGGGTCTCCGGTCACTTTTTCGCTCTCCCACATTTCAAATACAGCACCCGCCCCAAAAGATGTCAGACCGCAGTCTTCATTTTCCAGCATTGGTTCTAATCGTTTCATACTATTTTCACCTCTTTAAAATGCAAAATATCCAGCGCCTTTTCTGTACGAAATGCATATTGATCCTTTAATATGTCTTTCATCATACCATCTATTTCCCAACATTTCACCATTTTTCCCAGGTATCCCGAAAGCTCTCCTCAAGATTCTCCTTAAGTTCCTCGATAAACTCTTTTCGCATCTCCTCAAACTCCATATGTTCATAAAGGGGCGCATGACGAAAACTGCCGATATCCTCCACGGCCGATAGTAACTCTTTCATCGTATCAGCCGCCGTTTCCTCATCCTTCTCCCACTCTGCAAGCAAAAGTTTCCCCCCGACTTCATAATATCTCCCCATCTCAAAGCATCTCGCCATCTCTCCCAGCTTATCCACAAGCATATGCGCCTTTTCCCTGTCATTTTCCCTCACCGCTAGCTGATACATCCCGCTAAGCGCTGCATCTACCATCTGAAAATCAGAAAAAATCAGCTCTTCATACGCCCTGTACGCCTCATGTATCCGGTTCGTCGCGCCGTAAAGCTGCGCCTGCTTTCTCTTACGCTCCGGATTCTGCTCAGAAAAATAGTTCAGGCATTCCTCTGCTTTCCCGTACTCTTCTTTCCGCATATAGAAACCAAACAAAGAATCAGCGGCTCTCCACCGTATCACTTCATCCTTGCTCTTAAGGACGCGCTCATATAAAGAGAAGATATACTCCTCATAATTCTTTGCGTCAGGGGAGTCGGAAAGCCCCTGGATCATCTGCCGCGCATCGAGAAGTACCGCCGTCTGCCAGATTAGCATCTCGCAGTTTGGATACTGCTCAAGCATCCTTTTTGCATCGCCGAATACTTTCTCATAAGGTTCATATTTAAGTTTTCTGTCAAGCTCGCAGATAAATTCCTTTATCTCATCTCCGGTCGGCTCTTCCCGGAAAGAAAGCAGCGTATCCAGCGAGACATCCAAAAGCCTTGCAATGGGGGCAAGCAGCGTAATGTCCGGAAGGGAATTGCCTTTTTCCCACTTGTTCACCGCCGGGGCAGTCACCCCGAGGCGGCGCGCCATCTCCTCCTGTGTCAGATTCCTTCTTTTTCGGTATGTCCGGATTACTTCACTTAACTGCATATGCGGTTCTCCTCTCCCATGAATCATATGACCGTTTGACCCTTGGCATCATCATATCAAAGAATCACGCAACCAGCAATTGAGGGCATGTCAGGATTTCCGACTAAAATATAACCGCCGCTCAAAAAACAAAACTACTTCGCATTTCGTCTTTGCTCATTATTCCTCCGAGCCTTTCTTCCCCAATTCCTCAAACATCTCCCTCACCGCCGGCGCATTTTTCGTCAGCCGCTTGATACTTAAGTCCTCTGCCTTATTATTCGCCAGTCGCAGATTATTCTCCGACGACAAGAGCGCCTCCTTCGTCTTCTGCAGATGCGTAATCGTCTTATCAATCTCGTCAATCGCCGTCTGAAACTTCGTGCTTGCAATCCGGTAATTGCGGGCAAATCCTTCCTTGAACGCGTTCATATTTTCCTCAAAATGCAGGATGTCCACCTGCTGGTGCTTTGCCGCCTCAAGCTCCCTTCGGTACTGCAGGGAATTCATCGCCGCATTCCGCAAAAGCGTAATCATCGGGATAAAAAACTGCGGACGTATCACATACATTTTTTCATACTTATAAGAAACATCCACGATACCGTTATTGTAAAGCTCGTTGTCAATCTCAAGGAGCGACACAAGCACCGCATACTCGCACTTCTTTTCCCGCCTGTCCTTGTCAAGTTCCTTTAAGAAATCCTCATTCTTATGCTTGGTGGCAGTCTCATCCATCTCATTTTTCATCTCGAACATAATAGAGATAAACTCAACCCCATCCACCGCCTCCCGGAAAATGAAATCGCCCTTACTGCCCGTGCGCGCGTCATTGTCCTTCTCGAAATACGCATTGGGAAACGCCGTCATCCTAAGTGCGTTAAACTGGTTCATGCAGTGCATCTCAAGACTCTCCCCAATCATCTTCGTAGACTGCCGCGCCTTGAAATCCTTATAATACTCAATCTGCTCATCTTTAAGTTTCAGCCTGTCCTCATACTGTTTCTTTAAAGACTGCTCCTTAAGCTCATTTTCCGTCTCCTTATTGGACAGCTTACTCTTAAGCTCGGCAATCTCCGCCGCCTTCTCAGAAAGCGCCTTTTCCTTCTCATTTAAGACCTCGCTGACCGCAAGCTTTTTCTCCGTCTCATTCCCGGCAGCCTGCGCCCTTAACTCCCCAATCAGCCTGTCCTTCTCCGAAAGCTTTGCATCCTTTGCCAAAAGCTCTTTCGCGAACTTCTCATTCTGCTCCATCTGCGCCAGTTTCAGCGCATTCTCCTTCATCTGCGCGAAATCATTCTCGCGCCGCTTAAGCTCTTTTTCGAACTCCTTATCCCTGACCTGCTTTGCAATCTGCGCGTAGCCGGACTCGTCCACTGCAAAAACCTCCCCGCAGTTGGGGCATTTAATCTCCTGCATCTTCCATCATCCTTTCCTATTTCTCAAACACAACAAAACCTATTTCATAAGGATGGTCACAATACACACTTTCTTTCTTGTCCGTGCGGTATAACAAGATTTTCAGTATGATCAGAAAATCTCCGCCGCCTGAAAGAATCATGACTTCCGCCAACAAAAAAAGCAGAAATTGATCTGCCATCACCGCAATCACTGCAACTCCGCCTCCTAAAATCAACGTAGGCATAGCAGTTCCCAGCAGATACTCCAATTTTTTCAATGGTTCTGAACAAGTACAGTATGGCGTAAGACTGCTCCATATGATTCCAAAATCAATCGAATGAAAATGATTTTTTGCAAAAATCCCCCAGGTGATTCCATGTATCAACTCATGCAGAATGACCAGACACAGCATCAGACAATATGCCGCTACGACAAGTCCCAAAGAAATCCCCTCCAGATTAAAACCATTCACATTTTTGTAAATCCAAAATAACAAAGCCATAAACGGCAGCATGTATAAAGGTGCTAAATAATTCGCTTGCCGGATATCAATGAGCATATTCTTCACACGATATCCCTTTTGCTGCATTTCAGAAGAGAGTTTTTCAAAAGAATCTTTACGTTTCAATTCTTTTTCTGTCAACTTTCTTTTGTTCTTATCCATACTGAATTCCTCCAAATTCCAAAATTGTAATTTTGATTATACCATTTTAAGCCGCCATTTCCTACTATAAAATACGAGGCGGGCCGCCCATATTCACCCGTATCATAACTTTTTCTATACAACCGCTCCCCAATGTAGTAGAATAAGACCTAACATTAACGCAAAAACAGCAGAAACGAGGTGCAGAACATGCAGACAATATTCCAACGCGCAAAAATATCTGAACCGGCTTTATTCAGTCCGGCTGACACGACAAAAAGAATCGATGATTTCCCGAAAATCTGTGTCTCCACATTTTCTGACAATATCATCCAAAAGTTTATGTCTTTGGACAAAGCCGTAAAAATAGCGGAACTTATGACCGCAAACGGCTTACTTCCCGTTTACAAAATTAATTATAAAAACACCGAGATTGCCTTTTACCGTTCCATGGTAGGCGCGCCTGCCTGCGTCTCCTGCTTTGAGGAAATCGTTGCCATGGGAGCAAGGAAGTTCGTCTTATTCGGCTCCTGCGGGGTTTTAGACGACGAAAAGGTAAAGAGCAACATCATCATCCCCGTCGCCGCCGTCCGCGACGAAGGCACAAGCTATCACTACATAGCGCCGTCGCCGGAAATCGAGGCGGACGTACATTCCATCCAGACATTGGAAACTGTCTTAACGGACTGCGGCTGTTCCTATGTAAAAGGCAAGACATGGACTTCCGACGCAATTTACCGGGAAACCCTCTCCGCCATCCAGGAGCGCCGGGCGGAAGGCTGCATCGCCGTAGAAATGGAATGCGCCTCCATGCTGGCTGCAGCAAGATACAGAGGCATCCCCTTTATCCAGTTTTTATATGGCGCTGACAACTTAAGCTCCGACACATGGGAAATCAGGGATTTAAGCTTGTATGGACTTTCTGACGCAGAGAAATACATGTATCTTGCCTTCGAATGCGGACTTGCTATGTAAAAAAGATTGGGAGAAACCAAATGATATACGAGATTGCTGACACCGCCAATGTATCATCACTGTTTGGCAAATGGGAAGAAACGCTTATCTGGTCTTGTCTGCAGGGAATCATGGGGAAAATCTATGCCGATGACTTAAACGCCCCGACAGCGGCAATGGCTATGCTTGGAGACTTTGCCTTTTATGCCGGAAAGCCAAATATAGAATTAATATCATATATGCCGGACCGGCGCACTATTCACCGCGCGGACAAGAACCCGCATGTTAAGGCGCCCTCCGGGTACACCATCATGATACCGCAAAACGAATCCTGGAAAAATATGATAACCGATTTTTACGGGGCAAAAGCAACTGTCATTACCCGGTATGCGACAAAAAAAGAACCGCATATCTTTGACAAAAAGAAATTAGAAAAGGCAGTCGATTCTCTGCCGGAGCAGTACACCCTGTCCATGATTGACGAACGTCTCTATGAAATGTGCAGGGCTGAAAGCTGGTGCGCGGATTTGGTATCACAATTTCCGGATTATGAAAGTTTCCGCAAACTCGGAATCGGCGCGGTCATCTGCGAAGAAGGCCAGCTCATATCCGGCGCGTCCTCCTACTCCAGATACCGGGATGGCATAGAAATCGAGATTGACACCCAGGAAGAATACCGGCGCAAGGGCCTCGCCTATATATGCGGGGCAAAGCTGATATTGGAGTGTTTAAAGCGAAATCTGTATCCAAGCTGGGATGCACACAACAAGACCTCTGCGGCACTGGCTGAAAAATTGGGGTATCATTACAGCCATGCCTATACGGCAATTGAAATCTGCGGTTTGCGCCGCTGATTTTCTTAAACTTTCCGCTCTTTTCCGGAGAGATCTTCCAGATAATTAATTGCCTCGTAAACTGTTGAAAATGTTTTGCACTTTGTATAAAGCCACTGATTCCGCTCATCGCTATCTTCCATTCCCGGAAGTCCATCTGCCAATAAAATACGCACAGTTTGTTCCGCGTTTATTACAGCCGTTGGATATTGCACCGCAATATGTGACGTTGATGCGTAATCTCCTTTAAAATATGAAGGCTCTCTTGTTTTTAACTCGGCTACAATACGTTCCTTATCAGCTACCGTTTGAACCGGTGGCACATACATCTTGTAATGTAGCATCAACCAATACTCAATACATCCGCTGGTCATTAAGAGCCTTACCCTGACACCAGGTTTCCTTCGGAGTTTTCTAAGGGCTTTAATAATTCTTATTCGTTGTTCCCATTTTCCAATATCTTTTACTTCTACATCAAAGAAAAACCATATCTCATCTGTTTCTTCTATACTATTCCGAAATCTAGGATCTTTATCAAATCGAACCTTCGCCTCATTAAACAATCCGATTGATGATGGGCGTTTGATTACTGCAACGTCAGAAAACTGTTTCTTCAAAAAGTCCGTATATGCCTGCTCACTTTCTCCCTCACAAAAAACGTAAATAAGTGGTTTCACTTTTTTTAGCTTTCTGCCCATTCATCCACCTCCTCGATTTCAATGTTCGGAGTTGCACCGTATTTACCAAGAAGGTAACCTTTACGAATATTGTCTGTTGTCCTGGTTGCAAAATCACTTATGCCGTAAAGCTCGGAAGAACCATCTTTTTCATTCTTATCAACAAAATAGAACTGATCCTTTCTTAATAGTTCCATATCCATAAGCTCTGTATTATGTGTTGTAAATATAATCTGAGCTCCTTTCGGGTTTGTCCTCTTGCTTTGGAATTTTGCAACAATATAGTCTACAAGCATAGAATGCAGCTCCCGCTCAATTTCATCAACCAGCAGAATACCACCGCTTGCCAGCACAGACTCAATTGCCGGTGCAAGCGACATCAGCTTTCTCGTTCCGTCAGATTCGTCTTCCAGTTCAAGTGCGTAAAACTGACTTGAGCCATCCTTTTTCAAACCCGGATGCATAGATGCAGCTCTTACCTCGCCCATCCTCAAGCGAACCTCTGAATTATTAGAGGTCTCAGACAGTACGTGTATAAATTCTGTCAATGCAGTTCGAACTCCTTCCGGAATGTTTTCTGGAAATATCAATCCGTCAGGAAGTTCTTTACTGTTGATTTCAAACTTCATCTCTTCAATGCCAAAGTCTGCCGCCTTTGCATAGTCAGAGATTGCCTTTAACATATTCGTATCTTTTGAGTACTCAAGCAATTGCCGGGGAATATCTGAATAGTCTCTCGAAAATAAAACTCTCTCGCGGAACCAGCGCATAGCATTTGTACAAGCAGCATCATTCATGGTACAGGCAACAGAAAAAAACAGCTGATTTTCAGCAACCGTTTCACTGATTAGTTTTCGCTTTGCTTTATCCTCCGTAAAGGAAAACACCTTTCCTTCTCTCAAAAAAACCAGTGCCTTTTGACCTTTCGGCGCATGGTATAAATATTCACGGGTGATTTTTTCCTTCGTTCCCGAGAAACCATACCAATACCTGATTCCATCCAGTGCAAAAAAGAAATTGAACTCCGTAGGTTCCTGATTTGAATAATCATCCAAAGCAAAAGGAACAACAGGAATCAATGCGTTTTCGTGCTGTGTTCTTTGTGCGTTCTTTATAAACTGTGTTGCTAACCAGAAGGCACGTATTACATTGCTTTTACCTCCACCATTTTTTCCGTAAATAGCAATTCCGGGTAGTATTTTTGTACTTCCACATGGAATCAGACAATTCTTAAAAGCACCAAGACCGGATGCCTCCATCGAAAGAACTGTCTCATCCCGAAATGACCGATAATTTTTGAACGAAAATTCAATAAGCATATGATACACCTCCAATACTAGTATATCCACTTATAAAAAGAAATTCAATCAAAAATATCAAATAAATCGCTTTTTTGCTTTTGATTAATCTAAATCCATCTCCATCCACTCATCTTTCTCCGAAAAGCCAAATCGCCTGTAAACAGGTCTTCCATATTTAGATGCTATAAGGCAGACCTTTTTCACTCCCCTGGCTTTAGCCTCCCAAACCAGCTTTTCCAGCAAAGACGTTGCAATTCCCCGCCCTCTGTAGTCCGGAGACGTATACATATTTGCGACATATCCCATTATGCCCGTCCGATTGGTGTAGGACGGAGGAAACTCTATAAAAACAATCGCTGCTGTGGCTATTATGCTGCCGTCTTCTGTAAGCAGCCATTCGACAAGAGAATCATCCCCCATTTTTGCCGAAAAGTAACGCGCAAGCTCATCATCAATATTTATATCCGGCTCCGCACCCTCATCTATAAGCTGCTGCTTTCTAAGCCGGCACAGCTCCGGAATATCCTCCGCGGCCGCCTTTCTATACTCCATAACCATCATCTCCTTAACTCATAATCTTCAAATCTGATTATACCACCAAAACACAAAGCATAGCAATTGCCGTCCCATATTTCTCCCTCCTGTTCTCGGCAGCCGACACATCACACTTTAGAGAGCCTTAGTGACACCGCCCCCTTTTTATGTTATAGTTCTCTCATGTAAAAAAAGGAATAGCCGCTTTCAGGAAAAGGAGTTGATAGCACATGCCACAGATAAACAAGGGCGGTAAATTTATTTTCGGGAAATCATTGATACGGGAAGACATGACAATCCATCTCCCAACCCAGGCACTTGACGAATACAACGCAGCGGCAGAAGGGAAAGTCTATCTCTTTACCGGCAGCAAAGTTACCGGAGGCTTTTGCGTGACAAGAAAAGGATTGTTAGAACCTTCAAAACTTGGACATATTCTTACCGACAATCCGCACTTACAGAATTACCAGACCCCGGAAGGTAAATTTGTCAAATACAAAGGCCGCTCCTATTGCTGGATTACGATTTCAAAAAACGGCACAATCCAGCTCAATGAAAATATTTTAGACTTCCTTCATTTAAAAATCGGAATGCAGCTTTTATCAATACGCAGCAGCGATATCGCATTCACCATGGGTGCAACAGGCCCATTGCTGGAAAAAGCCGATAATTATAAAGGTGAAATCACACTATATTAAGAAATCGCTGACGGCGGGCATCCGATGTCTTTTCCGGTCAGTCTTTTTCTTCAGCAGCCGCGCGGTACGCCGACGGCGAGCACCCGTACATTTTCTTAAAAGACTTTGAAAAATAGCCAATATCACGGAAACCGCACTGGTCGCAGATATAGGATATTTTCCAGGAAGTCGTGCTTAATAATCCTGCGGCATACTGCAGCCTGTATTTATTCAGGTAAGTGACAGGCGAGGTCTTCAAGACAGTGTGAAAGCAGCGTATGCACTCGCTCTTGCTCACAGACGCGCTGTCGGCGATATCCTGAAGTGTGATGTCTTCGGGAAAATGTGTTTTTATATATTCGAGCATTGCTTTTGACCGCTCAATACTAACAGCGGCCTTTTTCGTCCTTTTCGGTATTGACCCTGAGTTTTCCTGAAGGAGCAGCAAAAATAATTTTGTCAATAAGAAACGCACATTAATCTCAAAACCATCATCATTTCTGACACATTCCATCCATGCCGAAGATATAAGGTTTACCGCACGTTTATTTTCAATATTGTCGAAAACCACCAGGGAAAGGGCAAGATTTAACTGGACGGGAAGAATGTATTTTCTCCAGATGATATTGTCCATATCTCCGCCGGGCAGCCTTCCGTGGAAAACCAGAGAATCAACAATACAGCCTTCTGCGCCGATATTCTGTATTGCATGAAGGACTCCGCTGTTTATAAAAAAGCAATCCCCCTTTTTCAGGCACCGTTGGCTGTCCGGAGTCCTGATCATAACAGGGTTCTCGCGGACAATGCCGATTTCAAACTCTTCATGCCAGTGCCACGGATTAAATTTTCGGTTCAAATCGTCATAATAACACGCAATCGGAAATTCTGCCGTTCCATGTTCTAATACTTCATGCTTTTGCGTATTGATAAAGGTATCTCCAAATGACAGCATAGTATTTCCTTTCTGGTCATATTTTCCCATTCATTGAATCAATAATACAACAAATTTTTCTGTCCGTCTGCTATTATTGTTATATTGTACCACAAAGAACACGGGAAAGGCGGGTAATTTGAGATGATGTTAAAGAAAATGAAAGACAGCAAACATATGCTTACCATAGGAAGTATTTTAAGCCTGTTTGTTTTTGGGTTGTTCGACAGTCTGAAAGGCTCCACAATATCCGCCCTGTTAGGGGAACTGGAATTCAGCTATTCGCTTGGCGGCGTTATTGTCATGGGGCAGTATGCCGGATATTTTGCCGCAACATTTTTAGCCGGAAGGATGCTTGATCACTTCGGGCATAAAATGACTTTGATATTTGCCGGAATCTGTATGCTGGCAGGGGTAATGGGCTATGCCGCGTCTTCTGCACTCTTCCTGCTGTTATTATCCATATTTTTTATCGGCATGGGTCTTGGAACTCTGGAATTATCCGGGAGCAATATCATTACCGTATATTATCCGGAAAAGAAAGGCCGCTATCTGAATATACTGACGGCAGTTGCAGGCATCGGCGCGATTCTTTCACCAATGATTGTCAGCGCTTTATTCCTCAGAGGTCTTTCATGGAGGATGGTATATTATTCCGGAATAATTGTTTTACTGCCCGTTACCGTCTATTTCATACTTATAAAAAGCCATACGGCACACAGCAATAAGCAAGCCGGAAATGCTGTGAAAGAAACGATTGCAAAAAATGCCTTGGCTCCTCTTTTCCGAAATGATTTTCTCCTTATGTATACCGCCAATTTTTTGTATATGGCGGCAGAAATGGGAATCGCTACATGGATTGTGGAATTTTATATAAAAGAAAGTGCTGGCTTTGCGGAAAACAGCACAGGCTTTCTGACGCTGTTTTACATCGGCATGACACTGGGGAGATTAATCGGAAGTGTCTTCGTAGACAGGCTCGGGCGGCGGCGCAGCATACTGTTTGCATCAGCAGCGGCATTCGCCTGCATACTTGCCGGTATATTCGGGCCGTCAGCATACAGAGGATTTGTTGCGGTTTCAGGCGTGTTCTGTTCTATCATTTTTCCTACGGCAACTGCTGTTATTTCCGGTTTCCCCGAAGGAGATTCCGGCAGAATCCAGGGGTTCTATTTCGCGTGCGGAGGGCTTGGCGGTATGTTTGGGCCGTGGATTATGGGAATCGTAAGTGACTGTCTTGGAATAAAGTGGGGCATAGTATTAGGAAGTGTTTTTCTTGCTGGGATTGCCGGGTTATGTTTTAGAATTTCTGATTGATAGCTTTAATTCTCATGAACGTAAATGGTTATTTAAAAACCTTTTTTGTGATGCCAGGAATATCTGTTTTATTGGAATTCCCGGCATCACCCCATACACTCTTCATGTTTAAATCGGAAGAAACCACCCATATTTAAAGGAAAAACATATTCCGATAATTCCGCCTATCAAAATAAAATTAACAAATATTAAAATCCATTTCTTTCTAATCGCTTTTCCATTTATATCTCTGATAAAATCAATCAACAGCCAGATTAAATTAAAAAATACTAACCCAACAATGAAAGTAATCAAAGCAAGTCTATATATAGATGCCTTATCTATATTCTCCAAAACTGAACTTGAAAACACAATTCCGCCAGTAAATGCCAGGACAATTGCTGCAAATATGCCCAAAATCGTAATATATTCTTTCTGCATATCTTCTTGACTGTCTTGAACTTTTTGGGATAATTGCTTTACATCCTCAATCGTCTGATTTGACAATTGTTTTAATGACTTTTCTGATTCCTGAACACTTTTTTCCAAGTCCTTTACAAGCACCTTGTTTTTGATTAATTCAGACATCGTTTCATTTGTCATAGTTTTTGTATAATTAATTCTTGCAATATCCAAATTTGTATGATCATACAATTTTACAATTTCTTTACTAATATCAATAAGTTCTCCATTTTCACTTTCATTTTTAGGAATATATCCATCTTTAATAGTCTGGATGTTTTGCGCTAATATATCCAGGCTGCCTATACTGGAATCCCCGTCAATCAAAGTTAATGTCGAAAAAATATCCGAGTAATAATGACGGAAGTTTTCCTTATTGCTGTTATAATAAATAGATTCCAGACGTATAAAAAAATAACCTCTATCTTTTGGTTTTTTTAATATATCCTGTGATTTGGACAGTTCTATTAAGACATCATTCAACGCATCTCTTTTTTCCTGCTCATTTAGTATTCTCATGTCTTAACCCTTGCTCTTTATCAAAGGCTGCGGAATAACCTGATGATCCCCCAAGCCATCTCTGTATATCAGATCCCATGCTTTTCCAGCGCTATGTGTATCACTCACCATGTCCCATGGATTCAGCAGCCTTTTTTTCTCAACAATAGGATTGATAATTTTCACGTCGTCCTTTTCCACGTTAATCATATATTTCATCCTGATAGGCAACGCACCAAATCCACAGTACTGCATATATACTTCCGGGACAACAGGACCAAACTGCCAGGCCTCTATTTCCTCCGGGAAAGCCTTCGTTCCCCGCTGTAAAAACTCCCGTTGAATATAGTAAAGGATTTTCTGCAATTGCAAATTAGATATTGGATAATTCTCCCTGGTACATTTATCAATAATATATTTTGCAACGTTTAATGCTGAGTACATGGTATCCCTCCTTCCAACTATATCAATATCATACATCAGAACATGCGTTCTGTCAACATTATTATAATCTTTTTTTTAAGTATATTATAGCAGATTGCGGACGATTAATAATTGTTTATTTTACCATACTCGTATCTTCCATCCCCCTACTCGAACCATGCAACCGCCCTGACCGGAGACCCGTCGCAGTCTTCCAGTTTTAACGGAAAACAGCTAAACCAGAAAAGCTCGCCGCCGCACAACTCAAGGTTCTTCAGGTTTTCGATATTTACAATGTCACAATTTTGGAACAGCTTTTTATGCCGTGTCAAATTTACGTCGGAAATCGGGTCCAGGCCTATCACATCAAAACCGATGCCTTTATAATTGCCCTGTATGATATAATCCAGCACTTCCTCATCAATACATGGATAATCGCCAAAATAGGCGTCTGTTCCCCAGCGCTTATCCCACCCCAGATTGAACAGCAGAAAATCCGCTCTCCCGGCTTTCTCCCCGTACTTTTGGATGTGCTCCATCGTGATAACCCCGCCCTCTTTCAAATCACGGCATTCTATTACAAGAGCTTTCCCGATAAACTGGCTCGCCGGAAACCGGTCAAGCGTCCTCTTTCCTGCATATAAATGCGCCGGAGGATCCATATGCGTTCCCGTGTGTGTATACATTTGCAGCAAAGTTTCCTTAAAACCGTCTTTTTCATAGCTGTTCGCAGGAATAAATCTGGGCGTATCCGTACCTGGATACACCGGCATATCTTCCTTAATCGTGTGCGTTAAATCTATTACTTTCATCTTCAATACTCCTCCTTGATTTCTGATTTTGCTAACCCATTGCCTTTTTCATCCAGGCGTCTAAAAATCCAAGCTGTTCCTCCGTATGAAACCAATGCTCCCCCTTTTCCATCACAGTGAGACGTGCATTATGGCTGCCGACGAATCCATCCACCGTTTGTCGGGATACAAGGTTATCATTTTCTGCATACAAGATTTCCGTGGGAACATTCCATGTTATAGGATTCTCTTTGACAAAGCATAAAAACTCCCATGACAGCGTTTCTCCAAAATCCGTGACTATTTCCCCCTTTTCACACAAATCCTCTTCCGATATATTGCCCCAGCTCATCATGTCAAGTATCAAACGTTCCATATCGAGGACAGGCGATATAAAAAATGCCTTTTCAATCTCACAGTCTTGCAGCGTGTGCATTGCAAAATACGCCCCTATGCTGTTTGCAAGCACATAAATAGAATCATATTTCTTTCGCGCTTTGTCATAAGCCGATTGAATCTGAGCCTGCACAATCCACGGAACATAGTCATTATAATCTACCCCGATAATATCAATGCCATGACAATTTTTCCTGTACTGTTCAGCCTCTAAATGACTTCCGCCTTTTCCATGTACATATAATATCACTTTTTTCAAAATAACACCCCCTCATCACATCACAGCCGGCAAACCATGATGTATTCTTCCTCATTTTCGCCAAGGACTTCAAAGCCTGCTTTCCGATACATACGAACCGCATAATTTCCTTTTTGCACAGAAAGAGAGGTCCGTTTATATCCTTTTTCTCTCAGGAATTGCAGCATAGTTCCCATAAGTGCCGTGCCAATACCCAAATTCCTGTATTCCTTATACAATGATATAGCAAATGAGGGCGTTTCATCGTCAATATGTCCGTAATCATTCATAATGCGAACCCATACTGCACCTACAATCTTCTCTTTTATTTCCGCAACAAAACACCAATCATCCGTTTTTCCAAAATCCTTGATATATACTTGCAGTTCCGGCTGTTCGCTAATCGATTTTGGCGGCTTGTCCATGCCCTCCGGAATAAAAATTGCCTCATACAGAAAATCAGATAATATTGGATATTCACTTTCTCGAATTTGCCGAATTTTATACTCCATATCTATGTAAAACCTTTAACGCTTTTTAAGCTCTGCAATAGCAGCATAATGCAAAATGTCAAATTCATCCGGCGCAATTTGCCCGAGGAGCGCCATGTGCTCTTGTTCCCACATCAAAATCTCTTTCCCGGCAAGCGCGGCTCCGATTCCGCGGCAAGCCTTCATCCTTCCATTCCAGCTCTCACGGGTAAACGGTATTCTTAGAGTAAACTCGTCATGATACACCAGCTCAAAACTTCCTTTGTAACAATCCGGTATGTCTATCTGACGTATCGTTTCTCCTGCGCCGCTCCAGTTCGGGCTATATTTTAATACGAGCTTTTCACTGGCCCCTGCAATCTTATCCTCAAATTGCAGCCACGCCATATATAAAACAAGAATACTTCCCCGGGGCTTAAGCATATGGTAAAACTTAGGCATAACAGCCTCATGGTCGAAATACCAAAAACACTGACATGCTGTAATTACATCAAATGAATTATCCGAAAAGCTTATATCCTCTGTCGACATAACATGATAATCTATATCCATGCCCTTTGAGAGAATTTTCGCTTGTTCGATTTGGTTTTCTGAAATATCCGTAGCCGTCCACTTCGCCCCATACTGGTACATGTTTCTGGGCAGAACTCCCGTGCCCGTTCCAATATCAAGGACAGATTGTCCGTCTAAACATAATTTGCGGTCAATAATTCTTTGGTAAAACTCCTCCGGATAAATGTCACGGAATTTCGCGTAGTCTAAAGATGTTTTCCCCCAGTCGAAGGGGGTACCGCCGTCTATATCTCTGTTTATTATCTCCATATCAAAATGTCTCCAAAACGTTGCCAACCACCGAGCAAAGGCACTTGCGACCCGCATAGACACTGGTCGTTTGCATCCCATATCATCACTCAGACTCTTTTCCTATTCGTTACAAATTCATCCAAAACCTATTATACATTGAAAATTCCAAATCCGCAATTATCCTTATTTCTTAAATATAGTTAAAAATTCCATACATCAAAGTACTATAAACTCTTTTGCATGGAATCATACTATATTATATCAGAAATTTCCTTGATAAAATTATTCCCATCCATTATCTTCTTCAAGAATATCATCCACTTTTTCTTTTATACCGGAATTGATTGAACGAAAAACAAATTCATATACATTTTGTTTCTTATTATTTCTTAAATAGTAATACCCATCATTTCCACCACTATTCTAAATTGCTTACTATTGCCGCACGTTCAATAGGGTTAATATCTTTTCTTCCAGCAATTTCTTCTATTATTGATTTGCTTGCTTCGATTTCATATGCTTTGATGCCTTTCGGCTTTACAATCCAACTTAATGCATCAGAAATTTTATCTATAAATTTATTTATGATGCCTGCCACCGGTTGTCCCATATTTCCAAAATTCACTAAATTAAATTCTTCCATATCATTTCTCCAGATTTCCTTTTTTATGGTAAAAATATCTGCAAACAGGCCATTTGTTCAATTCACAGACTGGCATTCATTCAAATATAGCCATCCTATATAATGTTCAACAGCGTTTCCCCGTATTTACTCAACTTATATATTACCCCTTCATCATCTTCCGACCGAACCCTTCGCCAGCAGTTCTACATCTAAATCCGTTAATGACTGTATATCTAATATTTCCTGTGAAATTTCCTCTACCTTTTCAATATTGCTCATAATCCGATTCCTTTTCCTTGCTTACATTCAACTTAATCCAAAGGCTGTACAAGTCTTTTTCTTGCTCTTTCAATAGACTGTTTCAGTTTTTCTTCGAGCAATTTCATATCCGGCAGCTTTGTCATATATTCTGCCACCCGTATATTGCTTTCATCAAGTTTCATCAATTCAACATGCTCTTCATTTTTACCGGAGCATAAAATCAATCCTATAGGCTGATTTTCTCCTTCAACCATCTCATACTTTTCCAGCCAACGCAAGTACAGCTCCATCTGTCCTTTATGTGCCGCCTCAAATTTCCCCAGTTTCAGGTCAATAGCCACCAAACACTTTAATCTTCGATGAAAAAACAGAAGATCAATATAATAATCTTCATTGTCAATGATAATACGTTTCTGGCGGGCCATAAAAGCAAAGTCTGAACCCAGCTCTATAATAAACTGCTGCAGTTCCGCAATAATTGCAGATTCAAGATCCTTTTCGGAGTAAGTATCTGCAAGTCCAAGATAATCTAAAAAATATGGATCTCTGAACACTAAATCCGGTGTCAACTTGTTTTCTTCCTGTAAAGATGTCAGATCCTGAACAATCAAATCATCTGGCTTTTTGCTAATTGCTGTTCTCTCATACAGCATGGAATTAATCCTGTTCTGAAGTGTCCTGGTATTCCAGTGATTCATTTTGCACATCTCTATATAAAACTCTCTTTTTAGCGGTTCATCGATATACATCAGTGCTTTAATGCATGTCCAGTTCAATTCTCTCCGCAATGCGGAGAACTTCTCATCATAGGGAAAGGTCAATGCCAAATGAGTACAATGACGCAATTGTTTTTCGCTCCATCCCCGTCCGTATTCCCTTGTCAGTTTCTCAGACAAATATCTGATTATTTGCTTTCCATACGCTGCACGTTCGTTATTGAGTACGTTTTCATTAATATGTCTGCCGACTTTCCAATACAAATCAGTAATTTCAGAATTGACGATTGCGGCAACCCTGCTGCGGCTGCTGTCTATTAATTTTTTAATTTCTGAATAAAGTTTATCCTCATATTTGGAAAGTTCCATAATGCCTCCAATTCTCTCCGCAATGCGGAGAATTTCTCATTTCTATGTTTCCGAGTTCATTTTTTATATCAACGTTTTTTTATTTCATTATCTTATCATTTACTTGGCAGCATACATTTTTGCAATTCTTTTTTATCTTCCAGCTTTTCTTCAGGCAATAAATCATCACAAACCCCAAGCACTTCTTCCCAAAAAACTTTACATTTTACCAGTTCTACAATCGAATGCACGATATTTAAACGCTTTTTCTACTTTCTCTGTCAAAGTTCCCTGGCGTTCTTTCCAAACTTCTCTTACAGATTCTGCTTTTTGGATTGTATAATTGTTCGTCTAAAGCACACTTCATCATTCAAACTCGGCGTGTTCTTCGCTGTTCTTAACTACATTTGTTTAGACTTTGTGCAAATACACATCCGTTTTACTTCCAATACATCATTTATTATGCCTTGTCGGTTCAATATGTCGCCATAGGTTTTCTTAATTTAAACAATTCTATCACTAAAATAATAACTCAGACAAGTCCATCTCCATTTTTCTTGCTTTACCTCAAGTTGCTCATTTAATCTCGACATAGTATAAGCAAGCTTACCAACCCACGTTTCCTTCATGATATCATATAAAATATGTTCATCAAGTATCTCATTGTGTTCTACTTCATATCCAACTTGATATTCTTTGTTACTTGTTAAATAATCAAATACCCTATCCGATGCCAATCGTTCACATTCTTTCTCTAAACTTTTTATCAAGCACTGATAAATATATTTTCTTATAAATTCCAACATATCATCTCTATTTTCCATTGATAGGCACAAAGTAATTTTTCCATCATTTATGTCTGGAAAATCGCCAAAAATGATTTGTTGAACTAATTTATCAAAATAAAAGGCATATTTATCATCTGATGCATCCTTCTCATACTTCTTAAGAATTGGTGACAAAATATTCTTGAAATGACCTATATGTAAATTTATAATTTAACCCTTCTTTATATAAAACACAGAGCGCATTAAATAAATCACAAATATAATTACTAACTCAAACTTCCCACATTAAAAATGGGATTTGCTCCTTGAAAAATCAATACTTTAGCTCACAAAATAGCGCTCAGGCAGCCACTGAACCGCACTCCAATGCTTTTTGCATGTACTTTGGCAGTCTTTGGATAAAGCTGGCGGTGAATTCCTCCAGTTGCTGTTCTGTGATGTGGAAATATTCCATAACGGCATCCATTAGTACACCTATGATAATCTTCATGGATTGGCTGAACGTGATATCATCCAGCTCATCCATGAGGCGGAAAAACAGTTCACAAATCGTTTTGTCATCCGTATTGCATCGCTGTGTAACTGCAAGCATCATATATCGTGCAAAAACAATGGATACATGGGCAATCAAAGCATCATAGGAAAGGCTCCGGCACTCCTTTGCCAAATGCAGATAGGATTTGCAGGTCTTGAAAAACACCTCGATATCCCAGCGTTTCCCATAAATACGGATGATTTCTTCCGCTGTGAGAGTTGTATCCGTGCTGATGATGGCAAGCCAGTCTTTTTTCCTGTTTCTGTTCCGGACACAGACGATTCTTGCCGGAATTGCCTCATCACCAACGGTCACGTCAACGGAAAGCAGGTATTTGGATCGGTCTCTGCGTTTTCTGCACTGTTTATAGATTTCTTTGATGTTATATTTGCCATCCTGATAGCCATATTTGATCTTACTGCTTTTCTCAACCATTGCGATTGTGTCTAATCCGCAGCCTGTCTTTAATGCAGTAATGGTCTTCGGTGATGAAAACCAACTGTCAAACAGAACATATTTTGCACAAGCCCCAGATGACTGTGCTGCTCTGACCAGGTCAATCATGACTTCTGTTGCTTTTCGCCTGGATTCTTTCCGTCTTTTTCCGGCAAGAGAACGTCCATCGAAACTGGCAGGCCTGCAGAGCAGATTTTTGCCGTCGGCTGCCGACAGAAGGCAATGGTTGACCGGAACAAATGAGTTCCCATCGGACCATCCAAGTGTCAGCATACGGTAACCCCTCTTGTACTTCATAGAGCAGTGGTCAAAGACTTTTGCCAGAAGTTCCGTTTTCTTTGAACGGGAACGGTCAAACAGGCTGTCATCAATAATGAAGACATCTTTGCGGCCCTCGTCCGTAAGAGGCATCATGAAATCGTTAATTATCTGGCTTGAAAGCAAAGTTGTGAACCGGGACCAGTTAATCTTCGCATTATTGAGAAAGCGGTAAACGGTATTTTTACAGAACGAACCGTCAAATGTGCCCGTTTTCCGCTGCATATACATGCTCCGATCCGAGAAAATGAGACAGAACAGGTATCGAAACACTTCGATTACAGGGAGGCCTTTCGTTTTTCCAGCGTTACATTTGAAAAGCAGCTTTCCGACTTGGAATTTGTTCATAAAATTTGTGACAGAGTTAGAAATCTCATTTCCGTTTTCAGCATTATATGGTATACTTGACATGGCATAAATCTCCTTGCTGTGTGATTGTTCTTCGCAATTCAATTATACCATCAAGTGTAGGTTTGTGCCTTTTTTATGGACTAAAGTATTGATTTTTCAAGGTTGGGCACACCAATTGATATGGAAAGTTTGAGTTACTAATTTTAAAAACAATTCTGTTTATAGAAATTTTTGGATAACATAAAAATAACATTTTCTACCTCCTTTATTTCCAAGTTTTCTAAACAATGCTCTCTTTTTCAACACAATTGTATCCTCACTTCTCAATACTATTCATAATATTAAGCAGACTCTGATAACTATCTACATCATGATACACCACATTCTCTGCGGAAATCTCATTAAACAGCCTTCTTGCACAAGAAATTTTTGCTTTTTCTATCGGTCTAAGCTCCAGGCTTTCCATGGTGCCTTTGGTCTCTGCTATAAAGTAAATATGCTTAACTGTACCTTCATAGAATGCAATGACCCAGTCAGGCGAATAACTACCTACAGGGGTTGGAATGGCAAATCCCTTCGGTAACTTAGCATATACACATACTTCTTTTGCACCGTCCAATTCTTCTGCAAACTTCCGCTCCACACTCTTTTCAGCCGTACCATCTGTAAATACATAATCCTGAATATGTTTTTCTGCCCTATACGCCTTATCAAAACTTGCATGTTTCTCTGCCGTAAAAATAGAACTATCATAAGTTCCTTCAATTTGATCATAAGAAATATGTTCCACAATCATGATTGCTTTCTGCTCTTTAATAAGCCTAATAACCTTTGTAATAAATTCTTCCGGATTATACTTAAACATAGCGAACTTAATCGGACTGATACCCTGTAAAATAGCAGCAACTGTCTTTCTGGTAAGCACTGTACCCTCTGCGACCTTACCAATCAAGTCATATTTAATCTGACTGGTTTCGTAATGCTTCAATGTTGTAGTACTGGATTTTGCCTCATAGAAAGAATTGCTTTCCCTTACCATATTAACATCCATTACATCCCTCTGCTCCGATTTCGATACCGTATATTGCAACTGAGATACAAATAACTCCCTATCAATCTGCTCTATTGACTTTCTGATAAGCTCAATACTATCAAAATCAACGGTATAAGCATATTTGTGATTGATATAATTCCATAATGTCTGAAATTCCTTCTTTGCAAAATTCTCATTTAAATCATTGCTTGGTACTGTGGTTTCATTACCATTACCAATCATATCCTCAAGTATCTTATCATTGAATATGCCCTGAATCAGCTTATGGATACCCTCTGATATCGGTTTTAATTCATCCGCAAGCGGTGCCAAAGCATTATTGTCCAAATCAGCTCTATACTGGTCTGTAATATGCTCATTGTCATCAATATAATCATTCTTAAGTAAATATCTGTAAATTGCAGTAGCCTGCCGATCAGAAATCTTATGTGGAGTACCATCCACTTGTACTGTCTTACTAACAAAGTATTCCTTGGATGCCTTGGTCGGTCTGTCATACAGAACCTCTTTAATCTGTCTCTGTAAATCTGTGACAAATTCTTTGTAACTCTCACTGGCAACAACAGTAAGCTTATTTACTTTATGTACTAAATCTTTACCGAGACTCTGCTCGTCCATTCTGAAACCATCCTGATTTACGCACAAACGAAGTCCACGTCCAACCTCCTGCCGCTTCATTGTGGTGCTGTCACTGTGTTTTAAGGTACAAATCTGGAATACATTCGGATTGTCCCAACCTTCTCTAAGTGCTGAATGTGAGAATATGAATCGTGTAGGTTCTGCAAAACTAAGCAATCTTTCCTTGTTTTTTAAAATCAAACTTCAAAACGAAAACCTCCTACTTCTTTTGTTTTTTAATATCCTCTGCACTCTGCACCAAATCATCGACAACCGATTCCTCGTGCTGTTGCAATCTATGCTTATCATATAACGCATATTGCTCTAAAACATACTTCTTTGCCTGTTCTGCAGACACATGACCTGCACCTGATAATACTTCACGTCCGGTCATATTCAAGAAATCATTCAGCTTTCCTTCCCAGTCTTTCATATACATCGGAATATGTCTTCTTGCCTGATCTTCTGCAAAATCAAGATACATAGCAACCACCCGGTTAAGCTCTGCCATCTCCTCTTCATTTAGATAATTCTTGGCAATATCCACATCCTTTTTGCGAACTTTAACACCCTCAAATGCAGTTAATCCCATATTATCCTTGGATGCATCCGCTCTTTTAATAATCAATTCAGCAGCTGTATGTCCATGTACACCGTAATGGATTTTATTCTGCACTGTCTTAAAAAATAACTTGGCTTCTTCATCATTACTACTGTAATCAATGGATGTTTTATAAATATCACATATCTTTTGATAGAATCGTTTTTCCGAGGCACGGATTTCACGGATTCTATCTAACAGTTCATCAAAATAATCCTCGCCAAACTGTTTCGGATTCTTGAGACGTTCATCATTCATTGCAAAACCTTTTCTGGTGTATTCTTCCAATATCCCGGATGCCCAGTTTCTGAAATGAATACCAACATTAGAACGCACTCTGTAACCGATTGCCAAAATCATACGGAAATTATAATGTTTTTTATTACGCTTTATCTGTCTTGTACCTTCTGTTTGAACTTGTAAGAATTCCTTACAAGTTGAAATTTCATCCAGCTCACCATCTTTATAAATGTTTTTGATATGCATGGTTATGTTTTGTGGTGTTGTGTTATACATCTGAGCAATAGCCGCCTGGCTCATCCATACATCAGATTCAAAAAAATACACATCTACCTTGGTATCACCTTTTTCATTCTGATATATGAGCATATCTCCAAGCTCAGATATTTCATATTTTTTGCTCATTACAGCACCTTCCTTACTGTCTCAGGACTGTAGGTGGCAAATATCTGCTCAAAATTTGTCGCAACACTGTCATTTGCCATACTGCTGTCTCTGAATACTGCATAATAAGGTTTCTCCTGTGCTACCGCTTTCACCGTCTCTTCCGTAATATCACTATCAAAACATGCCATTAAAAATTCTTCTGCTACATTAAATACCTTGTTTAACAATTTTAAATAACGGTTTTCTTTATCTCCATCCTGCGATACTCTTCCACCATTTCGAAAATTGTGAGACTCATCAATTACTACTAAATCATAATCACCCCAATTCAATCGGTCTAAATCCAATCCATTTGATGTGCCATCTTCCCTGCTAAGGTCAGTATGGAATAAAACATCATAACGCATTCTGTCAGCAGCTATGGGGTTATTCACATAGTTATCCTTATAGGTATTCCAGTTATTTGCCAGTTTCTTTGGACATAATACCAAAACAGATTTATTGCGATTCTCATAATATTTAATAACTGCCAAGGATGTAAACGTCTTACCAAGTCCTACCGAATCCGCAAGAATACATCCATTATACTTTTCCAATTTATTAATAATTGCTAATACTGCATCTCTCTGAAAGTTATACAATAAATTCCATATTTTACTATCTTTAAATCCTGTTTCCTCATTCGGCAGCACATCCTCTGATACATCCTCCAAAAATTCATTAAAGATATTATAAAGGGTAACAAAATAAATATAATCAGGAGAATTTTCATTATATACCGTTGTGATACTATCAATCACTTCATCAGTCACTTCCTGAAGTCTGGCTTCATCATTCCAAATCTGTTCAAACAAATCCAAATAGAACTGACTCATTGGAGTATCCGTCTTCTGTATTGGATAATAAGCATTGTTACCACGTTCACATCCCAAATCAATAGAGGTAAAACCATTAATCGGCATATAGCTATTGGAATCCACATTCATAAAACCCATCATGTTCTCACTTGTAACATTTGACTTAAATATAGCTTTCTTACGAATCCATTCAGCACACTCCTTCGCAATGGCTCTCTGAGTCATTTCGTTCCTAAGTTTCACTTCAAACTCAGAACCATACAGACTACGCTCCCTTGCCTGTCTTGGTATATAAAATTCTCTCTTCTCTTTTGTAGCCTTTTCTTTAATAAATGTAGGTGACGTAAATATAAAACACAACTCATCCACACTCTTCAATTCTCGCTTAAGCTCCTGAAATGCGTAGATTGAAAAACAAGCCGCAGCAATAGATACTTTACTATCATTATGGATAGTAACCGCCAAATCATCCTTTAAAGTTTTATTGACATTATCAATAAGCTCCATCAAATCCACACCTTCTTTCGTAGTCAATGTACGTTATTTCTCTAATTATGAGGCTGCAATCTATTCCTCTGCTTTATTCTGCTTAAATCTTCCATCTGCCGGCTTAACTGCATCTGCTGGGATAAGCCACATTTTACCCTTCTTAACTGCGCCCTCAATTCTTCCCTCTGTACATAAAACACCTATTCTTCTGGAGGAAATATTCCATTTTTTTGACATTTCTACAGTTGTTAAATACTCCATATACGAAACCTCCCTACTGCAATCTATTATATTCCACTATCGGAACAATAGCAACCAGATATTGAAGTTTTCCATTCCGATTTTCATCCCATTTTTATTATAAAATTATAGGTATCAAAAAGGTATCACGCCCCATATCAAAAGCCGGAAAGTCCGCTGTTTATGCGGCTTCCCGGCTCTCTGTTTACTATTCGAACTCGACTTTTCCTAACTAATTTTGTTTAGAAATCATTCTCTGTCGAGTATGTATATCTTTTGATTATTTGATATATCCATATTATCCTGCCTATATGAGCTAATGTTATCATTTTGTTATCGGGATTGATAACACCAACTCTGCAACTGCGGATAATAGCTATATGCTATGTTTTAAATTATAAGCGATTTTGCTTAAAAATTCAAGATATAAGCACAATCACTTAATAAAATAATAACCACTTACTTATCAAGCAACCTCCCCACCTTATAATAAAAATATAAATCTTTTCGTTCAATTTCTCTTTTATTAGCTGTATATTCTTCATAGGCTGATGCAATTTGGGTCGCTGCATATGCACCACCTGTAACCAACATCGCCGTATCAGACGAAATAGCATTATTAAATGCAGAAATGACACCACCTGCCGCAATACTTACCACAAGTCCTCCTGTCGACCTCCATACACCCTCATCTGTTAAAAACTTTCTTCCCAAATTTTTAATAAAACTCCCATCCTTAGTACTCTCTTCAATTTCTAATAATGCAGGAACAACCTCTTTGTTATAAAGAAGTTCACACTCACTTTCAAAATCAGTATCCCACGGCATAGACTGGATAGATTCAGAGTATTCCAACATCTTGCCCCGAAATCTTGTCAATGGTTTAGATAATTCATTTTTTATATCTATCAATTCATCCATAGATGCTTCTGAAAAAGACGGAAGTTTCTGAATGTAATTATCAGTTAAACCAGCATGAGTGATTTTCTGTTTATCAATTGAACTTAAATTAACAATTCTACTATCTACAGCAGCTTTCATCAAATCATTGGATTGTGTATCAAATAATGGGTAACTAGATTGTATTGATTTTGTAAGCAAATCACAGTAATCTTTAACACATAAATCCAAATCGCCTAATGAATGATTAAATTTTTCTATTTCAACTTGCCCTTTATTAATTAAGGTTTGTAACTCATTTCCATGTTGTTCCCCAACAAGCGAAAACATCACTTCGCAGACTTCCATTGTAAAGCTGCGTAATTGTCTTTGAATTTCAAGTTTTTTAACATAAGGAATTGATAATATCTCTTGCTATGTATAATGTTAGAAGTTAGTCAATCTATTAAACATATACGCCAAAGGACTTATAAGCGTTACTTTATCAGCATACAACAACGCTGATTTAATATAATTCATTTCTCGTTCCAAGCTTGTGTTATTAGGAACAATCGCAACTGTAAAATCAAATCCCATAGTTATTATCAGCTCCTCTTTTGCTTCAAAAAATTTATCATCCATATTTCTTAATTGCAATTTTTTACAACAATTATAAAAATCAACTTTCTTTTGTCACATCTTCAACAAGATTTTTCTTCAATGTTTCAATAGTATCTTTATTTTTTCTCAAAATTTCAAGTTGCCGATATGCCTTTTCCCTTAATATCTTTAATCGTTCAATGTTAGATAACCCTTGTCTTATCAAATCAGCATTGGTATCTTCCAAATTGATAAGTACAACTAATTCCTCTGCCGAAGCGAAATCTCTGATATTAGGTGTTTTTCCGCTTATTCCTTTTTCGTTTCTCCATTGTGCCGCCGTCTTGCCAAACAGAGCCATATTAAGAATATCTGCTTCAGATGCGTATGTATATGCCATTTCCTGCGGAGATAATGTTGGTGTTATCAGAAATTCCTTTACCGCATCTGTATGAATACGATAATTTATTTTTGAAAGTTCCCTCTTAGCATCCCACCCAATTGCTAGTCGATTAGCTTCGTCTTTCTTTAATCGCTGATAGTCCTTAATAATATAGAGCTTGAATTCTGGTGAAATCCAAGACGCAAACTCAAAGGCTATATCTGTATGAGCATATGTACCGCCATATCTCCCCGATTTTGATATAATACCGATTGCATCTGTTGCTTTTATCCATTGCTGCGGTGTCAATGTAAACGCATTATCTCCAGACTCTGCTTTAAACCTATCGAATTCGATAGGTTTAAAATTGGGATTATGAATCTGTTCCCACAAACCCAAAAATGAGATTGTGGAATGATTACGCATCCAGTTCGCAACCACGATAAAAGCATTGTCTGGATTTTTATATTTGGCAATATCCGTTAAAGAAATATAAGCTTCTTCATTTACGACATCACCCATTACTCTGATTTCTGTTCCATTGGCATCTATTTTCATATTCTTCATTATCTCCAACTACTTCCTTTAACACAGATTATCCCTTATATGACAGCATATACAGCAGGCACTCTTGCAGCAATTTTTCTGGATTGTGTTCCAATTCTATTATCGCTTTTATCTCTGCTTTAGCCTTATACGGAATGTTGTTATTATTCTTAATAATCCTTTTTAAGACTTCCTTTACCGCTTTTTCATCTAAATTACCAGTCATTTACACATACCCTCCCTCCCCATCACAACCGACAAACCATGATGCATTCTTCTTCATTTTCGTCAATGACTTCAAAACCTACTTTCTGATACATACGAACTGCATAATTTACCTTCTGTACAAAAAGAGACGTCCGCTTATAGCCTTTATTCTTTAAAAATTCAAGCATATCTCTCATAAGTGCTGTACCAATGCCCATATTCCTATATTCCTCATACAGTGAAATAGCAAATGAGGGCGTTTCATCATCAATATGCCCATAATCATTCATAATACGAACCCATACTGCGCCTACAATCTTCTCTTTTATTTCCACAACGAAACACCAATCATCCGCTTTTCCAAAATCCTTAATATATACTTGCAGCTCTGGCCGTTCGATAATAGATTTTGGCGGCTTGTCTATGCCCTCTGGAATAAAAATTGCTTCGTACAGAAAATCAGATAATATTGGATATTCATTTTTTCTAATTTCTCGAATTTTATAATCCATGTTTATATAAAACCTCATATATATCAATTCAACAAACGAAATTTAATGCTTTTTAAGTTCTGCAATAGCAATATAATGCAAAATATCAAATTCATTCGGCGCAATTTGTTCAAGGAGTGTCATATGCTCTTGCTCCCACATCGAAATCTCTTTCTCGGTAAGCGAAGCACCAATTCCACGGCAAGCCTTCATTCTCCCATTCCAGCTTTCACGGGTAAATAGTATTTCCAGAGTAAATTCTTCATGATATACAAGCTCAAAGTTTTCTTTATAACAATCTGGTATGTCTATCGGATGTTTCGTTTCCCCTGCGCCACTCCACTTTGGATTATATTTTAAAACAAGTTTTTCACTGGCTCCTGCAATTTCATCCTCAAATGGCAGCCATGCCATATATAATACAAGAATACTTCCCCCTTGTTTCAGCATACGATAAAACTTAGGCATAACAGTCTCATGGTCGAAATACCAAAAGCACTGGCACGCTGTAATTACATCAAAAGAGTTGTCCGAAAAACTGATATCCTCTGTTGATACAACATGATAATTTATATCCATACCCTTTGAAAGAATTTTCGCTTGTTCGATTTGGTTTTCCGAAATATCCGCAGCTGTCCACTTCGCCCCATACTGGTACATATTTCTAGGAAGAACCCCCGTCCCTGTTCCGATATCAAGGATAGATTGTCCATCTAAGCATAATTTACGACCAACAATTTTTTGATAAAACTCCTGCGGATAAATGTCACGGAATTTCGCATAATCAAAAGATGTTTTCCCCCAGTCAAAGGGTTTTCCGCTATCTATGTCTCTGTTTATTATCTTCATATCATACGTTCCTCAATCCCGACTTTTCTTCGTATGCAACTTACCGATAAACAAAAAGTTACGTTTTTACAAATTTTGTATTTCATTCAATACCTTTTGAATATCCTTATGAACCAACGATTGCATACTATCGCCATAAATAGATATATTTGCCTTATGAAGTGCAGAAAGAATATCATTCTTCAATTCTGGCTTATATTCCGCAATAATTGGCAACAATTTAATACATTGTCTTGCTGTAATAGGCTTAATATCTGTTATGTGTTTTAAATATTTATCAATGATTTCATCAATTTTGTTATCTTTATCCCATTTTGCATTATAGGCAAGTAATGTAAGACCTCTTGTGCGAATATAGGAATTTTCACTATCAAGCATATCACTCAACCTGTGCATGTAAGGATAAACACAATTTCTTTCTTCACTTTCTTTTTGTAACAACTGTAATGCCTTGTATGCAACATTATTATTTTTATCTAGCAATAACTCAAATGTTTCTGCTATATTGACTGACATAGTTTGCTCCTTTACAAATTCGGAATTTATTGCTACTTTTTAGCTTTAAGAAACACCCCTCTATCCTTTCTATAAACCTGTACGGTTTTAAATTCAGAATTATAAAAAATAACCTCTAACTCTTTTTTGCTATATATCCTCACATCTCCACTTTTTGAAAAAGGCAACCAAAATTTATTTGCGAGAAATCTAAGTACTGCTCCAAAGTTAGGGTCAGCTATATACACTGTACCATTCCTCTTTAAGACTCTTTTACATTCATTTACAAATCCTTGCGGATTATCAAAATGATGAAATGCGCAACATATCGTTATAATATCAATACTTTCATCTTTCCATTCAAGTGGATAACAAGACTTTACCTCAAAATTCATATTAGGATAACGCATTTTTGCGGCATGAATCATGTTTTCTGATACATCTATTCCATTTGCTTGTATTTTTGCTTTTTTCGATAATTCCCTCAAAAGAGTTCCATTTCCACATGCAACATCAAGAACAATATCACCTTCGCTCAAATCTATTATATTAGATAGTTCGTTAATGTGAAAACTGGTATATTGTCCTTCTCTTGATGTATCATATTCAAATGCTATTTTATTGTACGCAATTCTTGATTCTTCTGTTTTCTTATCCATGTCATTTCCCCAAATTCCGATTTCTCAGTCTAATTTTTTTAAGTATACACGAATTTATGAGATTTTTCAATTCCCCGAACTACTTTTGCTTAATTGAACGGCACTCCCACATATCGCAGGAGTGCCACTTGTCACTACGAATAGATACACTCGCCCTCCACAACCTCCCTCACACAAGCCCGAATATTATTCATTTTTTGAACCCATAAAAGCTCATTTTCTGCCTTTAACCGTTCCGTCACTCCCTGCCTTTCGGCATATTCCTTTACCAGCCGAGAAAACATATCCTCTGCCTGTTCATCTACGTTTGCAAGGTATTCATTCAATCTGCCGCCTGTCAGTAGATTGAGATATATAAGCTGCTTATGCTCTTTTAGATACTGCAAATGCCGTTGCCCCCATATTCCTATCGACTTTTCTTCTTCGGGAGGTAATGCAAGCTCTGGGAGGTAATAATCACCTTGCCTTGCATACCAAAGACCGTTATTTTCGTCATAAATCCTGTTTTCCATAATGTTTCCTACCTTTCCTCTTTGTTGTTTTTAAAGTATTTCCCTCGCTGTTTCAACTTCTGCACCGCTTTTGCCTGATCCAAAATACTGTCCATCTGCTTACTTCCAAATGCCTTGCGAAGCAACTTATAATCTTTGTTTTCCGCACGGAGATTTTCATTTTCCCCTGCCAGTTTCTCATTGGTTCTCTTTAACCCCTCATTCTCACGGTGGAGATTACTATTTGTGACATTCAGCCGATAGTAATTGTCCCACGCTTCAAAGCACCTTACAAGAGCCGTTTTAACAAGCGATTTCAATTTTAACACCAAAGGCACTGCCACTTTATTCCTATATGACTTCGCCGACATGAACCCCTGCGGCTCTGGCAACTGGTATTCTGGAGAAGTGTCAAGCACCTGCTCAAGCGTCTTTAGGTTTTCCATTCCTTTGTCGTAATTCTCCACCCTATTCGACAATGCTTGAAATTCCTCTTTTTTCTCCGAAATCTGCCCCTCAAGCTGGAAGACCTCTTTTTCCCGCTCCTGCTTTTTATAGTCGAGAACAGATAAATGTTTCTCATGCGTGCCTTTATGCTCCCACTCAATACCGTAGCGTCCCATAATGACTGCAAGGTTTTCTTTTTCGGACTGTACCCATTGACTCCACTCCGTATCGCCACGGGATCCGCCTTTGAATCCCTGCGCCGCTAACGCCTGTTTCAAAGATACTCTTGTATCTAACCCTCTTTTACTGCCAGTTGTAAACGGAACAAAGTCAATATGCAGATGCGGCGTTGCTTCGTCCATATGGATATGAGCAGAAAATACATAAAGATTAAGATTTCTCTCTTGGAATCCATGATAATATTCGTCTAAAACCTGTCTGGCAAGGTTGCCATTCTCGCTGCCTGCACCCATGTTTTCCTTATCGCCAATCTGCAAAATCAACTCATGGAATGGCTTTTCCTGCTTTGAATTGCGTATCTTCTCATAATAATCATCAATGCGGCGGTCTGCCCTCGTCTGCTTTTCATTGTACCTTTGCAACGCTTCATCAAAGAGCTTATGATATACCTTTTTGATATTCTCATTGCAGTAATCTACATTGAGGTATGAGCGTTCTCCGTCAACATTCTCCGCTTTAAATTTACGGCTGTTATGGTTGACCGAGCCTTTCCCCACCATTGCACTAATCGTCCGTCTTATAAAATCACGCCCTTTCTTTTCGGCTGGTGGCTTTGTTACTTTCCCGAAAGTAACGCAAAAGCACTTTTGTCGGCTGTGCCAACAAAAATGCAACCTGCAAGCAGGTTTTGCGCTCTCCGAGGGGTGAGCGTGTGCCAGTGGCACACAAGCTGCGAACCGACCGAGTCGGCAGACGAGACAGAGCCGCCTTTGAAAAGGCACTCTCTGCACTCTCCGCCAAACTTTAATATTGTCCACTACCAACCGAAAAAGAACATTGCAAGATTGCACTTGCCCTAAACATATGCAATGTTGCAACCTTAACAGTTACTCGCTTCTTTTTCTTCGGGAAGTTCCCAATACCACCCGTTGCCCTTCTTTGTTGATTTAACGCCCAGAGATTTTTTTGCTTCGTCAAGCACTCTTTTTGAGATGCCGATATTCTGTGCTTTTTTTAATATAAGCTGCTGTTGGTATTTCCCATTAGACAGGCAATCCATGATTAATTTCTCTGCTTGTTCGGATTTCTTTTCACGGCTAATGCCGTTCAATAAATCATCAATGGAAATATCATAATGGCCTTTCCACACAAATCCAGTTTCTTTATTCAGTTCAAAAGCAATAGGCTCGCCTTCAGGCGCAAGGGAAGATTTTTCATGTGCAACTACCCGTACTTCTTTGTTTTCCTTGAGCCTGCCGACAATGAGTACGCTTCGTGCCGTTGCTTGGAAGTCGATTGAGCCAAGCCCTCTGTAATTTGCTTTGCCGCCCTGTACTTTATTCAAGTGTCCGACAAGGATAACGGCGCATCCATGTTTTTCTGCTACCCGTCCTAACTGCGAAAGGACATTGCGGACTTCGTTTGCCCTATTCATATCAATTTGAGCGCCGATATACGCTTGTACAGGGTCTAAAATAATTACCTTTGCGCCCGTTTCAATAATTGCCTGTTCAATTCTTTCATCAAGCATTGAGAGCGCAGCTTCCGACTCGTCAATTACCTTGATTTGCGTACAGTCGGCATTGGCTGCAAGCAGACGGGGCTTAATTGTGTCGCCAAGTCCATCCTCTGCGGTTTGGTAAATAATTCTTATCGGCTCACGCTCTGTATCGTCACAAGGCAGTTTATCTCCCCTTGATAAGATAGAAGCTAACTGTAAAATCATCATTGTTTTTCCGTCGCCGGGGTCGCCGTGAACAATGGTTATCTTTCCGTAAGGAATATACGGATACCAAAGCCACTCGACCTCGGTAGCAAGTATTTCGTCCATATTCAAAATTTTAAGCTCAGCCATTATAGCCACCGCCTTTTTCTATGAAAAGATTGAATTTTGTGGTTTTTAGGGTTATACTATTACTACTACATTTTTGAATTGGCTGCTCCGTATCTGCGCCAACAGATACAACATGGGCAGCCGTTTCTTTTATATTAGCCATCTTCACTTTCTCCTTTCAGCCCGCCAAGGATAACGGCAATCAGCTCGATTGTGTCAAGCAGTTCTTCATTTACACCGTTGCCCGCTTCAATCCTCTGCAATTCTGCAAGGACAGCGGCAAGCTCATTGCGGAGAGCCTTATACACCCTCGGATTGCCCTGCACTACTACATCTTGGCATAAGAGCCGCCTTGTAATATAGTCCTGCTTGGTAAGCCCCGAAAGCCGCACCGCTTTGTCAATCTGCTCATTTTCTTCGGGAGATACCCGAAAGGCGACGGTCTTGTTCCTCCAACGGTTGCAGTTATCTAAGTTCTTTGCCGACATATCAAAAATCCCCCTTTCCTAAATCGTCCAGTCTGTCTGCCATTTCTGCTTGCTTTGACGGAAACAGATGAGCGTACCTATAAGTGATTTCAATGCTCTCATGCCCTACTCTGTCAGCAATTGCCACCGCCGAGAATCCCATGTCAATCAATAAACTGATGTGGCTATGACGCAAATCGTGAATCCGTATGCGTTTCACCCCTGCGGCTTTTGCGCCCCTGTCCATCTCGTGATGGAGGTAACTCTTTGTTACCGTGAAAATGCGGTCTTTCTTCTTTAAACCGTACAGCATACTGATATATTCCTGCATTTCCTCACAGAGAAACTTTGGCATCTTGATTGTGCGGTTGCTCTTTTTTGTTTTCGGAGAGGTAATCACGTCCTCCCCATGCAGGCGTTGGTAGGATTTGTTAATCGTGACCGTTTCCTTATCAAAAT